>Ga0172367_10005747_pt1 | contig 14877 bp, 16 predicted proteins | sample Lak10m_FD_114542 | JGI IMG/M metagenome (GOLD analysis project Ga0172367, IMG submission 114542) | Freshwater microbial communities from Kabuno Bay, South-Kivu, Congo - kab_022012_10m | ecosystem: Environmental > Aquatic > Freshwater > Lake | place: Democratic Republic of the Congo: South-Kivu... | reverse complement strand
GTAGGAGAATATGATGTTGCCATCGTTGGGGTTCCCCATGACTCGGGAACAACTTACCGTCCCGGGACCAGATTTGGACCCCAAGGTATTCGTCGAATTTCAGCCCTTTATACTCCTTATAACTTTGAATTAGGGGTTGATCTACGGGAACAACTTACCCTATGTGATGTGGGGGATATTTTTACCATTCCAGCGAACAATGAAAAATCATTTGATCAAATTTCCAAGGGGATTGCCCATATTTTTAGTTCTGGTGCCTTTCCCATTGTTCTAGGGGGGGATCACTCCATTGGGTTCCCTACCGTTCGGGGAGTTTGTCGGCACTTGGGCGATCGCAAAGTTGGTATTATCCACTTCGACCGTCATGTGGATACCCAAGAAACGGACTTAGACGAACGGATGCATACCTGTCCTTGGTTTCATGCCACTAACATGAAAAATGCTCCTGCTAAAAATTTAGTACAGTTGGGCATTGGTGGATGGCAGGTTCCCCGGGAAGGGGTAAAAGTTTGTCGGGAAAGGGCGACCAATATTTTAACTGTAACGGACATCGTAGAACAAGGACTCGATGCCGCCGCTGACTTTGCACTGGAACGAGCATTGGATGGCACTGACTGTGTTTGGATTAGTTTTGATATTGATTGCATCGATGCCGGATTTGTTCCCGGAACCGGATGGCCCGAACCAGGGGGATTACTTCCTAGGGAAGCCCTTTCCCTCCTTGGTAAGATTATCCGAAGGGCACCAGTTTGCGGTTTGGAGGTGGTAGAAGTTTCTCCCCCCTACGACATCAGTGATATTACATCCCTCATGGCAACCAGAGTTATTTGTGACAGTATTGCCCATCTGGTTTTATCAGGACAACTCCCCCGCACCACTATTCCCGATTACATTCATGGCGAAACCAACCTCCAAGTTGACCAACCTTGGGTTTAATTTATTCCCCCATTTATGGTTTAGCCGATGCACGAAATTGACATGACCAAGGCATTAATCCAGACTATCCATGACTGGTACCGGTCACAATCAGAAAAACCAACCATCTCAGCCGTACATCTTATTGTCGGGCAATTTACCGGAGTAGAACCCATGGGTTTACAATTTGCCTTTGAGGCAGAAACCCAACATTCTTTTTTAGCAGGAGTTCAACTTCAAATCCAAGAAACACCCCTCATTGCCTTTTGTCATCAGTGTCAAGCGGAATATTATCCACAAATTGGCATCCAGTATGCCTGTCCCGATTGTCGTAGCCCGATGGAAGACATTCGTTCAGGTCGCGAATTAAAGATCGATCGCATTGTTCATTGTTGTCTCAATTCTTAGATTTTCCTTTGCTACCATGCATCAAACTTTTGACACCGCCATCGGCATGAATCTACTCCACGCCAATCAGGAAGGAGCCAACCATAACCGTGCCCATTTTAATACTTGGGGCATCACCTGCCTCAACCTAATGAGTAGCCCTGGAGCCGGGAAAACGGCAGTCTTAGAAAAAACCATCCAGTCCCTCCATTCCCACATGACCATAGCTGTAATTGAGGGGGATATGACCACTGAATTAGATGCTGACCGCATTCGTCAGCATGGAGTTCCAGTCATTGCCATCAACACTGGTCGGTCTTGCCACCTTGATTCCAAAATGGTTGCCGGCGGGCTCCATCGCTTAGAACAAGACCACGACCCAACTGGGTTTGATTTAGTACTGGTGGAAAATGTAGGGAATTTAGTTTGTCCAGCGGAATTTGCAGTGGGTGAACATGCCAAGGTTGGGCTTCTAAGTGTTACGGAAGGTGAGGATAAACCTCTTAAGTATCCCATCATGTTTTTAGCAGTTGACTGTTTGTTAATCACCAAAATTGACTTGATACCTTACTTAGATATTCATCTATCCCACATCATCGCCAACGTTCGTCAAGTCAATCCTAATGTACCAATTTTACCCATTTCTGTTAAGACTGGGGAAGGTCTCGATGATTGGTATACATGGGTTAAACAGGCGGTACATCAGTTTTCTAATCGTCCATTCACAAGGCATTCATAATGAAATTACAATCAAAACTTTCCCTATTAGGGCTTTTCGTCGCCAGTCTATTTCTCATTGTCAACTGTAGTAGCCCCACCAGCCAAGTCACCCCCAACGGATCCCCCCTACCCCCATCTAATGGGTCAACTCCTGTTCGCTTAGGATTTAGTGCCTGGCCAGGTTGGTTTCCTTGGCAAATTTCCCAGGATGAAGCTATCTTCAGCCAGAATCAAGTATCTGTAGACTTGAAATGGTTTGATGGCTACCTTGAATCCATTAATACCCTAACGGCTGGACAGTTAGATGCCAATTCGCAAACCTTAAACGACACCATCAGTGCTGTGGCAGGGGGTGCCGATCAGGTGGTGGTTCTAGTCAATGATAATTCAACCGGAAATGACAAGATTATTGTTCGAGAAGGCATTCGTTCCATTGCCGACCTTAAGGGGAAAAAGGTTGCAGCAGAGGAAGGAACGGTGGATCATTTTTTATTGTTATTAGGATTACAAAAGGCGGGACTGGGATCGAAGGATATTCAGTTCCAACCCCTAGAGACTGGGAAGGCGGCGGCTGCCTTTGTTGCTGGACAAGTGGATGCCGTTGGGGTTTTTGCCCCATTTACCACCCAAGCCCTAAAGCGTCCTGGCAGTAGGGAACTTTTTAGTTCCAAGGACTTTCCCGGTGCCATTTCCGATCATTTGGTCTTTAATCGTCAATTCATTCAAAACCATCCCGATCGGGTGCAATCTATTGTGGATTCTTGGTTTGCCACCCTAGACTTTATTCAAGCAAATCCAGATAAATCAACAGAAATTATGGCTAAACGAGCTGGGGTCACCTTGGAAGAGTATCAGGGTTATGCAGAGGGTACCAAAATTTTCACCCTCGATGACAACCTAAACGCTTTTCAGTCTGGTTCAGATATCACCTCTTTAGATTTTGCAGCAAAAACCATTGCCCAGTTTCTCACGGATGTTGGGTTGGTGAAAACTCAACCCAACTTAATCCAGTTGTTTGATGATCGGTTTATTAAAGCCTATGCTGCTAAAGTTAACAAAACCTAATGGTGTGGAATTGATCTGAATGCCCCTTTTGTCCACTATCCAGTCTAATGTTATGAGCTATTCCCCTGGACAACCTCCCCAACCAAATCTTGATCCCCCATCAATCAGGACTTTACGTCCATCTATCTTTTGGCAATTAGCGGAGGATATTCCCAGGCCCTTGAATTGGAGCTTGATGGGGATCTCGGTGGCTGTACCGTTATTCCTATGGTGGTTAGTCACTAATTTAGGACAAATTGATTCTAAATTTTTACCATCACCAGGGACTGTTTTACAAGCTTTTCAGCGGTTATGGAGTACAGGCGAACTGCAAAAGGATACCATTGCCAGCTTGGGGCGAGTTGGGGCAGGGTTCTTACTGGCGGCAGTTTTCTCGATTCCCCTTGGAGTCCTGATGGGAAGTTTTGCAAGTATCCGGGCTTTGTTAGAGCCAATCTTTGGGCTGATGCGTTATATGCCCGCTCCTGCATTTATTCCTTTATTTATTTTGTACCTAGGGATTGGGGAAGAGCCTAAAATCATGTTGATTTTTATTGGTGTCTTTTTCTTCAATGCTTTGATGGCGATGGATACCGTCAAATTTGTGCCTAAGGATTTGATTGAAGCCACCTATATGCTGGGAGGGAACCGGTCCCAGACATTGTTACAGGTGATTTTACCCCATGTTCTCCCTGGAATTCTTGATGCCTGCCGGATTAACTTAGCAGCGGCTTGGCAGTTAGTCATTGTGTCTGAGTTGATAGCCGCAACTGAGGGGCTAGGTCGCCGGATCAGTGTAGCTGGACGATTTCTTAAGACTGATGAAATTTTTGTGGGTCTGATTGTCATTGGAGTTATTGGTTTGACTTTTGATCTCCTTTTTCAGTATGGCTTGCAGATTTCCTGTCGATGGGCTGCTCAACGACGATGAACCAGTTCGTGACCAACTATTTCCCTGATCCTTCACTTCCCCCAGGGAAGAACCCTGGGTTTAGCCCGTAACCCTCTCTAAGAGGGCAGCGGAAACAGTAATCATCCCCCTGATTGATTGATGACGATGTATTTACAAATTACCAACTTGTCTAAACAGTTTCCCACCCAACACGGACATCTATTGGTCTTAAAAGACATTAATATGACCATTGAACAGGGGGAATTCATCTGTACCGTTGGAGCATCTGGGTCTGGCAAATCCACCCTGTTACGCCAAGTTGCCGGACTGGACTTACCATCATCTGGTCAAGTTAAAATTGATGGAAATTCTGTCCTGGGTCCAGGACCTGATCGGGGGATGGTATTCCAACATTACACCCTGTACCCATGGATGAATGTTCAACAGAATGCGGAATTTGGTCTTAAGCTCCAAGGATTATCAACAAATGCACGACGGGAGCGGGCTAGCTACTTCTTACATATGGTTGGACTGTCTAAATTTGCCCATGCTCTGCCCCGGGAATTGTCTGGTGGAATGAAGCAACGGGTGGCCATCGCCCGTGCCTTAGCATCTGAACCTAAAATTTTGCTCATGGATGAACCGTTTGGATCCCTAGATGTCCATACTAAGGAAGTGATGCACGAATTGATGCTAGAGCTATGGCAACGAACTAAAATTACAATTTTTATGATTACCCACGATATCGAGGAGGCAGTATTGCTTTCCAACCGGATTTATGCCTTAGGGGCTCGACCTGGGACGGTTCGGAGGGTAATGACCATTGACTTACCAAATCGCCATTCATCCGTGAAACGTCTGGCTATTTTCCATGACTATCGAGATGAATTGATGGAACTAATGCGTCAACATGGGCAAGAAGCGTTGAAAGCTGACTAAATTAGGGGGAAGCAGAGAGGAGAACGGGCGGATGAATGGACGAGCTATAGGTGGAAACTACTTTTACCGTTTCATCCACAATCCGCAGGGTTAGGGCTAATCGTAGTTTGCCGCTGGTATTAACCATCGAACGATGGATCAATTCATCTGTAAAGAATACAAACTGTCCAGGTTTAAGCACCACCGTCATTGCATACTTTTCCAAGTCTTCAGTAACGTCAAAAAAAGGATTGCCACTGAAGGTGTCTTTTAGTGTAATCTGAGGCTGTCGTGGTAATTGGGAAAGGGGTAAATATGCAAATCCGTTGGCTTCATTCACTTCCGTAATCGCAATATAGACATGAATCCGTTTCCCATGCCCCTTTAGGAGTTGGGGATAGGCATCCCGATGCCAGAAGGGGATCAACTGGTGAGACGGGGCATTGACCCAGATTTCTGATCGCCATAGGAATAGTTGTTCCCCAAAATGGACTCGTAGGGTTTCTAATAACTGGGGATCAAAACAAAGGGCTTGAATATGGGAGGAATCTAAATGTCGCTCCATATGAAACTCTTGCTTACCCGCCTGAACAAGGAATAAAAAAAAAGACCCCCATTGTCCACGGCGCAGTAAGTTCCAGCCTAGATTAAATCCTGAAGTTTTAGACGGGGTGTGGGGTAACACATCATTCAAGATGTGATGGGTGATACTTTGCATTTGTGCATCTCCCAACGATAGGGAAAAGGGACCCCAAATCCCATCTTCCGGGTTAAAGGAAGATGACGGGGATTCACTGGAGTGAGTTAACCCAGTCCACTGACAACTTTGATGCCATAATTTTTCCATGAGGTCTTCATTGGTAACCAAATCTGGTAACTGCATTGGTTGCCCTAATGGATCAAATAGCTGTCCACTTACCCCCTTAAATTGCTGGGATAGGGCACATTGCAACAAGCTATGGGCACCCGCTACGGAAGAACGTCCCAGTCCAATAAAATGACTCAGGCGATGACCTAGGGTGATGTTGGATTGAACAAATCCGGGATGTACCGCATTGACTGTGACGGAAGTTTCTCGTAAACGACGGGCTAACCCTACTGTAAACATCACTAGACATAATTTAGATAAACGATAGAACGTGATAAAGTTCCAAGGGGTGGTTGTTACCAACTGATGCCAGGGAATGGAAGGAGAATTAATTACGTCAGAGGCTGTGATGATGATCTGACTTGATGTAGACTTCTGTAGTTGGGGTAGCAAAAGATGGGTTAACAAAAAATGACCTAGGTAATTAACACCCCAAATTAACTCAAACCCTTCCTTGGTTCTCCCCCTGTTGTGGAATATCCCTCCATTGTTAAACAGATAATGCAGGGGTAAACCCCGTTCATTAAACTGATGGACAAAAGAACGAATTGAATCAAGGGATGCTAAATCTAGGGGTAGATATTCCACGAACGGATTTCCGGTATGGGATCGCAGAAAGTCAACCGCCCTCTGTGCTTTCTGGGAAGAACGACAGGCAATAATTACATGGGCACCAGTCTTTGCCAGTCCTGCTGCTGTCATCAATCCTATGCCAGAATTTCCACCAGTGACAATGCCTACCCTTGGCTGATTCATGTTGTGCAGTAAGTTTATGGGATTTGGTATGAGTCCATTCTAGTTCCTTCTCCTATTTTTTAACGAAATTTAAGAGAATGGATAACCTTAAAAGGACTTTTCCAGGCTTTTTTCAGAAGAATGGGTCTAAAACCCCGTCCTTCTAGGACGGCTTTTCTTGCTCCGTGATGTACTGCTTTAAGACTTCAATGTTAAAATTAAGTAATAGTACAATTTGGACAGGCTCAATGAAACGGAGATATCAATTCCGTTTCTATCCGACCGACTAACAGCAACAGAGTCTCGCTCAGTGGTTTGGTTGTGTGCAGGTGATTGGCAACAATACAATAGTCTCTTGAAAATGTGGGCACAGCTTACAAAAACTATTTTGATTCTCTAAAGGGAAGGAGAAAAGGTAAAACATTAAGCTCTCCTAACTTTAAGAAAAGAACCAATTCACAGTTTGCAACCTCTGTTATATCGGGATTTTCAATCACGAACTAATGGTTCCTTCTTTCATTGATTTAGGGTTTCATTAACGAACCATGACACTCATCCCCAATCCGGAACCAAAGTCTCCCAGCCTTTCTCCAACTACCATTCCATCCAATTCATCCGTTCAGGTAGTGTGTATTGGAGAGATTTTGTGGGACTGGATGGCAGATCAAATCCAGACCTCTGTTAATTTAGTAAAGTCCTGGACTCCCTATCCCGGCGGTGCCCCAGCAAACGTAGCCTGTGGATTAGTCAAGTTAGGTATTCCAGCCGGATTAATTGGCTGTGTTGGCAGCGATCACCATGGTCAATCTTTAATACGCTTACTGGAAACCCTAGGAGTGAATAGGGATGGGATGCAGTGTGCGGATAGGGCTCCTACCCGGGGGGTATATGTATTGCGAACTACCAATGGCGATCGCCAATTTGCTGGATTCAAAGGGGGACACACCACAGAATTTGCAGATACTCATCTGCAAGCTGCCCTCATCCCAGAGCCCCTACTGGCCACAGCCCGATTTCTCGTATTGGGAACGGTGGGGCTCGCCTATGAACACAGCCGTGGTGCCATTTTACATACCTTAGATTTAGCTCAAAAATATCAATTAAAAATTGTCATGGATGTGAATTGGCGTCCTGTATTTTGGTCGAATCCGAACCGGGCATGGGAAGAAATCACCCCCCTTTTACCCCGCCTTACTTTCTTAAAACTAACCACTGAAGAATCAATTTGGTTATTTGGTACTAAAGATGTGAGGGCGATCGCCCAACACTATCCCAATTTAGAAGGTATATTCATTACAGCGGGGGCACAGGGATGCACCTATGGTTTGTATAACCATTATGGACAGTTCCCAGCCTTTGTTGTGGATGTGGAAGATACCACAGGGGCTGGAGACGGTTTTTTAGCTGGTTTTCTATACCAAATGCTGACTCAACCAACGGTCATGGATCACTCTCAGGATTCAGACGACCAAATTCGGCAAATCATACTTTATGCTAACGCAGTGGGAGCCCTCACCACCACACGATGGGGTGCTATTGCTGCTCAACCCACCCATGCAGAAGTGCAGGCATTTCTATACCTACATCAACAGGCCATTCCCCATCGTTTCCCCTAATACCACCATTTCTTATCTTAAACTCCACCCATGGATTTTAACTTACCCCCCCGCCGAATGCGAGATTTACGAAACCTAATGGAACGATTTACCCTATCTTCCCAATTAATCTCTAAAGTAAACTTTATTCATGTAGATTTAGCCCTCACCCATATCACCGCATCCACAACCCATAATTACGAACAATTGGAATTTTTAGGGGATGGGGTATTACGGTTAATTGTGGCTGAATTTCTATTGACCCACTATCCCACAGCCCAGGTAGGCGAATTGGCGGCGGTTCGAGATATTTTAGGTAGCGATCGCACCCTATTTCGGTTAGCTGAATCCTACGGTATTGAGCGTTTCTTACTCGCCTCCGAGAGTGCCAGTGGTGACCAGGATGGTCGAAAAACCCGATTGGCTGAATCATTTGAAGCCATACTAGGTGCCCTTTATCTTAGCACCCACACCTTAGAATTAATCCGTCCGTGGCTCAAGCCCCATCTAAAACGGATTGCCATGGAAGTCATGGAAGACCCGGCTCGCCAGAATTATAAAGCAGCATTACAAGAATGGAGCCAGGGACAATTTAAGGAAATACCAACCTACCGGATGGTACGGGACAGCCAGATGCCTGGTGACCCGCAACGGTTTACTGTAGAGGCATGGTTACATGAGGAGTGCTTAGCCCAAGGGAAGGGTCGTACCATTAAAGCAGCAGAGCAGGAAGCTGCTCAGATTGCTTTTTTATCAAGAGCCATAGGTCCCAGGTAACGGGTTAGATAGGGTGAAAATACTTCATAAATTAACGTCAGTGGTTTTCCATGGTGCCAGAAGAGGTAATGCCTTCCCCAAAAAGGACCTGTTTCTTGAAATGATGCTTCTAAATGGGGGTTATGACCATAGTACAATCCTTGTACATCGCGATACAATTCGGTACGCAACCGTGCCAAATTAGACCAAATGGGCAAGGAACGATTTTGTAAATATTCATCCACGTGACTGGCTTCCCACCATGAAGCGGCGTAGGCTAACCGCTGACCAGCGGTGGTCTTTAACCATACTTGACGGCGTAACCGTGGACCTGGTACTTGATGGATTAAATCACCTATCCCATCTTTTTTCATGGCGATGGCTGACATGGCAATAACATCAACGGCGATAGACTCACCGGTTAATAATTGTAGATGTCGGGTTGGGGAGCCATCCCCCAATAAAAGAATCTGCCAAGGAGGAGCCAGTTGGGTGTGGGGCAACCCCCCTTGGATCACATCACCCTGACTAGACCAAAGGGGCTGAAGGGCATACCAGTCAGGGGGCGGGGATGCCGATGGTTTCAATGACAAGTGGGGGACAATGACAGTCAATGGCTTTACAAAACTTATAATAATTTAATTATAAGGGGTTTTTAAACTTTCTTAAAACTGTTTCATCGCTCGTTGCATATCCCGTTGATCCTGCCGCTTCCGTAAATCTTCCCGCTTATCAAATAACTTCTTCCCCTTTCCCAGCCCTAAACTGATCTTGACCCATCCCCGCTTCAAATACATTTTTAGCGGTACCAGCGTTAAACCTTTTTCCTCCACTTTACCAATTAATTTTCGTAATTCACCACGATGCATGAGCAATCGTCGTGTCCGTCGGGGTTCATGATTAAAATACTCCCCAGCGGTGGCATGGGGGGAGATATGAACGTTAATCAGCCATGCTTCTCCATTGCGAATTAGGGCATAGCCGTCTTGTAAATTCGCCTTACCCTGCCGGATAGATTTTACTTCAGTTCCTTTTAGTTCTATTCCAACTTCAAAAGTCTCTAAGATTTCATACAGGTAACGAGCCTGTCGATTATCACTGATAACTTTATATCCTTCTCCGGTGTCTGCCATATGAGTTTGCTGGTTATTGGGGATGAAGCCCGTAGTGGTTGGTGACAACTCCCACCGTCAACCGCGAAGAGCAGTCTGACGGGGGCTTCTCAAATTCACAGATGAGAGTTCTTGTCTCACAGGCTGTGCATCCACTAAGCCTCCACAAGCAGCAAACGGTTGTCCTACCGTCCGTTTCAGTATGTTCCAACTTGCGCTTAAACCCCGGTGTAAACTGACTCCACAATTAGGGCAATCCTGAACTTGACACGTCTTTAACAACACTTTCCTCACAATTAAAACAGTGGATGCTCGTGCTTCTGGCATCAACTTCTTGAGTATGTTTGCCGCGGTTTACCCCTACTACTTGCACTATGTTCAAGAATGCCCGCCACTGTACATCAATATTGATCTACAGAATACTGAAAATCTTTCCGTTGACGGGCAATGGGCAAATCAGGGCAACGGCACACAAAGCTTAAAATATCAAAAAGAGCTAATTTTCATCACCTTATTGCAAAAAATCTCATTAGTCAAGGCTTATTGAGAATAACGATCCTCTAAACTAGTGTTTTTAATAGTGAGGTACATCATATAGCCCGTTAAGAAACGTGTGGGGTTGCCACCTCCCTCAGCAACCACATGTCCCCAATGAACACCCGTTCCCCTAGGAATTAGAGCATAATCCACGCCAATTCAAGAGGTTCCCAATTTGTTGGATGAGAAATAATCCAGCCACGGAAGTTCCATTGGCATCTAAGGGGGGGCTATAGGTGGCCATCGCTCCCCAACCAGGAACTACAGCCAAGATGCCACCACCAATCCCTGACTTTGCGGGTATTCCCACTTCATGGGCAAACTGTTTAGAATATTGATAAAGTCCGCACGTAGCCAGAATGGTATTAATCCCATGCTGTTGATCAGATGGAATTATTCCATTGGGATCAGCCAAGGGTAATCCGAGACGAACTAAATCCATTACGGTACCCGATAAACAACACAGTTGGTTGTAACTATTTAAGGTGAGTTCTTTATTATTTACTCGACCCCACTCCCATAATAGATTCACCAATTCCCGGTTGTGTTGATTCGGTAAGGAGGTAACGGATGCTAACATTTCAGTATCCAGGTATAGCTGTGCCCCAGTGAGCTGATTCAGCCAGTGACAAAACCTATCACTGACTGAGGTTCCCCACCATTCTCCTAAATGACCCGCCAACGTTAAAGCACCACTATTGATCATGGGATTACGGGGCCAGCCATGGTCTATTTTTAATTGGGCAATGGCAGCAAAGGAATAATCAGACGGCTCCATTCCCACTCGTTGCCGTAACCAATCTCCCCCCCACTGCTGTAAACAAAATAACACTACAAAGGGCTTAACAATACTCATGAGGGGGAAAATGTGATGATCATCCCCTGCTGAAATCACCTGTCCCGTAACCTGATGTAAACTCAATGCACACCAATGGGGTTGGGCAACCGATAATAAGGGGACGTAGGCGGGTAATTGACCGAGATGACTATGTAGTTTTGCTTGGGTAAGCAGGGACTGCAACTGGTGTGGGGTTGGCAAGTAGGAATTCACCAATGATTCATCGATTCAATCGATTCAATAGTGGGAGTACCTCAGGGATTAAGGTAGGTATGGATGGCTTCAGTCGCTAAGGCAGTGATGGATTTCCCCTGACTAGCAGCAGTAGACTTTAACTGCTGATAAACAGACTCCGAAAGACTCACCCGTCGTCGAGTTTTTGAGCCATGACCAATGGGGACATAGGTGACGGCAAACTCACGAATTGCCTCCACTCCCACTCGATGACAAAAATCTCCAAACCCTTCATGGGATTGACGATATTGTTTGAAGAATGCAAGGACTGGCTCCAATTCCTGTTCAAGTTGTGATTCAAGCATTTTTTCTTGATAGGGTTGAGCTAAACGGGTTTGGTTCTGATTGCCGCCTAACCAGACTTGATAACTTTCCGGTGCGCTGCCCACAAACCCTAGTTCAGCCATGTAGGGTCTGGCGCATCCATTGGGGCAACCGGTCATCCGAATGACGAAGGACTCTTCCTCCAGATTTAACTTAACCAGTAATGACCGAATACGATTTAAAAAATTAGGCAGAATCCGTTCCGATTCAGTAATCGCTAGTCCACAGGTGGGCAATGCCGGACAAGCCATGCTATATCGGGTTAATGGGTCAATGGTTGTTTCTGCCTTAATGCCAGCACCCCCTAAAATTTGTTGGATGTCAGCCTTTGCTCCTGGAGGAATGTCATATAACAATACATTTTGATGGGGAGTTAGGCGTATGGGTACTGAAAACTGCTCTACAATTTGCCGTAGGGCAGTCTTTAATTTTAAGTCTGGTGTGTCCTGAATTCGTCCGTTTTCCACTGAAACCCCAACAAACCAGTTGCCATCCCCCTGTTCCTGCCACCCTAAAAAGTCGTGGTACTTAAATTCTGGCAATGGATGGAAGGGTTGGATGGGTTTCCCGAAATAAGCCTCTACCTGGGCTCGAAATTTATCCACACCCCAATCATGGATGAGGTATTTCATGCGAGCATGACGACGTTCTGAGCGATCGCCATAGTCCCGTTGGGTAGCAACAATGGCAATCATCAGGTCATAAATATCAGGGTAATCTACATAACCAATGGGATCTGCCAACCGAGGGAACGTCTCTTCCTTATGATGGGTACGCCCAAGACCACCCCCAGCGTACACATTAAACCCCTGCAACTGTCCATCAGCATTGGTGATAACCACCAGACTTACATCCTGAGAGAATAAATCCACAGAATTATCCCCTGGAACCGTTACCGCACACTTAAACTTACGTGGCAGATAATGGTCACCGTAAATTGGTTCCTCATGGTTTGGGAAAATCCTACCCTTAACATCTTTCAACCGAGCAGCTTTAACATCTGGCTTTTCTTCCCCACTAATCACCTTTTCTCCATCTAACCAAAGCTCGTAATAGGCCCCAGTTTGTGGGGTTAAAAGGTCAGCAATCTGATTCCCATAGTCCCAGGCTAGGGTGTACTCGGAACGATTCTTAAAGGGTGCGGGGGGAGCCATCACGTTTCGATTCAGGTCACCACAAGCACCCAAGGTAGAGCCTAAGTTGTGAACTATATGAGAAATTACAGCTTTTAGGTTTTCCTTGAGTACCCCATGGAGTTGAAAGCCTTGCCGGGTAGTGGCTCGCATCGTGTGATTACCGTACTCGTCTGCCAACCGATCCAACGTGAGGTAAAGCTGGGGGGGGATGAAACCTCCGGGGGAACGGGTCCGTAACATGAATTGATAATCTTTTTCCTGACCCTTGGAACGGTTATCCCGGTTATCCTGCTGATAGAAACCATGGAATTTGATTAATTGAACCCCATCATTGGAAAAGGATGAGGTATCCAGGGGAATTTCAGATAGGATGGGAGCGCGTAAACCCTCACTTCGTTCTTTAATGCCTTCTACTTTAGAAGGCTTACGGTGGGACGCAGACGAGGAGATATCTGTATTGGGGGAGGCAGTACTAACCATGGAAGAAAACAGGTAAAATTAAACATCCTTGAGAAACTACGGGGTAAATATGGATATTTATCCGGTAATTCGGTAGGGAATATGATACTTATAATATTACCACTCCATCTACAACAGAAATCTAATGTAAGGAATGAGTTAATAATTGGTTATGCTTTAACCGAGTTGTAATTCATCTAGTTTTGCTAACACTTCTTGACTATGAACCGCTGGATTCACCCCTAGGAAAATTCCCTTGACAAAACCTTGGGGGTCAATAATAAATGTGTGACGCAAAGATACAAAACCTAGCCAGGAACCATAAGCACGACTAATACTCCCATCCGTATCTGCTAGTAAGGGAAATTTCAACCCTTCGGAATCGCAAAATTCGGCGTGGGAGTCAACTGTATCAGCACTAATCCCTAGGATTTGGGCATTCCGTTTGCGATAGTTGGGTAGGTCTTTTTGAAATCGCCGTGCTTCCAAGGTACAACCGGGGGTAAAGTCTTTGGGGTAAAAATATAACACCACCCATTTGCCAAGGTAATCGGTGAGGGAAACATGACCACTGCCAGTGTTGGTGGGTAAGGTAAAGGCGGGTGCTGGTTCATTAATGGTGGGTTGATGACCACCCAATGCAACGGCGGGGGGAGCCGCAATGAAAACCAAACCGACTGAGCTGACCGCTAGGGAAGATTTGAGGAAAAAACGACGATTCACCATAGTTTTAAGTAGTAATACACTATAACTCCAGAAACATTGTGTAATTGCGTATTCAATCAATTTTCACTTTTACGATGCGGATGAAAGGACTTGAACCTTCACTCCGTGAGGAACTAGAACCTAAATCTAGCGCGTCTGCCAATTCCGCCACATCCGCATAACTATACATTGCCATTATAGAGTATTGTGTAATATAATGATAAAAGTTTAGGGGGCTGTACTGGTTTCGACGTGTTGGCGAACGCTGCTCCGTGATACAGGTCGAGAGTGAGTCTCCTCTCGCAAATCCCAGGCTCAACAAACGTAAGTGCGAATAACATCGTTCCTTTCGCTCGTAAGGCCGTAGCTGTTGCCTAAAAACCTCTTATAGGTTCGAGCATTCATAACGTGACTCCGTTAAACGGTATGGATAAACCCCCAACGGATGCATTGGTTAACTATCTCTGGAAAGTTGACTGATTAAGATATTTCCAGAGCATCCCACCAATCGGGATAATGGTTGGTTCTTGCCCTGAGGATTAGAAGGGCTAAACCTGTGAACGATCGGGGGGTTAATACCCAGTGCGGACAGCGGTTCGATTCCGCTCAGCTCCATTCGGTTGTTTTTTACTTTAATTCCTAAAGCCTGTATGCCCTAAACATGCAGGCTTTATGGTTCATGTCTTGGTTCCCTTTACCTCT
>Ga0172367_10005746_pt1 | contig 14879 bp, 11 predicted proteins | sample Lak10m_FD_114542 | JGI IMG/M metagenome (GOLD analysis project Ga0172367, IMG submission 114542) | Freshwater microbial communities from Kabuno Bay, South-Kivu, Congo - kab_022012_10m | ecosystem: Environmental > Aquatic > Freshwater > Lake | place: Democratic Republic of the Congo: South-Kivu... | reverse complement strand
CGAGCGCGCTCGCAGCGCGGCTGAACGCTCACGCGTGTTGCAGCGCGGCGCGCCATTCTCCGCGGCGCGCCATGCTCCGCGGCGCGCCTTGCTCCGCGGTACTCAGCGAACGAATGGCGCGTCACTTTGCGGCGATGCGCGGCGAGTGCCAGCCGCCAGCTGGAAGCAGCGACTCGTTCGCTATCTCGGGACCCCACGACCCCGGTTCGTAGGGATGCACGGGAACCACCGAGCCAAGCACATCGTTCACGATGCGCCAGCACTCATCGACGCCATCCGCGCGAGCGAACAGAGTGCCGTCGCCCCGCAGCGCATCGCCGAGCAGCCGCTCGTATGGAGTCATCTCGTCGTGCTGCTGATCGATCGCGAGAAGTTCGAGTGGCTCGCCGACCATGCGCTCGCCGTCCACTTTCACCTCGGCGTTCAAGCCGACCTCGATGCGCGGTGTCAGTTGGAAACGGAAGCAGTTGTGCGAGGGAGGCACGGGTTCGCTGAAGACCACCTGCGGTGGTCGGTGTAGTTCGACTCGCACCTCCGTCGCACTGCACGGCATGTGCTTGCCTGCACGGATGTAGATCGGAACGCCGGACCAGCGCCAGTTGTCGATCTGGAGGCGCACGGCGGCGTAGGTCTCGGTCTGCGACTCAGCTTTGACGCCTGGCTCCTGCAGGAAGCCGCGGAACTGTCCGCGCACGAGATCCGTCGGCTTCAGCGTGCGAACGGCACGGAAGAGCTTCACTTGCTCGTCGCGCGTGCGCTCGGTGTCCTGCCAGTCGGGTGCCTCCATGCAGAGAAACCCGAGGACCTGCATCAGGTGGTTCTGAACGACATCGCGCAGCGCTCCCGTCGCGTCATAGAACGAGCCGCGCCCCTCCACGCCGAACGACTCCGCCATCGTGACCTGAATCTGCCGAATGTGATGACGGTTCCATATCGGTTCGAGAAATGCGTTGGCGAATCGGAAATAGAGGATGTTCTGCACAGCCTCCTTGCCGAGGTAGTGATCGATGCGGAAGACCGATCGCTCGTCAAACACCTCGTGCAGATGCGTATTGAGTTCTGCTGCGCTCGCGCGGTCATGGCCGAAAGGCTTCTCGACGACTACTCGCGCCCCCGTCGCGCAGCCGGACTTCGCGAGGTGCCCTGCGACTGTGCCGAACAACGACGGTGGAATCGCGAGATAGTGGAGCGGCGCCTTTGCATCTCCGAGTGTTTGACGCACCTGCGCAAAGGTGTTCGGATCGGCGTAGTCGCCATCGACATAGCGCAGCAGCGAGCAGAGCGTTTTGAACGCCGCTTCATCCACGCCGCCTCCGAAACGAGTGATGCCATCGCGCGCACGCTCCTTCAGTTGGTCGAGCGTCATGCCGCTCTTGGCCACGCCGACCACAGGAACGCGGAGTACGCCACGGCGCACCAGAGCTTGCAGTGCTGCGAAAATCTTCTTGTGTGCAAGGTCGCCCGTTGCCCCAAAGAACACCAACGCATCAGATGGAGCAGATGCGGACATGACTCAGTGCGCCCTTTCGCCTTCGGGCTTTTCGAGATGACCGCCGAAGCCCATGCGCATTGCAGAACAGACCTTGTTCGCGAAGTCCCCGTTGCCGCGGCTGGCGAAGCGGTCCATGAGCGCTGCGCTGAGCACATGGGTCGGGACGCCTTCATCGATGGCGGCAAGAATGGTCCAACGACCTTCACCCGAATCGGAGACTCGTCCGGCGAACCGCGCAAGGTCTTTGTCGCCCGCGAACGCTTGCGCTGTCAGGTCGAGCAACCACGACGCGATCACGCTGCCGCGGCGCCAAACCTCTGTCACCTCGGCGAGATCAAACTGGTACTGGTAGTTCTCAGGGTCGCGCAGCGGAGTGGTTTCCGCGTCTTGCTCGCGCGTGTGCAGTCCTGCATCTGCATGCTTGAGAATGTTCAGGCCCTCGGCGTACGCAGCCATGATGCCGTACTCGATGCCGTTGTGAACCATCTTCACGAAGTGCCCTGCGCCCGATGGTCCGCAGTGGAGATAGCCCTGATCCGCCGTACCTCGCGAGCCCCGACCAGGCGTCGGCGGTGCAGCTGCCTTGCCTGGCGCGAGCGCCGAGAAGATCGGGTCGAGGCGCGCCACGATTGCGCTCTCGCCGCCAATCATCTGCGAGTAGCCGCGCTCGAGCCCCCACACGCCTCCCGATGTCCCGCAGTCGACATAGTGGATGCCGTGCGGCGCGAGTTCCTTGGCCCGCCGAATGTCATCCTTGTAGTAGGAGTTGCCGCCGTCGATGATGGCATCGTCCTTCGATAGCAGCGGCGCAAGTTCATGAATCGTGCTGTCCACGAATGCAGCTGGGATCATCAGCCACACATGGCGCGGCCCCTTCATCTTGCTGACAAGATCCTGCAGGCTCGTGGCACCCTTCGCGCCCGCCTTCACCAGCGCGGCGACGGCCTCCGTACTGCGGTCGAACACAACGACCTCATGTCCAGCGCGCAGCAGTCGCTGTGTCATGTTGGCACCCATTCGACCGAGTCCGATCATTCCAAGTTGCATGGCATGTGTCCTGTTTGGTGGTTGTCCGCAGAGCCTTGTCACTTCGCCAGAGGATGACGATTCGCCGCACGGTGGCGGGGGGGGGAGCATACAGGCGCGACTAAGTATGAAGGGTTGCACCAAGACAGGAGGACCGGTTGCTCACCAGCGGAGCGTTCAATATGGAGCGCCCGAGGTGATGTTCATCGATTCTTTTGCCGCCCTGATGCGCATTGCAACCTTCTGCCGTACATTCTGTTGCTTCTGACTTGGAGTGACCATTGGCCCGCAAGGAACGTAAGAAACTCGGAGATCTGCTCGTAGAGGCGGGCGTCGCCACGGCCGAAAAGGTCGGGGAGGCGGCGGCAGCCGCGAAGGGATCACGGCGCCGAATCGGCGAGGTGCTGGTGGAGATGTCCGCATGCTCCGACGAGGATGTGGCGCGTGCGCTTGGCAAGCAGTTCGGTTTGGAGTTCGTCAATCTTGACCGACCCGAGGGGCTCAACCGAGTCAACAAGAAACTGCTGACCGATGACATCATCAAGAAGTACCTGATCCTGCCACTCGACGAGAAGACTGGGAACACCATGCGGATCCTGATCCATGATCCGATGGATCTCGATGCGCTGACTGCGCTGCAGTTTCGACTGAACTGTCAGTTCGAGAAGTTCATCACGAGCCGCACGCAGCTGCGTTCGTTCATCGACAACGGTGGCTCTGCACAAGGGCTCCTCAACAAGATGTCCGTTGTCACGGATTCGGTGACGAGGACGCGTGACAGCAGCGTGGAGTCAAGCCGTGACTCGTCACGCGACGCTTCGCGGGACGCATCCGTGGACCGCGAAAGTGTCGCCAAGATCGACGAGGGTGCGATCAAGATCGTCGACCGCATGATCATTCAGGCAGTCACGAACCGCGCGAGCGATATCCATGTCGAACCGATGAAGGAGATTGTGCGCCTTCGGTATCGCATCGATGGGTCCTGCGTCGACATCACTCCATCCATCCCGAAGAAACTGCAGGGTTCTGTTCTCGCGCGCTTGAAACTCATGGCGGGCATCAACATCGCCGAGAAGCGAATCCCGCAGGACGGCCGCATCAAGTTCACGGTGGAAGGATCGCCGATTGATTTCCGCGTGAGTGCCTGTCCATCGGTGTGGGGTGAGAGCGTGGTGCTCCGTATTTTGCGCCCCGAATCGGCGCGAATCGGACTGCTCAATCTCGGACTGCAGCAAGACACCCTCGATCTGTTCAACAGGGTCATTCGGCGCCCCAACGGCATCTTCCTCGTCACAGGTCCCACGGGTTCGGGAAAGACCACCACACTGTATTCGGCGCTGAACGATCTCAATCGTCCTGACCGCAAGATCATCACCGCGGAAGACCCCGTGGAGTTCTCGTTCAAGGGAATCAATCAGGTGCAGGTGCGCGAGCACATCGGCCTGACCTTCCCGATCATCCTGAAGTCCATGCTGCGACAGGCGCCGAACATCATCCTCGTCGGTGAAATCCGTGACCGCGAAGTGGCGGACATCGCCATTCAGGCTGCGTTGACGGGTCACTTGGTGTTCTCCACACTGCATACCAACGATGCCCCGAGCGCGATCACCCGTCTGATCGACATGGGCGTGAAGCCATTCCTCGTGGCGAGTTCGATTCAGGCGGTGCTCGCCCAACGACTCGCGCGAATCCTTTGTCCCGAGTGCAAGGCGCCCGACACCGAACCAGATCCGCGCATGCTTCGGCTGACGGACATCAGCGCCGAGGATGTCGCGCGCGGCACCATCATGAAACCCGTGGGATGCCCCAAGTGCTATGGAACGGGTTACAAGGGGCGCCGCGGTGTGTACGAAATGATGATCATGAACGCCGAGATACGCGACTTGGCGTTCCAGCGTTCGACCGTCTCCAAGCTGCGCGGAGCTGCGGTGCGCGCAGGCATGCGAACGCTGCTCGGAGACGGGAAGATCAAGGTGCTGAAGGGTGAGACCACATGCGATGAGATCGCGAAGTTCGCGCAGTCGGACATGGCCAGTTGAGCGCTCGCTGAGCGAGTGAAGGAGAGAGAGATGTCATCAGGCGAATCGACCCCATCATCAAAGGTGACGGCAGCGGCCGTTCAAATGGACCGACTCCTCGACACGGCGGTGCGTCAGGGCGCGTCTGACCTTCACATCAGCACGGGGCGTCCGCCGACGGTCCGACTGCATGGACGGTTGCGTTCACTCGCAACGAAAGTTCTGGAGCCTGAGGACACGATGTCGCTCATGAAGCAGATCACACCAGAGAGAAATCAGCAGCAGCTTCAGGAGCATGGTGGCTCAGATTTTGGCATGGCATTCAAGGATCTTGCGCGATTCCGTGTCTCCATTTTCAAGCAGCGCGGTGCTGTATCGATGGTGCTCCGCCAGATTCCAAACAAGCTGTTCACCTTCGAACAGATCGGTCTCCCCGGCATCTGCCTTGAACTGATTCGCCGTCCGAGAGGGCTGTTCCTCGTCACTGGCCCGACCGGATCCGGGAAGTCAAGTTCGCTCGCCACGATGATCGACATCATCAACAACACGCTCGAACGTCACATCGTGACGGTGGAAGATCCGATCGAGTTTTATCACTTCCATAAGAAGTCGGTCGTGAATCAGCGCGAGGTCGGCGAGGATGTGCCGTCCTTTGCCGAGGCGCTCAAGCGTGTGCTTCGTCAGGATCCCGATGTGATCCTTGTCGGCGAAATGCGCGATCTGGAAACGATCGAAGCCGCCATCCGAGCTGCGGAAACGGGGCACTTGGTGTTCGGCACCCTGCACACCACGGGTGCGGCAGGAACGATCAATCGAATCATCGATGCGTTTCCAACCAATCAGCAGGAGCAGATCCGCGTGCAGCTCTCGACGGCTCTCATCGCTGTTCTCAGTCAAGTTCTGCTGAAGCGGAAAGATGCGCCGGGGCGAGTGGCTGGATATGAGTTCTTGATGATCACGCCAGCCATCGCGAACCTGATCCGTGAAAACAAGACCTATCGAATCGACTCCGCAATCCAGACTGGTCGAAAGTTCAGCATGCAGTTGCTTGACGACCATCTTTGGCGGCTTTACGAGGCGGGCACTATTGACGCAGAAGAGATGATCGACTGCGCCAAGAACCCAGGCGCGATTCGTGACAAGATTCACCGTTCGGGCGGTACGGTTGGGCGTCCAGAGTGGGATGAAAAAGAAGAGACCGCCAAAGGCGATTGACAGCTAAAATACGTCTCGAAAAATTGATGGCAGAATTATTGGGTCACTATTGCGTGGTTTCCCATGCTCGGTCGTACATTCTTGAGGTCATAGTATGAGCGCACTTTCGGACATAGATCCAAGCGAACTCAAGGGGCGCAAGCTCGGCCGTGTTCTTACCAAAATGGGGAAGATCACTCGTGAGCAGGTGCACGAGGCGATTGCAGCGCGGACGGTTGATCCAACAAAGGGACGGAAGAAGCTTGGTGAGGTGCTCATCGACTTGGGGCTCATTACGGCCGAGGATCTGTCTGCGGCGCTCGCTGGTCAGCGGGGATTCCGATTTGTTCCGCTGAAGGGGAGGGTGATCCCACCTGAAACGCTGCGCGCACTTACTCCGGAGGCCGCCACGGTCATGCGAGTTGTGCCGCTCGAGATCGATCCACCCGCAAAGACCATCACAGTGGCAATCGGCTCCGCTGGCAATTTTCAGGCGATCGACAACCTGCGGATGAACATGTTCCCTGGGTATGCGATCACGGTGGTGATCTCCCCGGCAGCGGATATCGACGCGCTGATCAAGAAGGAGTACACACGGAAGTCGGAGACCGCCGAACTGTTCTCCGAGGTGGACCGTTCGGAGGCGGTGAAGAATCTGCAGGGGCGGGGCGACTCAGTTGATGTGGCGTCGCTTGTGGACGCGGGCAGCGACAACGCGGTCGTTCAACTTGTGACCAACATGCTCGTGCAGGCGATCGCCAACGGAGCCTCCGACATTCATTTGGAGCCCTTCGAGGACGAGTTCAAGATGCGCTACCGCATCGACGGCGTGCTGTACGAGATGAAGAATCCGCCGAAGGAGATCGCCATGGCGATCGTCAGCCGTGTGAAGATTCTTGCGAAACTTGACATTGCCGAACGGCGTCTTCCTCAGGACGGACGCATCAGCTATCAGTTGTCCGCTGACCGCGATCCGATCGATCTTCGTGTCGCCGTTCTTCCCACGATGTACGGCGAGTCCGTGGTGCTTCGTGTGCTCGATCGGTCGGCCGTGCAGTTGGAACTGGATCGCATCGGGCTCCGGGAGGATGAACTTGAGAAGATGCGGTACATCATCAACAAGCCCAATGGCATTGTGCTTGTGACGGGGCCGACGGGTTCTGGCAAGACCACCACGCTCTACGCGGCACTGCGTGAGTTGAACCAGATCGACACAAAGATTCTGACGGCCGAGGATCCGGTGGAGTACGACATCCACGGCATGGTGCAGTGCCAGGTGAACATCGATCAGGAACTGACTTTCGCCAAACTGCTGCGCTCGTTCCTTCGCCAGGATCCCGACATCATTCTCGTGGGCGAGGTGCGTGATCTAGAAACCGCACAGATCTCGATTCAGGCGAGCCTCACGGGTCACTTGGTGTTCGCAACACTCCATACGAATGATGCGCCAAGTTCCATCTTGCGTCTGCTCGATCTTGGCGTGGAGTCCTTCCTGCTGACGGCGACGATCGAGGCGATCGTGGCACAGCGTCTTGTTCGGCGCATCTGCACACAGTGCAAGGAGGAGTTCACGCCATCGCAGGAACAGCTCCTCGAACTCAGTATGCAGCCCGCGGATGTGGCTGGACGGCAGTTTTTCCGTGGCCGTGGGTGCGATCGCTGCACCAAGACTGGCTACAAGGGACGAATGGCGCTCTTTGAGATCATGCTCATGGATGACGAACTGCGCGAAATGGTGATGCGGCAGGCATCGACCGCTGTGCTGCAGGTGGAGGCGCGTAAGCGCGGGATGCGCACGCTCCGCGAATCGGGACTGCTCGCGCTGTACGAGGGACAGACCACCATCGATGAGATCGTTCGCGAGACGATCCTGACTGGAGACTGACCATGCCAAGCTACGCATTCGAGGCTGCGAATACTGCAGGGAAGACGCAGAAGGGCACCATCGAGGCGGACAACAGCGAGGATGCGATCAAGAAGATTCGTAGTCAGGGACTCTTCCCGACGGCGGTGCGGGAGCAAAAGGAGGCAAAGAAGGCTGCTGCGGCGAAGAAGAAGCAGCAGGCGGGGGCGAAGAAGAAGAAGCGTGCGATCACCATCGGAGGCGTCAATCAGAAACAACTGACACTGTTCACTCGTCAGATGTCCACGCTTCAGGATGCAGGTCTTCCGCTGCTTCGGTCGCTGCAGATTCTTGAAGATCAGCAGAAGCCATCCAAGTTGAAGAATGTGCTTGAAGATGTCTGTGAAGCCGTTTCTTCTGGGTCTTCGCTGTCGGAGGCGTTCAATCAGCATCCGAAGGTTTTCAGGCGTCTCTATGTGAAGATGGTCGCTGCAGGTGAGGTCGGAGGTGTGCTCGATGTCGTGATGCGGCGCCTTTCCGAGTTCATGGAGAAGGCTCAGCGTCTGAAGCGGCGCATCATCGGTGCGATGATCTATCCGTCGGTGGTCATTCTGATTGCAGTGGCCATTGTCACGGGCATCATGTACTTCGTGATTCCGAAGTTCCAGGAGATTTTTGCGGACTTCGACATCGAACTGCCGGCGCTGACCAAGTGGCTCATCTCGGCGAGTCAGTGGGTGGCGGGCCAGCAGGACGGACAGAAGGTGCCGGGCGTGCTCTGGATCATCGCGTCGCCGTTCTTGATCTTCTTCTTTTTCAAGCTGGTGCGCATGACCAAGTTTGGGCGGGCGGTGACGGATGTGATACGAATCAAGATCCCTGTCATCGGAGGGCTGATCCGAAAGACAGCGATTGCACGCTTCACTCGAACGCTTGGGACGCTCGTGGCCGCTGGTGTGCCGATTCTTGAGGCGATCACGATCACGCGCGATACGTCGGGCAATTATGTCTTTGAGAAGGCGCTCACAAAGGTTCACGACTCGATCCGCGAGGGCGAAACCTTCGCGAAGCCACTGCGCGAGAGCAAGGTGTGCGATGCGATCGTGGTGAACATGATCGATGTCGGCGAAGAGACGGGCGATCTCGATTCAATGCTCATGAAGGTGGCGGACAACTACGACGAGGAGGTGGATGTCGCGGTGGCAAGCCTTCTTTCGCTGCTCGAGCCGTTCATGGTGGTGATCCTCGGCGGCATCGTGGGCACCATCGTGCTCGCGCTGTTCCTCCCTCTGGTGTCCATGATCGAGAGCGTGTCGAGTTCTGCACAGAAGGGCAGCTGATGAAGCCGCGCGCGTTCACCATTCTTGAACTCCTGACTGTGGTGGGGGTCATCGTCACGCTCGTGGGCATTCTGGTGGTCGGTATCTCTGCGGCTTCGCGAAGTGCGCAGGGTGCGAACACTCGGAACCTGATGTCTTCCGTCAGTCGCGCGCTCGTTCAGTTCAAGGGCGATGTCGGCTACTTCCCGCCGGCGCTCGGTCTCGGGCCGACGGACGCGACCGATCCGGGCTACATGCGCGATCTGATTCGTCCGGTCGTAGCGCCAAGTGGCCTGAACACCCAGCAAATCACCACGCTGCAGTCTTACTTCTCGCTGACCTCGCCAGTGGAGTACCTGATCGGTCCCGGCGGACGCGATCAGGACGGCTACGGAGGCGTCGGTACAAGTCCGACGGGCCTTGGCGCGAAGGAGATGCCAAGTGTGGGGATTCGATCGCCGCTTCGTGATGGGGTGTGGGGAGCGCTGGCATCGCCCCGGCAGGCGACTCCTGGATTTGGCGCTTTCAACTCGCGGAATCTGCCGCAAGGTGTGATGCAGGCGAACACATCGACTGATCCAAATGTGCAGGGGCGTTCGCTCGGACCGTACCTTGAACTGAAGGATGGTTCAGCGATTGGGGCCGTGGCCGGCTTCGATCAAACAGGTCAAGTTGTCGTCGCGCGCCCCGGGGACAATCACTTCAATCCCAATGGTCCGAAGGTGCTGCTCGACTATTACGGGCAGCCGATCCGTTATTACCGCAAGGGTTATTCGAGCGATGATCCTCGGCGCACTGCGGGCAAGTCGTCGGGCTCTGGCGGCAGCAGTGGCATTGGCTGGGATTTGTCCGACATTTTCGTGCTTCGCCCGCAGCGTTTCACGCCGGGGAGCGAGTTGATCGGTGTGGTGGATGCGAACAACGATGGCGCCACTTCGCGTCAGTTGCAGACGGCGGACTTTGCGCTCTTTTCTTCGGGTCCCGATCAGCGCGTGAACAACTTCGTGCGTGCCGATGCGGAGCTCTTCAACGAGGACAACATTGTGGAGGTGGGAAACTGATGCGCCGCGCGTTCACTGTGCTGGAGTTGGTCGTGGTGATCGGCGTGATCCTGATCTTGATGGCTCTTGCCCTGACAGTGACAAGCAGCGTGCTCACTGGGAACGATCGCCGCAGCATGCAGGGAACCTTCCTGCTGCTCGATCAGGCGATCGCATCGTGGCAAGCGCAGACCGGACGCGAGTTGTCGTTCGGGCGCAGAGCGATTCCAGCGGGCACCACCGGCAGCCCCGATTTCACGACTTCGGCGACGGGGCCCTCTGCGGGGTTTGACATCTACGAGGAGAGTTTCCAAACGCCCTACGCCATCTGCGTGATTCTCGAACGCTTGGCGTCGAACCCGGAAGCTGCGGAGATCATCGCCAAGATTCCGAGCACTGCAATGCGTCTTGTCCCCAAGAACACGATGGGAACTCCGGTCGAAGCGCTGCCGGCAGGTTGGACCGGCAGCGATGCGCAGGGTGATCCCAATCAAATGCCAAATTCCGTCGACTTGATCCGCGAGGTGTGTGATCCTTGGGGCAAGCGGATTGGCGTCGTGTTCCCCGGTCGCCCTGCTCGTGCGAGTGAGTTGAGCGCGACAGGGAACAGTGTCGATCGTGAGGATGGGTCCGTGCGGACGCTCGATGAGGCCGTGTTTGGCGTGTGCCGCGGTCGGAAGATCTGCTTTGTATCTGCGGGGCCCGATGGGGACTTTAGCACTGCCGATGACATCTTCTCGTACGAACTTCTGCCGAGGCCACAGCAGTGAAACGATCCACGGTCCATTCTTCGCCGAGCGAGTTGCCGAAGGAGTTGCCGAACGAGTTGCACGCCTCAAGAGGGTTCACGCTGGTGGAACTGCTCGCGGTCATGGCGGTGATCGCGATCCTCGGTGTGGTCGTCACAACAAGTGCGGGGCGTGTGACGAAGGAGGCACGAGTTTCGACTGCCACCAACCAGCTGCTCGCAGCTCTTGCCGAGGCGCGCGCGATCGCGATCCGCGACCGCACGCAAGTTCTAGTTGCGTTCACTGTCTTTCGCAAGACATACCGAGCGACGACAAACGGTCCAGAGCTGATTGACTTCTCAAAGCCGCAGCAGACCCAGATCGTGATCGCGAAGGCAACGGGACGAGTGGGATTCCCAGGCGCTGTGTCTGGTACTGGACAGTATCCCCTCTTGACTGCGCCCGCGTCGATCGACGACTTGCTCTTGGAAGAGTTTGTTCCAGTCGACGGTGTGGGGCTTCGTTTGCTGCCTGTCGGCATCAAGGTAGCGGGTCAGGCAGCGGACATCATGACCATCGACGAGGTGCCCTATGACGACATCTGGATTTCACAGCCAGTCATGAGTTTGAGGTCGACGGATACCGCTGCGACCGTGGAGCGTGGGTCGCTTGTGGTCGTACGGTTTGCTGCTGACGGGACGGTCATTACTCGCAACCCATCGCTTCCTGCAAATCTGACAGCTTCAACATCAGATACAGCGGCAGTCTCGCCATGGATCGACTTCAACCGCGATGGTTTTGGAAGTGTCGGAACCACAACAGGCGGTACCAACAGCAAGTTCTTTGCACTTGACGAGTACCGTGATGAACCTCTGGGCAATCACACCATGTTCTTGGCTGTCTTCGATGACGACCTGTTTCACCAGCAGGCAACGGCGACAGAGATCGCGGCTTGGAGGCAATACCCAGGGATTAGCCAGTGGATGGCTGGCCTCAACACGGCGCGAACGAACTTCATCAATCAGTTCTGTGATCGAATCCAGTTCAATCGGTTCACGGGTGTTGCGGAGATCGTTCCAAGATGACCGTACTCCGCCGCCACCCTCGAACGAGTTGCCGCGCCTTCTCGCTGGTTGAACTGCTGCTGGCGGTCTTCATCCTTGGCATCGGACTGATCGGCATCTCCGCACTGTTCCCCGCAGGCATTGCACAGCAGCGGCAGGCGAGCGACGACATCATGGGGCCCGTTGTTGCCGACAGTGCTGTTGCGCTCCTGCGCGCGCGTCTGTCGCCACAGCAGTTCGGCACGCTTGACGCGTTTGGTCAGCAGCAGTTCTTGACGGTCAACATAGGAGGGCAAGTCGCGGTGCCGCCAACGGTGGAGGGAGACTGGACATGGCGCCGCCCTGGATTTCTGTTCGCGGACTTCGCTGCCACACCTCTCGTGAACGAGCTTGGTGCGATCGATATCTTCAGTTCGTATTACACCCTCAATCAACTTGGCGGAACCGTGCAAGGCGTTTCGTTCGGTGGACTGAATGCGGCGAAGGTTGCGGTCGAAAATCCAGACTCGGTCGGTGGCGGCGACCAACTCTTTGGCATTCCGTGGAATCGCCGCTTGGGGCTTCCGATTGTTTTGATCACACAGGGCGAGCGCGCGTACCCGCAGGTGCCAGAAGGGAGCGGATCCACTCAGCGCCCCGTGTACTTCTGGGAGTGCATGTTCCGCAGGTTTGGGGGACGCATGCAGGTGGCTGTGTTTGTGTACCGCGTTGCGCCTGGCGGCGGTGAGCCGCGCCCGTACTCCGTTGCACAGGGCACTGGCTCTGCGGGCCTCATCCCGCCGCTGCCATTCCTTTTCAATCTGGCAACTCCACCCTTTGGGCCACTTCGCGCTGGCGGGATTGACGGGAATCTGGCCACATTCCTGGATAACTCGTCGGTGGCGACGCAGGGCGCAACGACAACACCGACGGAACTCGCCCGCGAAAATACTTGGCAGTCACCGAACCAGTGGCTGCTCGACCAGTACGGCGATGTGCACCGAGTGGCGGTTGGTCGGCGCAACACCCGCGACAGCGCGAACATTACGCTTGCGCGCCCAATTCCACAGCAGCCCGCGATTCCTGAGTTGCGTGGGCTGTTGAATGTGGGCGGCGCCGTGAATGGCAGCGTGGGGCCGGATCTCGGTGCGCAGTTCATCTGGTTTATCCCAACATTCGATTCGCAGTCCCGTTCGCTGCGGGCTGTCTACGCCACGGTGCAGGAACTCTGACATGGCACGCAGCGCGAACAACACGGTGTCCAATGGACGCGGGTTCACGCTCGTGGAACTGATGGTGGCGGTCGGACTGCTACTCGTCGTGGTGATCGCCGTGAGCAGGGTGTTCAGTACTGCGAGCAAGGTCACGAGTCTCGGTGAGGCCAACAACGACCTGCTGCAGGAGACGGCTGCCATCGAGCGGCAGATTCGAAGCGACTTTGCTCGACTCGACTTCGATGGGTGTATCGCGATCCAGTGCGTGGCGGTGCAGAACAATGTGAATCGGATCCAGTTCGGGTCGGCCGCTGCGCCTCTGGTGGATCCATCGCGACCGGACGATGCGATCATCCGCTGCGATCAACTTGTCTTCTTTTCCAAGGGCGCTCAAACATCTGTCCGCTTCACAGGGAATCAGGACCTCTCTACGTCTGCGGGGCCAATAGGAATGGCGAAGAGTGCCTCCGCGCGGGTGCTGTACGGTCATGGAGTTCAACTGCCCGAACTTCTCCCCCAGACAACTGGAGGGGTGGTTCGGCGGATTGATCCAATCTCGTTCAGCGACCGCACGCTTGCGCCGTGGAGCTTTGATCCGGAGCCTGCAGGTTCACTTGAGTACTCATTCTGGCTTGCTAGTGGTGGCGGCCTTGCACGCGGGACGCAGCCAGAGGCGCGCGACTGGATTCTGGCGCGGCAGGCGGTGCTGCTAGCGGATGATGGCGCAAACAAGATTTATTTGCACGCAGGTCCGCGGGCTCCGCAAACCACATACGGCAACAACTCCGCAATCGCCCTCTGGGAAGCGACCCCTGCACAGGGGACTGATGTGCCGCTCGCCGACAACAATCTCCTGCCCGCAAATGATCTCGTTGCGTCTCGAGTGGATGTTGCTGCCTCATCGCTGAATGACCTACGCCGACAACTCGCGCCCGATGCCGCCGCGATCGCTCGGGCTGGAACGACCCTCACCGGATCGCAGGGCCAGCGCCGCCGCATCATCAACTGTTTCTTCGGTCCGCCTGCGTTCGGACAGTTGGGCGGCTATGTGCGCAGCGAAAAGTTTTCGCCAAGCATGAACCGTCAGGATGTGATGCTGACGACTCCAACGCTCGCCACGAACTGCTCGAACTTCATCGTGGACTGGACATGGGAAGACTTTGCCACCGTCGGGTTCTCGCAGACGCCACTTTCTGAGATCACTTGGTTTGGCTTTCCAGACTCCGCATACCCAGCGGGCTCGGTCGCGCGACGAGGTGTGTTCTCCCTGACGGATCTTTCGAACACGACGATCGGATTCGTGACTGACGCGATTCGGCTGGCCATTGAAGGCAACCCTCCCGTGGTTTATGCGCCGTACGGACAGAACATCCCCGTTCGCATCTATACGGCAGTCTTCGGCTTCAACGGCGATCGGCAGACATTTACGCCCATTCAAGATCCTGCGCCGAATGCTCCTGCAGTGCAGCCGATTGAGCGTGCTGATTACACGCCATGGCCAACGGCTATTCGCCTGACCATGCAGTTGCACGACACAGAGAACCGCATCGAGCAGGGGAGAACGGTTCAACTTGTGATCGAACTCCCACGGAGGCCTGCGTCATGAGTGGTCGTTCGGTGCGCCGAGGAAGCACAATGATCCTTGTGGTCTCGATGCTGGTTCTGCTGGTCCTCATTGCGGCCGCGTTCGTCTCGCGAGCGCAGTCGGGGCGTGTCCTCGCGTCGGCGCAGCAGGGGGCGGCGTCGCAGGCGGATCGCATTGGCCCGATTGCAAATGCGGTCACTGATGAGATTGCGGGGTCGCTGTTCCCGCGCGCAGTGGATGGACGGGATGCGGCACTGGCGAACACAGCAAACGGGGTGTTGCCCACCGCATCGGCAGCGGTACCCCGCCTTGCAGCCGACGACAACGCGATTCGTTATGGCGTGGATGTGCTGGACCGTCTGAACAACTCGACACTT
>Ga0172367_10005743_pt1 | contig 14889 bp, 10 predicted proteins | sample Lak10m_FD_114542 | JGI IMG/M metagenome (GOLD analysis project Ga0172367, IMG submission 114542) | Freshwater microbial communities from Kabuno Bay, South-Kivu, Congo - kab_022012_10m | ecosystem: Environmental > Aquatic > Freshwater > Lake | place: Democratic Republic of the Congo: South-Kivu... | reverse complement strand
ATCGAGATAGGGTCGACCGAGCGCGTAACGCGGATTCGCGACGAGTGCGACGTTCTTGATGAGCCCGGTAGCGTCACGCGAGACACTCGCGACCTTAAAGGGACCAGCGCCAATCGGGCTTGTCTCGAGCGAGGAGTAGGGGAACTCGCTTGTCGAGACGTTCTGCCACACGCGCGAGGGGAGGATGCCGAGCGTGGTCAGGGAGAGGAAGGGGGCGTAGGGCTTGGGGAGCGTGAAGCGCACGGTGCGTGGGTCGAGGATAGTGACCGCGACGCCCGCCCAGTCGGCATACTCGGGGCTCTTCAGCGCCGGGTCCTGTGCCTTTTGAATAGTGAAGGCGATATCGGTCGCAGTGACCGGCGAGCCGTCAGAGAAGACCGCTCCTTTGCGCAGGGTGAAGGTATAGGACTTGCCGTCTGGCGAGACCTCGTAGTTCTCGGCCAAGACCGGTACGAGCTCGCCCGAGCCCGAGAGGCCCATGAGGCCGCCGTAGGTGAGGGTCGCGAGGTCGCGGTCGGCATCGCTGATAGCCAAGAGCGGGTTGATAAACTGCGGGCTCCCGAGCTCACCCTCGGTGAGTGAGCCGCCGTGGGCCGGCACCTTGACGAGGAAGGAGCGTTCGAGCGCGTAGAGACTCGCGAGCGAGGCGAATGCGACCAAGAGCGCGAGAGCGACCGCGAGCACGCGGTCTCCGGCAGAGAGGGTCGCAAACCAGGCGTTCGCGCGGTCGAGTACGTGTACACGCCAGGAATGCTGCAGCTTCTCTTGCCAACGAGAAGGTTCAGAGTCGTTCATTATCCAACAAGGAGGAAGTTCAGTATCGCAGCGAGGACGAGGAGTGTGCCGACGACGATAGTCGCGACAAAAAGGAATTTCTCTCCGCCTCTGCGCTTGTAGAACGTTGACGCGAAATTATCGCCTCCGAAGGCTCCCCCCAAGGTCGCGCCGCGCTGCTGGAGCACGACACCGATGATGAGCAGGATGGAGAGGATTATTTCCGCGTACGGCAGTGCCGATACGAGTGCCTCCATTTGCAGGAAGTCTAGCACGCGCTTTGCTACAACGCAACTTGCTTGTGGACGGGGCTACGCCTATACTGCGCTTCGTTAGGGCAGACCTTCATTATTCATAAGGTATCGTAAACTATGGCAAAGAAATTGTCGTTTAAGCCCCTTGGCGACCGCGTGGTTGTGCGGCCCGCAGATTCGGGCGGCGAGAAGAAGCTCGCCTCGGGCATCATCATCCCCGAGACGGTTAATAAGGAGAAGCTCCTCACTGGCGAGGTAGTCGCCGTGGGCCCCGGCCGCCGCACCGACGAGGGCAAGCGCCTCCCGGTCGAGGTCGCAGTGGGCGCGACGGTCTTTTTCAAGAAGCCGTGGGACGAGCCGATTACGGTTGCGGGTGTGGAGTACTACGTGCTCGGTGGGTCAGAGATTATCCTCGTTGAAGATTAATTATGGCGAAACACATTCTTTTCTCTGAAGACGCGCGCAAGCAGATTGCGAAGGGTCTCGCACACGCGGCGCGCGCAGTGAAGGTCACCCTTGGCCCCAAGGGGCGCAATGTGGTTATCGAGCGCTCCTACGGCGGCCCGCGTATCACGAACGACGGCGTCTCGATCGCGAAAGAAATTTCCTTGAAGGATCGGTTCGAGAATATGGGCGCCGAGATTGTGAAGGAGGTCGCTGGGAAGACCAACGACAATGCGGGCGACGGTACCACGACCTCGGTCGTGCTCCTCGAGGCACTCGTCGAGGAGGGACTCCAGTATGTGATGAAGGGCGCGAACGCGATGGCGATTCGCTCGGGTATGGAGAAGGCGAGAGCAGCGGCGGTCGCGGAGCTTAAGAAGATGGCGAAGCCGGTTGCTGGCAAGGCGCAGGTGAAGCAGGTCGCCTCCGTCTCCGCAGAGTCCGAGATGCTGGGCGGTATCATCGCCGAGGCAGTTGAGAAGGTCGGCTCCTCGGGCGTGGTCACGGTCGAAGAGAGCCAGGGGATGGAGCTCTCCTACGACATCGTCGAAGGGCTCGAGCTCGACAAGGGCTATGCGTCCGCGTATATGGTGACGAATCCGGAGCGGATGGAGGCCGAGATGAAGGATGCACTCATCCTCCTCACCGATAAGAAAATCAGCAATGTCCAGGAGATACTCCCGCTTCTCGAGAAGGTCGTGCAGTCGGGGAAGCGCGAGATGCTTATCATCGCGGACGACATCGAGGGCGATGCGCTCGCGACCTTCATTGTCAATAAATTGAAGGGCACCTTCAGCGTGCTCGCGGTCAAGGCGCCCGGCTACGGCGATCGTAAGAAGGAGCAGCTCGCCGACATCGCGACGGTGGTGGGCGGTCAGGTCATCACGAACGACGCCGGGATGACCTTCGAGAACGCGACCCTCTCGATGCTCGGCCGCGCCACGCGCGTCGTCGCGACCAAGGACGCGACGACGATTGTGGGCGGGAAGGGGAAGAAAGCCGACATCGCCGCACGCGCCGCGCAGCTCGCGGCTCAGCTCGAACAGACTGACTCCAAGTTCGACAGGGAGAAGCTCGAAGAGCGCATCGCGAAGCTCTCGGGCGGGGTGGCCGTTATCTCGGTAGGTGCCGCGACCGAGACCGAGATGAAATATTTGAAAGATAAGATTGATGACGCGGTGAAGGCGACCAAGGCCTCGATCGAGGAGGGGATTGTCGCAGGCGGCGGCACCGCACTCGCCAAGGTGGCCAAGAAGCTCGCGGCGCATGACCCTAAGTCGAGCGCGGATGAGAAGATTGGCTACGACATCGTCACGCGCGCGCTCGAGGTCCCGCTCGCACAAATCGCCATCAATGCCGGCAAGGACGATGCGTCGGTGATTGTCTCGAAGGTCCAGAGCGGTAAGACGAATGCCGGCTACAATGCCGTCACCGACGAAATCGTCGAGGATATGATTGCCGCGGGCATCATCGACCCTGCCAAGATGCCGCGGATGGCGCTCGAGAATGCCGTCTCGGCCGCCTCGATGCTCCTCACGACCGAGGCCGCAATCGCCGAGATTCCGGAGCCGAAGAAAGAATCCGCTCCCGATATGGGAATGGGCTACTAATAGATAGTGCGCATGGGAATGTTAAACATTCCCAACACAAAAGCCCGGGTGACCGGGCTTTTGTCATGAATGTAGATGCTATTCAAAACAAACCATTCACACGGGGGTAGTAATGGTATAAGCTATGAATATGACCCGCATCATTAATTGGATATTTGGCAGAGAGGAGAAACGCTCTTCCGGTAATGAGCGCGCTATGAGCGACGTTATGCGCCGTGTGGACCAACAAATCGGCCGCGCGGTTGAGCGCCTGTCTGATCGTTAATGTACGAATACCTAGCGGACGAACATCTCGACGCTATCTTTGAATTCGTTGCGCGGCGATACGGTCGTCAAGAAGAAGTCCCGGTGTATCGGGAAAGTAGGGAAGGAATCGCCAAACTGCTTGGTGTGTTAGAACGTGCGCGCATGGATTATTATCGAGGGCTGCTCGACAAAGCGACACACTTGCTGCTCAGCGTGAATGAAGGGCATTTCTTCTCGAATGGCAATAAGCGCCTCGCACTTGTCGTCACGACGACGTTCTTGACTATGAACGGGAAGCATTTGAATAACAATTCAAAAGATGAGTATCAGGCGCTGTTACGGTCTCTTTTCCCAGAGCATACTGAATATATGGACTATCCTGAGTTCACACCCACGGACTTCGCAACATATAACCTCTCAATAATTATTGCTGATAGCGGTACGTATGGCATCGAATACAGTGTTTTGAAACAGCGAGTGCATACTTTTTTAACGAAATCCGTATCATAGGGAGTTTGAATGGACTATTAATCTCAAAAAGCAGGAATGCTGTCAGCGCCGCCCCCTCGGGCGGCGATGTGCATAACGGCCCCCCCCAAGGGACTTTCATCAGGGATATACTGACTATGATGGGTCACCGGTATCGGGTCTTTCTGTCTATCGCCCTCTTTTGTGGCGCGTTCTTTTCTTCGGTCCCCCTGGTCTCCGCCGTGAGCACCACGACCCCCTTCACCCGCAACCTCTCCCTCTGGTCCCGCGGGGCTGATGTCACGGCGCTCCAGCAGTTCCTCAACACCAACGGCTTCACGGTCGCCAAGATCGGTCCTGGCTCGTTAGGGAACGAGACAACCACCTTCGGTCCGGCAACCCTTCAAGCCGTCATCCGGTATCAAAATGCCCACCTGAATGATCTCGGCATTACACGATCAACCGGTCTCGTTGGTCCCCGGATGGCTGCTCTGCTCAACAAGGAAACAACAACGACAACCACCACCACCACAACAGTGACATTCACCCGCAATCTATCACTCGGTGACACCGGCTCGGACGTCAAAGCACTCCAGCAGTTCTTAAACACTCACGGCTTCATCATTTCCACCACCGGTCCGGGCTCACTCGGCAAAGAGACCACCTATTTCGGCCCCGCAACCGCCAAGGCCCTGAAGGCATTCCAAGAGAGTCAGAAGAAGGACATCCTCACCCCCTTTGGTCTTACGACCGGCACCGGTTTCCTCGGTACCCGGACCCGCTCTTTCATCAATGCGCATAAACAGAGCCCAACGACCTCTTCTTCTCAACAGACACCTTCTGTCACCACTACTACCACCTCCACCACGACAACCCTCGTGCCGTCCATTGTCAGTGGAGGCGGAGGAGGTGGGGCGAACAGTGTGAGCGGAGGTGGAGATACTCAAGTCGCCGTGTCTCTGCCGACCATCCTTACTGGATCGCCATCGCCGCTTGGCGAGACATCGATGACGCTCCAAGGGACGATCTCTGATAGTGGCAACGGAAATATTACTGATGCTGGCTTTGCCTTCAGCACCAGTCCTACTCTCGCGACGAATGTATCCACAACCTCACTTGGCGCTCAATCAGGCACGACATTTAATTCTGCGACGACAACACTGCTTGGGCATATCCACTACTATTTCCGTGCCTACGCGACGAATTCTGCCGGAACCAGTTATGGTGCAATCGCGAACGCGACCACAACCTCACCGTCTGGCACGGATATTTGGTGGGTTTCCAAAACGGGGAGTGATACGTTAAACGACGGGAGGACGGCAGATACGGCTTTTGCCACTTTCCACAAGGCGCTCCCGCTCATGGCTAGCGGGGACTCGCTGTATATAGACGACGGCGTCTATAATGACTCAATCGGGGCGTTTGCCGGCAGATATTCTATAGAATTTACGAATGGTACCGCATCTAAGTACACAAAGGTAATAGGTTACCACAATCATGCGGTTACCGTGGACGGGCAATTTACAAGAATACCGCTGCAGGTGTTTAGAGCGAGTTATATAGAAGTGAGGAATATTGTCTTCCTGCACGCGAGCGATGCCGCCGCGGCATATGTTGATCGCTCTGACCATGTTTGGCTTCATAATATAGGAGCGGCCTACGCCTTATCTTCTTGTAGTAACTGTTTCTCACTCACTATAGGTGATTTCGGTGGTTCTCCCTCCGGCCTTGATCACGACAACATAGTAGAAGACTCATGGGTTTGGGGTTATGGCGGCAGGTACGGAATAAGTCTTTATAATGGGTCTAACAATATAGTCAGGAGAAATGTGGCCCGCTATGACGGATCACCCGATACCCAGCCGAAGTCCGGAATTACCGTATACGCCGATCACGACTCGATAGTGGAGAATAATGTGGTTCTAGATTTTGACTTAGGCACTGACAGTACGAGTGACGTACACTCTCCGTATTTCGTGACTTCGTCACAAAGCACAAGGAATACCGGTAATGTGAGTTTTTACGGAAATGTCGCAGTTAACACCACAAGTGTTACACAAGGAGCGTTCCTGATAGACAATCTGGTTTCAGCACCTGGGACAATCACTCTTTCAAATAATGTTGTCTCCACAGTATCCAACTCTTCTGCCGCGTCTCCGATAGCAGGAATATGGCTTTCTAACGATACTCCGGATTCTGTTGGCGGCGGCCATCATGCTCTCGTGCTGAACCATAACACCATCTACAATTCGTACAATTCAGGAATGCGCATAGATAATACTGGATGGACATCGGTTGTGCTCAACGACAACCTCTTTTTCAACTCGTCGGCGAACGCCGCCTCTACGAGCTATGCCTGCTATCAGAATATGGGCGCCACTGTTTCTGGACAAAACAATCAGTACTGGAACTGTGATAATAATTTCTATACGAATTTACCATCGACCGGTGTCTTGAACCAGAATCCCACGTCGCTCTACCTTGAGAAGATAGAGCAGGGGACACCAGGTAGTGGCACCGCGAGTGATGGTGGAGATATCGGAGCGACCGTGCGTCAGCAGTATGTGAACGGCACGCTCACCGGCACGCCGCTCTGGCCATTCGCGAATGAGACCTATGCTAAGCAGGATATGTGCAATGGGCCAGACAATGGAGGAGCCGGATCAACGATCTACACACGCGGGCACAATCAGACCGGATGGTGCGCAACTTCGCAGTCGCTCACTGATTACGTGTGGAGTCAGCTTGGCAATACCTATGACCCGTATTCGCCCTACAACATTACGGTGCCCACCATCTCTCCAAGCCCGGTTGCGCACACACAGTCAACCTGTTCGCAGGGCACCTGGGGCTATTCGCCGACAAGTTATACGTACCAATGGAAGTTGAATGGCACGAATATCAATGGCGCAACGAGTGCGACCTACACACCCGTTTCTGGCGATACGGGCGGCACGTTAAAGTGTGCGGTAACCGCAACGAACGCACACGGTACCGCCACCATGCTCTCGGCGGGCTCGACCGTGGCCGCCGACCCGCTCGCGCCAGTGAACACTGTCATCCCCGCAATCTCGGGGACGCCACAAGCTGGCCAAAGTATCAGTTGTTCGCAGGGCACTTGGACGAATTCGCCGACTAGTTATACCTATCAGTGGAACAGCAGCGGTGTTGCTCTCAATGGAGCGACGAATTCTACGTATACGGTCACACAAGGTGATTACAACCAAGCACTTACGTGCTCGGTAACTGCGAGTAACACCTATGGACAGCAGACAGCCACATCAAATTCAGTAACCGGCATCGCGGCACCCGCGAACCCCACTGTCGCTCAAAGTACCGCTTGGTTTCTCAACCCCTACCAAACGACCGCGTATACCTTAAATGGCGTGACGAAGGGCAATTGGGTAGTAACTTTCTTGAGCGCGTACAACGGCACGCCACACAATATGACGATTACTGACAATGGGAGTCATTCGTTTTCGACCTCCAATATGTACGGAGAAATGCGTGACGGCAGTAGTGCCCTCGGTGTCGCCGCTATCGCAGCCACTTCCACCAGTAGTAGCTACACGCTCACGATTGCACCGAACGGTATTACGAACGGATCCGTACATATGGTTGAGATCAGTACTGGAGACGTTGCTACTGTGCTTGATCTTCCCGCTGCGACCTCAACAGGTGCTCGCTATAATGCTGCTCCACTGACACACTTCGGTTCGTCGCTCGGCCTCTCCGATCAGACAACAACGTACCCAAGCGATCTCCTCCTCTCCTTCGTTGATTTCGGTATAACCTCGAACAACATCTCTCCGGATGGTCCCTGGACCAATCTGACAAGTCTAAGAGGCGCTACAACAACATCAGGATTCGCAACAACCTCGGCGGCAGTGTTCAGTTGGAAGCCCGGCATGATCGGCACCTACACTGCTTCGTCGACAATCAGTACGGTCTCACCGAATGCGGCGGGGGCAGGATACCCAGGGTGGGAACAAATTTTCCTTGCTATCAAAGGAGCGAGCACAACTCCAACGGTCACGACGAATGCCGCGACTGCGATTTCCACAACTGGTGCCACACTAAACGCATCAATCACCAGTACCGGCGGACAGGATGCGAGTCAGAGTGGCTTCGCAATGAGCACCGACTCCACTCTGGTAACCGGAGTCTCCACCTCAACGCTTGGTGCGCAAACCGGCAACGCATCCTTCTCCTCGGCAACAACAACGCTCGTCTCGGGCACGACCTACTATTTCCGCGCGTATGCGACGAACTCTGTAGGTATCGGCTACGGGGCTGTCCAATCATTCATCGCATCAAACCCGCCGTCAATAACCACCAACCAACCAACTTCTGTAGGACAGAACGGCTTTACTATGAACGCGAGTATTACAAACACAAATGGTGCGGATGCGACTCAATCTGGATTTGCTGTCAGTACGGACTCAACCTTGTCCTCCGGTGTCTCGACGACGACCTTGGGTGCACAGACCGGCAACGCATCCTTCTCGAATGCGACCACGACACTCTCGGGCAATACGCTGTATTATTTCCGCGCATACGCCACGAACCCGAGTGGCACGGGCTATGGCACGATTATTTCCACGACAACACTCCCAAGCGCGCCAACCGTTACGACGCAAGCCGTCGACACGATAACCTCTACAACCGCGACAGGGCATGGGACGATCGTATCTACCGGTGGTGCTAACGCGACGGCGCGTGGCGTTGTCTACGGTGCCACGACCGCGTATGGTGCGACCACGACAGAATCTGGCTCCTTCGGTACGGGAGCATTCCCCGAGTCACTCTCGAGTCTCACCTCCTGCACGACGTATCATATAAATGCATTCGCAACAAATGGTTCTGGTACGTCGTACGGATCTGACACGACCTTCACAACGACAGGATGCCCGGCGTCTGTAGTTCAAAACACTGGCGCTATAGTCCATACAACCACAGGAAGCAATTCATTCTCGTTTGGCTCACTCCCAACTGCCGGCCACACTATCATAGTGATGTGTACTGGAGCTGATCCGACTAATCCAAATGTCGCAATATCCGACAATCAAGGTGGTGCCTCATACACGACAGCGACAAATGTGGTAGAGCTGAATGGTAATAGATGGACGTCAATCCGTTATCGCGAAAACATATCCGCACCGTCTGGAACTTTCACCATAACGGCTACACAGGGAGCAGTCTCGGAAATGAATTGCGAGGGTATTGAAGCCGGTGGGCTCTTGACGTCTGGTTCGCTCGACAAGACCGCGACTTTGAACCCGCTCACTCATTGGGGCACAACACCAGTAGGCGACGCGACCACGACCGCTACCCTGTCACAGGCGAACGAACTGGTTGTCACAGTTGTTGGTGGCCGCTCAAACGCGCAGTTCACAACGCTCCCGGCGCCTTCTGGCTTCACCCTAATTCAGAATCGTCTTGGAGCGAATGCACTCTTCGATTCTCCAGCCGGTATGGCGTATAATGTGGTAAGTGCGACTACTCCAATTACCACAACGTGGTCTCCGGCTAACGTCAGTAATGCGTTTGTAAGTTACGCCACGATGTCCGTTGCAACCTTCAAAGGACAGTGATAACCCCCTAGGGAGGGGGTTATTTGAGCCAGAAATAGATTCCAAGCACCAGTAGCGTGACGATGCCGAGAAAATAATTGGCCCAGAACTTCCCGGCAGGGGTGAGCTGTCTAAAGAGCATCGGTATCTCCTAAGAAGGCAACGGTTAAATGGTACATCGGATCCCGTAAACTACAAGTCGTTGTACGGGACAACCCCCTAGTCGCCGTGGCCATACTACTTACCACCGAAGCGGCCGCTCTAGATGCAGCGGCCGCCCTCTTTTGGTACACTCGATATATATGTGGCAGAAACTCCTCGAGCGGTTGGTATCGTTTGGCTGGCGGAAGAGTGCGATTGTCGTCGTAATCGTGCTGGCTCTCGGCTACTTCTTCTTTGGCCGGAGCGCGAGCACGGGCGCCTCGATTGTGGTGACCCCGGGCGACTTCGCCGAGCAGGTAAGCGTCGCGGGCACCGTCGTCGCGACCAAGGACGCCGACCTCGGCTTTGCCGCGAGCGGGCGCATCGCGGGTGTCTACGCCGCGGTAGGGGAGTACGTGGGCGCGGGCACGATTATCGCCGAGACCGAGAACGGCGACCTGGCCTCCCAGGTGGCCCAGGCGCGCGCCGACCTCGCCTCGCTTCAAGCCGGCGCGCGGCCCGAGCAGGTGGCGGTCGCCCAAGCCTCGGTCGCGAGTGCGACCTCGGCGCTCGTGAACGCCATCGGCACCGCCTATACCGCCGCCGACGACGCGGTCCACAACAAGGCCGACTCGCTCTTCACCAATCCGCGCACAACGCCGAAACTCTCTTTCAATATCGCGAACGCGACCTTGCAGTCTGCGGCCGAGCGCGACCGCGCCGGTACTGAGCCAGTCCTCGCCGCGCTCGCACTCCAGGTCGCTGGGCTCTCGGCGAGCAATGCAGCGACCACAGCTGCTGCCGCTACTACTGCGCTCGCGCAGATCGCGTCGCTCCTCGCCGACGCGAACGCCGCGCTCAATCAGGCGCTCCCCGACCAGACCACGACTGCGGCGACGCTCACCACCTACACCGCCTCGATTGCTGCCGCGCGCACGAGCGTCAACAGCGCCGCCACCGCACTCACTGCGGCTGCCGCCGCGCTCGACTCTGCACAGAAAAATCTCGTACTCACGCAGGCAGGCCCCACGGCCGACGCGGTGGCGGCGGCTGAGGCGCTTGTGCGCGCCGCCTCGGCCGCACTCGGGAAGACGCGCGTCGTCGCTCCCTTTGCTGGCGTCGTGACGCGGATGGACGCTAAGGTGGGTGAGATTGTCTCACCCACGACTTCGCAAATCTCGATGCAGAGCGATGGCGTTTTCGAAGTCGAGACCTATGTGCCCGAAGTCTCCATCTCGCGCATCGCGGTGGGGAACCCTGCGACCACCACGCTCGACGCCTACGGCTCGTCAGTGCCCTTCGCCGCCTCGGTCATCTCCGTCGATCCGGCCGAGACGGTCAAAGACGGCGTGCCCACCTATAAGACGACGCTCTCCTTCGCCGCCACCGACCCGCGTATCCGGAGTGGGATGACCGCGAACGTGGTCATCGAGACGGGCCTCCTCCACGATGCGATTGTCATCCCCGCGGGCGCTATCGGCGCCGACGTGAACGGCCCCTATGTTTCGCTACTCGCCAAGGGAGCGGTCGAGAAGCGCCGGGTCCTGACTGGCGTCGCGCCTGCGCTCGGTCAGGCGCTCGTCGAGAGCGGGCTCGCAAGCGGTGACGTGCTCCTGCTGACGCCCGCGCCCTAGCCGATGTTCTCCTTCACCAACATTCGCGTCGGCTTCTACCTCGCCGTGCGGCAGGTGCGCCGCGCTAATCTCTGGACCACCGGGCTCATCGTCTTCGTGATGCTCCTCACGTTTCTCAACCTCGTCGTAGTGACGGGGCTCTTGGTGGGTATCGTCGCGGGTATCAGTAATCAGTTTCGCGTACAGGAGACGGGCGACGTGGTGATTAGCGCACTCGATACCAAGGACTATATCGAGAACAGTCCGCAGATCCTCGCCTACCTCTCCTCACTCCCGCAGCCCGCCGTCATTAGCTCGCGCTACGTCACCGCCGGCACCGCCGAGGCCAACTACTTCGAGCGCTCCGATCCGAATGAGAAGGCGAACAAGACGGGTGCCTCGGTTGTCGGCATTGACCCAGTCGCCGAGAACAACTTCTCGCATCTCTCACGGCTCGTAGGGGAGGGGAGTTACCTCGCGGCGGGTGACTACGACACGGTGCTGCTTGGTCCCCAGATGGTCGATCGCTACTCCTTCGGCGAGATGCCGGGGCTCTCCCCTCTCAAGAATGTGTATCCGGGCACCAAGATTCGCATCACGGTGAACGGCAGCACGCGCGAGGTGGTGGTGAAGGGGATTCTGAAGGTGCCCGCCAACTCACCGCTCGCCGCGCGCGTCTTTATGCCCGCCACCGAGGTGCGCCAGCTCCTCGGCAGGAGCGACTACGCGGTCAACGAGATTGCGATTCTCCTCAAGCCTGGTGAAGACCCAGCAACCTTCCGTGATTTCTTGAAGCGGAGTGGGCTCGCGGTCAATGCGAAGGTGCGCACCTTCGAGGACTCTATTCCGAACGGCGTCGCCGAGGTCCAGAACACCTTCGGGATGATCGGCAACGCTATCGGATCGCTCGGGCTCGCGGTCGCGGCCATCACCATCTTCATCGTCATCTTTATTAATGCGATTACGCGGCGCAAATTTATCGGCATCTTGAAGGGTATCGGCATCTCGGGCGAGGCCATCGAGATTTCTTACATATTTCAGTCCCTCTTCTACGCGGCTATCGGCTCGTCAATCGGCCTCCTGGTCCTCTACGGTTTCCTCGTCCCGTATGTGAACGCGCACCCGATTGTGCTCCCGATTAGTAATGCGATTATCGTCGCGCCGGTACTCGACACCTTCGTCCGCATCGGGCTCTTGGTGCTCACCACGGTCGTCGCGGGTTACCTGCCCTCGCGGATGATCGTGCGGAAGAATACGCTCGACTCTATCCTCGGCCGCAATTGATATACCTATGATTGACGTTTACCAACTCACCAAATCGTTTAAAGACGGCCCCGTCGAGACCAAGGTCTTAAAGGGCATCGATCTCGCGGTACCGCAGGGGCAGTTCGTCGCGATTATGGGCCGCTCGGGGGCGGGGAAGAGTACGCTCCTCTACCAAATCTCCCTGTTGGACGAGCCCACCGGCGGCCACATCCACATCAACGATAAGGACACCGACTCGATGAGCGAACAGGAGAAGATGTTCTTCCGTCTCGCCGAGTTCGGCTATGTCTTCCAGGACTATGCGCTCCTACCGGAGTTGACCGCAGTCGAGAATGTCGCGCTCCCGCTCTTGATGCAGGGGCTTAGTCCCGAGGCGGCGCGCGAGAAGGCGGCGGAGGCACTCGCGCGCGTTGGGCTCGGCAATCGTCTCAACAATCTCCCGAGCCAGCTCTCGGGCGGCGAACAGCAGCGCGTCTCTATCTCCCGCGCTATCGCCCACACGCCCGGCGTCCTCTTCGCCGACGAGCCCACCGCGAATCTCGACAAGGAGTCGTCGGCGACCGTGATGCAGATATTCAAGGAGCTCCACGCGGGCGGGCAGACGATTATTATGGTCACGCACGAAGACGAATTCGCCAGCTACGCCGAGCGCATCATCAAGATTGACGACGGGAAAGTTATCTCTGACTCGCGACCTGCATAATCCACAGGGACACTTGCGTTATACCCCCAGGGGGTATATGCTGCGAGTATGAAACACGCAGATGCGGGGAATAAGAGAAAGATTGTTCGATGGTTGAAGATTATTGAGGGGCAGGTGCGCGGCTTAGCAGCGATGCTCGAGAAGAATACCTACTGCATCGATATCATCACCCAGACCAGTGCCGTGAAGCAGGCACTCTCAAACGTGGAGGATGCGCTTATGGAGGAACACCTGAATGGCTGTGTGCATCACCAGATGACATCTGGTCAGTCGAAGAAGGCAGTGGGGGAGGTGCTGAAGGTCTATAAGCTAAAGCGTAAATAGTATGGCGACCGCAACGTATCCGATTAAGGGTATGCACTGTGCGAGCTGTGCCGCGATTATCGAGAAGAAGCTCGCAAAAGTTGAGGGTGTCGAATCAGTACAAGTCAATTACGGCACCGAGAAGGCGAAAATATCTTTTGATACTGAAAAAACAAATGTCGCGCACCTCTCGAGTCACATCGAGCCGCTCGGATATTCATTGAGTGCAAGTGAAATGGGTATGTCCGAGAGCGAGCACGCCGCACACCTCGGGCTGAATCAGACGAAGGCGGAGAAGCTCGCCGAACTCGCCTCGATGCTCCGCATGCTCTACGTCGCGGTCCCAATCGCCGTTATCGCTGTCGTATATATGGTGTGGGATATCTTCTTCGGCCTCCCGGCTTCTCTCGCGTGGTTCCCGGGCATCGCGCTGCCGCTTATGGCGACCTATGTCATTCTCATCGTCGGGCGGCCCTATCTCGCGGGGCTCTATCGCTTCATCCGCCACGGCGCGGCGAATATGGATACGCTCATTGGCCTCGGTACCTCTGCGGCGTATCTCTACAGTCTCGCAGTCGTCCTCGCGGGTAGCACGCTCGCGCCCTACATCGGAAGTAGCGCGACCTACTTCGATGTGACGATTATCGTCATCACCTTCATCACGCTCGGGAAATATCTCGAAGCACGTGCGAAGCTCTCGACCGGCGACGCGATTGAGAAGCTCCTGAACTTGCAGGCCAAGACGGCGCTCGTGCGGCGTGAGGGGAGAGAAGTCGAGATTCCGATAGCAGAGGTCGTGCACGGCGATCTGATTATCGTGAAGCCGTCGGGTAAGATTCCCGTCGACGGTGTGCTCGTCGAGGGCGAGTCCTATGTCGACGAGTCGATGGTGACGGGCGAGCCGATGCCCGCGAAGAAGGTCGCGGGCGACTCTGTCGTTGGCGGGACGTTGAACACGAGCGGCACCTTCGTCTTCAGGGCGACCAAGGTGGGCGCCGAGACGATGCTCGCGCGCATCGTCGCGATGGTCGAGGAGGCGCAGGGGAGTCGCGCGCCGATCCAGGCGCTCGCGGACCGCGTCTCGGCGGTTTTCGTGCCGATTGTGCTCGTGCTCTCGGTTGTCGCGCTTGGCGCCTGGATCATCTTCGGCGCAGGGCCACTCGGCTTTTCACAGGCACTCGCCTACGGCATTACGTCCTTCATCGGCATTCTTGTCATCGCCTGTCCCTGTGCACTCGGACTCGCGACGCCGACCGCCATCATCGTCGGGGTAGGTAAGGGTGCACGCGAGGGCATCTTGATTAAAGACGCCGCGACCTTGGAGAAGCTGCACCAGGTTGATGTCGTCGTGCTCGACAAGACGGGAACGCTCACCCACGGTAAGCCGGAGGTCGTTTCGCTCCAGAACCACTCGGACAAGAGCGACGAAGACATCATCGCTATCGCTGCCTCGCTCGATAACCGCTCCGAGCATCCGGTCGCGCACGCGATTGT
>Ga0172367_10005742_pt1 | contig 14889 bp, 14 predicted proteins | sample Lak10m_FD_114542 | JGI IMG/M metagenome (GOLD analysis project Ga0172367, IMG submission 114542) | Freshwater microbial communities from Kabuno Bay, South-Kivu, Congo - kab_022012_10m | ecosystem: Environmental > Aquatic > Freshwater > Lake | place: Democratic Republic of the Congo: South-Kivu... | reverse complement strand
TCGCAGGTGCAGGATCTCGTGGATGCGTATCGCCGTCTCGCTGCCCGCTGCGATTACCCGCTGCATCTCGGTCTGACCGAAGCCGGGCTGGGCATGAAGGGGATCGTTGCGTCGTCTTCCGCGCTGTCGATTCTGCTCGGCGAAGGTATTGGCGACACGATTCGCGTATCGCTCACTCCTCGCCCTGGCGGCGACCGCACGGAAGAAGTGCTCGTCGCGCAGCAGATTCTACAGTCGCTCGGCCTGCGCTCATTCACGCCGCAGGTTACCGCATGCCCTGGCTGCGGACGCACCACCAGCACGTATTTTCAGAAACTTGCCGAAGACATCCAGACGTACCTTCGCGAGCAGATGCCTGTGTGGCGTTCGTCGTATCCCGGCGTTGAAGAGATGAAAGTCGCGGTGATGGGGTGCGTGGTAAACGGCCCAGGTGAAAGTAAACACGCGAACATCGGCATCTCACTCCCCGGCACGTTTGAGGAGCCAAAGGCGCCCGTCTACATGGATGGCGCGCTGCTCAAGACACTCAAGGGCGAACGCATTGTCGAGGAATTTCTCGTCATCCTCAACGACTACGTGCAGCGCACCTACGCCGCACACTGACCGCGCTCTGCACTAGCCCGCCGCGCCAGAACACCACGGGGAACGGCGACAACGCGCACCCCCCCCCACCTTCGTGCTTCTCTTCGCCGTCGCCGGGCGGTCAGCCGCCAGATTGCCCGGCGCCAATGTCGGAGTACTGCTCGAGCGCTTCGGCGACGCTGCGCAGTTCGGTGATGATTGCCGCCGAAAAACCCAACTCGCGCAGGCGACTGTGAACGGCGCGATACCACCGGATCGTGCCTTCCTTGCCGGCGCTGAAACGGCCCCACACTGACTCCGGATCAACGGTGCGGCGCAAGTCGGCGAGGATCGAACTGGCGTTGTGGATCTTGTCGGCGGCGCACACCCAGCGCGCCGCATCGCTTGCTTGCGCGAGCCGCGCGAGATAGTCTGCGTTTTGTTCTTCTTTGTCGAGCTCGTTTCCGTCGTCGTCGACCTTGCGGTGCGTTACCATCAGCACCGTTTCGAGCACGGGAGCGCCGAATTTCTCACCAATCCGCTCTTCGAGCATCTCCTGCGTCCAGCTTTCCCGCACGCAGTCCTCAACCACATCGTGGAGAATGCCCGCAATCACCGTTTCATCTGGCTGTCCATAGCGCGTGAGAATGATCGCGACGTTCGCTGGATGCGTGATGTACGGAAGCCGTGTGCCTTTGCGCACTTGGCGATCATGATGCTTCGCCGCAAAAGCGAGCGCGTGGTTGATGCGGTCAGAGTAGCCGGTCATGACGATCGAGAGTCTCGGCGAATGCGTGACCAAAGATACTGAGATGCGATGGTCCTCGCTTTCGATTCTCGTTACCGCGCGCCACGGCGACAGCGGCGCGGAAGATGAAGGCGTCGACACCTTGGCGGAGAAAGGCTGTTAGCCGCTCGCACCTCGATTGGGGATTGACGTTCGGCACAAAGCAAAGACGACTTTGGACGACTTTTCGAATTTGGAGCGTGAATCACGATTTTATAGCTCACTATGGCGACACTAACAGCATATTATAAAGTCATTTTGTATCCACTAGAAACAGGCCGTGAACCTGCATTCCTGTCTCACGTAGCTGCGAAACTCTCTTCTCGAGCGACTGGAGTTTCGTACGCGCAATCCGTGCCGCGAGTATCGTCGGCGGATTATCACACAACATCCCCGCATGCTCGACCGCTGCCTGATTCAGCACCACCAAAACCGCAAGATCATACTCCGCCAGAAAGTTCCTGAACTCGGCACGCGCGGAAGAATCCTGCACTGACACGTCGGTATCGTGCCGTGGACTTCCCGCCGGAACTACCTCGAGAGAAAAACCTTCACTCGCACCAACCGGCCGTGCGACTTCCCTCCAGAGACGGACGCCAGCGATTGCGTCCGTAAATCCCGGCTCATCTCGCCACCCAAAGAACGCGGACGATCCAGGAACGCCTGGCGTGAGATCCACCAGCAACGTCGCGCGTTCATCGGTGGCGGCGTTCACGGCGAGGCGCCCAGCAACCGCAACTGCAAGCCATGGCTCATCGCCGGTCACGCACACCACTCGTCCTCGTGCTCCGCTCGCCGTGAGCGCGAGATAGACCATGCGAAACGGATCTACTCTGGCGCCTGATTGTAGTCGCGCACGCCCCTCGCGCGGCACCTGGAAATCCTCGGCTATTCCAAGAACCGGCACTCGAGCGAGTCGCTCCACTTCTCGGGCGTGCGCAATCGTCGGCGTCTTGACCTCAACCAGCACCGCAATCGTAAAACAGAGTGCCAGCGCGATTAGCGCCGCGCTTGCCGCGGCGACTATGGGCGAGGCGCCGAGAATCCGCAAACTCTGCGCGCGTAGGGTGGAGTCGGTGCGCGCCTGGACGGTAGCGCGCCAATCACGGGCTGTTCGTAGAAGGGATTCCGCCCGTGCGACCTCACGACCCACGCTGTCACGTAACGACTGTGCCATCCTGACTTCCATCGAAACCGAGGCGGGCGAGCGAGCTTCGGGCGTTTCGATGGCCGACAGTTGCCGCGCGAGAAGGGACATTCGTGCGTGGGCGATCGCTTGCAGGTTTCCACCGAGCGCGTTGGCACGCCGACTCAACTGAGCGAACTCACTTTGCGGTGCTTCAACCGGATCCAGCGCTAGTCGCGTTCGCTCAAGCAACGCCAACGTATCCATGAGCACTTGCACCGCGCCGAGTGGCCGGAGGGCGCGGGTATCCGCGAGGGCGCGATATGATGCGGGAAGCGGCGCCTTCGCGGCGCGGTCGAGCGCGGTGGCTAATTGCCCACTGAGCGCATGCAGTGAATCGCGCTGCTGCCGTTGTTCAATGGACAATTCCTGGGCGGCGGCTTCCGACTGCGCCTGTACATCACGCAGTATTGAGTCGCGCTCGGCAAGCAGGAGGTTCGCTTGCCGTAGCCGTGCGACAAGCGAAAGCGTGTCAAGCACGCTAGCTGGCGCACGAACTGGCACCTGTTGGACCGCGTTACTGTGGTCGGCGAGCAGTCCTTTCGCTGCGTAGATGATGAGAAAGACCGCGACAAAACCAGCGGCCGCTGGCAGTCGGTACCGACGCAGCCGTCGTGATGCCAGCATGGCGCGAGCGGCGAGCCAGTCGGCGCGCACGTTCACGGCGGAATGAATGCGAGACATTACCGGGCAAGATACGACGAGACGGGCGGATCCGGAGTCCGGACCCGCCCGTCAGTTAATCAAGAAACGCACGCGGCGTATGCCGCGATTCGGTTACTGGACGGTAACCGTACCCTTCATGTTCATCGCCAAGTGCGGCGTGCAGTGGAACGGGTAGGTTCCAGCCTTGATGTTGGCAAACGAGACCGTGACCGACTCACCAGGAGTCATCGTCATTTTACTGGACAGTTCGCCCATCTTGTCGGCGCCCATATTAGCATCGAGTTGACCCTTCACGTCCGCCGCAATGTCCGCCGGATTGAAGGCTACGTTGTGCGGGCCACCGGAGACGAACACGAACTTGATGCCGTCCCCTGCCTTGAGTGTGATATCCTTGGGCTCGAAACGATAACCCTTCTCGTCGCCGAGCATCTTCACCTCGATCGTGGCGCCCGTGATCGGGGCCGCCGTGCCAGCCGCTGCCGGGGCAGCCGCCGCAGGAGCCGCGTTCTCCGCCGCCGGCGCCTTTTCGCCGCCGCCGCAGGCGCTCAGGACAATGGCGCTGGCCACGAGAGCCGAACCGATGAACCGCATGTCGTGCCTCCGAAATCTTGCTTGTTGTTTGGGAAGGAATGGGGGGATTCCCCCAGCCATTGAAATCTAGGAGAAGCCCAAGTCCAATTGAAGGGTCATCTGGAGTTGACGCGACAGGCGGCGACCGTGAGTATGTGCGATCCATGGACGCGAATAAGAATGCCGTGCGTTACCCGATCGTAGCACCAGCTGTGCTCATGGAGGCTGCGCTCGAAGTCGCGCGGCTCTCCTCGCTCGTTGCTCTCAGGTATTTCAAGCAAGACCTTCGTGTTGAAGTCAAGCGCGACGGGTCGCCGGTGACGCTTGCCGACCGGGCGGTCGAGCAGTTTGCGCGCGAGTGGATTCACGCGCGATTTCCGGCGGACGGTGTGCTTGGCGAGGAGTTTGGCGATACGCCTGGCGCGAGTGGTCGGCGATGGCTGCTCGATCCAATCGACGGCACCAAGAGCTTCATCCGCGGGGTTCCGCTATGGGGAACCTGCGTCGCGGTGTGCGCGGATGAGGAGGTGGTGGCAGGGGCCGCGGCCTTTCCGGCCGTGGAAGAGTTCATCGTCGCGGCGCCCGCGCATGGGTGCTGGCATAACGATTCGCAATGCCGCGTGAGCAGCACCGATTCGCTTGAGGCGGCTACGGTCCTGGTCACCGACGATCGCAATTTCCCGTCTTCGGAATGCCGCGCAGGATGGGATGCGCTCTCTCGGCGTGCTGCCGTCAGTCGATCGTGGGGCGACTGCTACGGCTATCTACTCGTGGCAACGGGACGCGCCGACGTCATGGTAGATCCGGTGCTGCATCCGTGGGACGCCCCGATGTTTCTTCCCGTCGTGGAAGAAGCCGGTGGTGTCTTCACGTCGTGGAACGGCACACGCGATGCGTTCGCCGCTGACGTCATCGCCACGAATCGGGCGCTTGCCGTCGCCGCCCGCGAGGTGCTGACGGCCGTTCCACGCTGACCCAAGGCGGAAACGCTAGAACGACTCCGCCAAGCGACGTGTAATGCGCGACGGATCGCCGATATACGTCCACTGTACATTGCGCAGATACCGGCGCGCGACGCGACGTACGTCCTCGCCGGTAACGGCTCGAATCTCCGCCATGAACCGATTCACAGCCTGCCAGTCACCATTGTAGAGTCGCGCGCGTGCCAGAAAATCCGCCTGGGCGGTGCTCGTTTCGTTGTTGAGGAAGTACTCGGTGAGGAATTGCTGCACGAGTGGCGCCAGCGCGTGTGCCGGTAGTGTGATTTCCTGCAGCAGCCGGATTTGCTCGCGCATAATCTTCAACGCGGAATCCGGCAGGGTCGTCGTGACGAAGAGCGCGCCCGACATCAGCGCCTGATCACGGAGGTTCGCCGCAGCCGTGTAGGTGAGGTTGTTCTTCGAGCGAATCTCGCTGAACAACTGTCCGGAGAGTACCGCGGAGGTCACACGCAATGCGGCGGCATCCCGTTCATTGGCCCGCGGCCCACGGAAGATGCCGCTGATGTAGTTAGTCGGCAGCACGCGTTGCACCGTCGCCAACGCAGACGGCCGTGCTGGCAGTGTGTCGGGCATCGTCCAGGCGTACTGCCCGGCGGGCAGTGTGCCCAGCGAAGAGGCAATCATTCGCTCGAGTTTGGCTCGCGGCACATTGCCCACCACCACCACCAGGAATCGTGATTTTACCAGCCAGTCCTTTTTCCAGCGCAACAGCGATTCCCGAGTCATTGCGGCGAGCGACGCCTCGCTTCCGGCCGGTGACAGCGCGTATGGATGCCCGCGAAACGAGATGCTGTCTGCCACGCGCGCGAGTAGGGCGTCGGGACTTTCGCCGATCTGGCGAAGTCCGCTCAAGAGCTGATTGCGAACAAAGTCGATCTCCGACGGCTCGAGCCGCGGATGCATCAGGCGGTCTGCAAAGATGTTCCAGACAGAGTCCAATTCCTCTGTTGTCGTGCGAATGCCAAACAGCGTCCAATCCTCACTCGCGTCAATCGCGATGGAACTGCCCGTGCGAGCCATCGCGCGACGCAACGCATCCTTTGGATAACGATCCGTCCCCTGTTCGCTAGCCGCGAGGTACACGGGCTCGAGACCCGCTGTCTCGGACGTCATGTTCCGGACGCCGCCCAGCAAATAGAGGTTGATCACCACGAGATTGGCCGCGCCCGCTCGGTGGATCACCGGCACGCCATTGATCGTGTAACTCGTGGTTGTCGTGTCGAGGTGTACGGCCTCGGTGACTGCGCCGCGGGCTGCCGATGGGAGCGACGGGTTGATGCGTTGGGCGGCGGCAGGCGCGCCGACCAGCAGAAGCAGCGCAATCAGGCGGCTCATCAGCGAAGTCCCCCCGCCGTCATCGGTCGACGCGTTGCGCGAGGCGTCGCCGGGCGCACCCTCGCGGTGCCCCAGCGCGCCAGCTCTTCCTCCGTCAGTGCCAGCTGCTGGCGTGCGTCAGGTGAAATGAGAACACCCACCACATGTGGGTGGTCGATGATGTACTTCCGCGCGTAGTCCTGCAGTTGCGCGGGTGTCCGCCGGGCCATTTCGTCGACGTACTTCATGTAGTACTCCAGCCCGGACACGCTCCACCAGAAGCCGATCGTGTGCGCAAACGCCGAGGCCTTCTCCCGCTCGAACGCGCTTGACACGGCGCGCTGTGCCTTGGCCGAGTTCATTTCCTCGACGCTGAAGTAACCCGGTTTCAGGACTTCACGCAGTTCGGTGTCGAGCACCTTGAGCGCGTTGCGCAATCGCTCGGGGCTGGTCTGGCCGCTGACCGTGATCGGCCCGACGTTGTTGAGCGTGTAGTAGTTCACGATCACGCCGTCCCACAGTCCGCTGTCAACCAGTTTCTTCTGAAACCGTGCGCCAGGTGCGTTGAGCAGGTCGCTGAACACATCGGCCACAAACGTCGCGTCTTCATCCTTTCGGACGCTGGGGCCGTGCCATTGGATCTGCACGGTGACCGCATTGACCGCCTCTTCGTGGATGTATCCGCTCGTTTTGGTCAACGGCGGAATAGGTGGAATCGGTGCCGTGGCAAACGGATCGGGGTCGCGCTTCCACCTGCCGAAGATGCGCTCGGCGAGCGCAAAAGCCGCGGTGGGAATCATGTCGCCGGCCACGATGAGCAGTGAGTTGTTGGGGATGTAATAGAGTTCTTTGATCGCCCGCATTTTCGCTGGCGTGGTCCCGCGAATCACTTCACGATCGCCAATCGTGTTCTTGCGGCTGAATTGCGTCGTCCACAACCGCCGGCCCATTGCTTGGTCAAAACGAAAGAACGGCGAGGATTCCTGCTGGTCATACTCGCCGATCACCACTTCGCGCTCTCGGGCGAGTTCTTCCGCGAGAAATTTCGGCGTGATTGCCGCCGCCGCGAGAAACTCCATGCCGGCCGCCATCGAGTCGGAGGACAGTGTCAGAAAGTAGTTGACCAACTCTTCGCGGGTGGATCCATTGAAGACCGCGCCAAGTTCCGAGGCACGGTTGATCGTCTCATCCGGGTTGGGAAAGCGATCGTTGGCCTTGAAAAACATGTGCTCGTAGAGGTGCGCGAGTCCGGCATACTCCGGTGTTTGCGTGAAGGCACCATTGCGCACCACGAGTTCCAGGGTGACCAGAGGCACGCCCTGGTTTTCGATGGCGACCACCTCGAGTCCGCTGGCCAGCACCGTGCGCCGAATGGTCTTTTCGAGTTCAGCCCGCTGAGCGGCCGCCGGACTGGCCAGTGCAAGCGCGACCAGCAGACCGAAAACCGTCAGCCGCATCCCGCTGGCGGCTCGCGCGCACCGTCGTATGATTCGTGATCGCATCGTCATGTCAGAGTCCGTGCTGCCATCACCCAATGTGCTTGCCGATCAACTGGCGTCCATTCTTGGACGCGAGCATCTGCGCACGTCCGTCCCGCTTGCTCCATACACCACGTTCCGGATCGGTGGTCCCGCGGATGTGCTGTACGATGCCATATCGGCGGAGGCGCTCGCTACTGCTGTAGCGACCGCGCGACGACTGCAAATCCCATGGTTCATTCTCGGACTTGGGGCGAACATTCTCGTGGGAGATCGAGGCGTTCGAGGTCTTGTCATCCGTAATGTCGCCAAGCACCTCGACTTTCTGCCCAATGGTCTTGTACGCGCCGAGTCCGGCACGGTGGTGGCTGACTTGATCGTGGAAACGGTGCGCCGTGGCCTGTCTGGCCTCGAACACTTCGTCGGCATCCCGAGCACAGTCGGCGGTGCCGTTTGGCAGAATCTGCACTTTCTTTCGCCGGCACCCGCACGCGAACGCACGGTCTTCATTTCGGAAGTTGTGCAAGCGGTCGAGGTGCTGGCGCCGGATGGAAACCGGCGGTCCGTGGATCGAGATGCCTTGCAGTTTGGCTACGACACGAGTCTGTTGCATACCCCAGGGTACGTGGCGCTTACGGCGAGTTTTGAGCTCGCTCCCGGTGACGCGACCGGCCTGCAGCGGGTGATGGAAGAGAACCTTGCCTGGCGGGGTGATCGTCATCCGCACCTCGATACGGATCCCAGCGCGGGGAGCATCTTCAAGAGGATCGAGGGTGTTGGCGCTGGGCGGCTGATTGATCAGTGCGGCTTGAAAGGCGCATCCGTCGGCGGCGCGCAGATTTTCAACCGACACGCGAACATCATCGTGAACCGTGGAGGTGCCACGGCCGCCGATGTCCGGACATTGATCGCGCGCGCGCAGCAGGCGGTTGCCGAGAAATTCGACCAGCGCCTCGAACCGGAAATCGGCTTCATCGGCGAGTTCTAGCGACTCGTTCGAACTCCCGTCAGCGCGAGGCTGCGTAGCGCGTTCGGGCGGTCAATGCTCTCGTCTGCGGCTCCCCGCGACCTTTGTAGATGGTCGCGCGCAACCAGGCGAGTTCGGCGTCGAGCATGTTTTCGTGGATCTCCTTCTGCCACGCCTTGGCGCGTTCCACGCTCCCCGCATCCCATTGGTAGTTGCGCGCTTTGAGCAGGTCCTTCGTGTCAAATGGGGAGTTCACGGCGCGCACAAGAATCGTCTGGCGCTTGCTGGATTCAATCAGGTGCCGCATGGGCACCGAGGCATCATCGGCAAACGGCGTGGCCAGCACATGAACCCCCGCGAGGCAGTCGTACTCTGCGCGGTGTCCGCGGAAATACATCCCCGCGTGTTCCATGAGAAGCCAGCCTAGTTTCATTGAGCCCAGACCGTGCGCCTCCCACGGCACGTCGCTGATCGAGCATGCCCAGGATTTGTCCGCAAAGATGGGAAACCGCGCCTCAAGAAACGGCCGATCGAATTTCGCATTGTGCGCGATCACAAGATCCGCCGTGGCAACGAGAGCGTGAACCTGTTCGTCATCAATGCAAGTCCCGGCAACCATCTCGTCGGTGATGTGCGTCAGCCGGATGATTTCTGGCGGCAAGGGACGCCCGGGATCTTCGAGCGAAACCATCGGCGTTCCCACGTCGGTGACAATTCCGCTCGTCGCGCCAAAGCGAAACGGAACACCGGCGAATTCAATGATCCGGTCGCTCCCCCACTGCTTGCCTGTTGTCTCGACATCCACGAAGACCGCCGTTAGCACATCCTCCGCAGGAACGGCCGTCCCGTACGAGGTGCACGGCACAAAGCGGCGCAATACCTTGAATTCGCCGGATTTGTCAAGCTGGCGCGCGAGTGCTTCGAGATCGGGACGGTTCATCACGAGTGCAGAAAGAGTGAATGATGCCTTGACGCCTAGAACGGCTGTTCGAGACTCGCGCTTTGCGGGGTGAACAGTTCGGCACCGTCTTCGAGGATATGCATGTCATCCTCCAGGCGAAGACCAAACTCTCCTGGAATGTAGATCCCGGGCTCGTCGCTAAAGGTCATATGCGGCGCCAGCGGCAACGTGTTGCCGTTGACCAGATAAGGCCACTCGTGACCGTCCATTCCAAGTCCGTGTCCGACGCGATGCGTGAAGTACGTGTAGCCCGGGCCATAACCTGCATCGGTGATCACCTTTCGTGCTGCCGCATCCATGGCGCCGCACGCCAATCCCGGACGCGCGGTCTTGACTGCCGTGGTTTGTGCGCGATGCACAATTTCGAACACATCCTTCATTTTTTGTGTGGGCTTCCCCAGCACAAACGTACGGCTGATGTCCGAGCTGTAGCCTTCCACCTTGCATCCACCATCGACGAGCAAGATGGATCCTTCGTGAATCATCTGTCGCGTCGCCGATCCGTGAGGGAGCGCGGAGTACTGGCCGACTTGTACGCCTGCGCCGCCGTCAAAGCCGAGCTTCGCGTGCGCCCGTGACACGAGCGCCGAGAACTCGCTTTGCGACATGCCCTCGCGTAACGATTTCCAGGCCGCTTCATACGCGATCAATGTGACTTTCGCCGCGAGTCGCATGAGTGCGATCTCATGGGCGTCTTTGACCATCCGGCACCCCGCGGAAACGGGCGTTGCGCTTGCCAAGGACATTTGAGGTAGAGCATGCCCGGCCCCATCACTGAACTGCCAGCGAACCGTCTCCTCAACACCGAGTACTCCCATCGCAATCCCTCGACTACGTAGCCCTTTGGCCACCAGCTCGTATGGCGATTCATCTTCTTCCCAGACAAGCACGTCGGTGCCAGCACCCAGCGGGCCGGTGTGTGCTTGTTCGAGCGCGCGATCCTGCTCGAACTTCGGCGTCACCAGAAACGCTTCGCCGCGCACCGGAATTACGACGGCAAGCAGGCGTTCACTGAGGCCCCATCGCATGCCGGTGAAGTAGTCAAGTGACGTTCCCCCTGTCAGCATCATGGCGTCCATCGAGTTCTGGCTCATCAGGTGGCGGGCGCGTTCAAGGCGGGCCTGCCGCTCGGTGACGGTGATCGCCGACGCTTGATTGTGCATCGACTTGAGCGCAGCAATCGCAGGCGGATCGTCCGCGGATGGTGACACTTGCGCCGGAGCATGAGCTGGCGAAAACGAAACGGCGGCAGCGGCGCTGGCGGACCAGCCGAGGAAGTCGCGACGTGATGTCATGGAATCAGTCCCGATGGAGAGAATCTGAAGAATTTCTCGCGCCGCACCGCACAGCGGAAGACGTGATGAGGCGTGGTGACAGGCGCGCCGCCGTGTTCACCCGGTGTGCCGGGGATTTCGCCAACAGAAATGCCTCACATCGTGTCGGGACCGCGCCTATTTCAATTTTCTCGCGGCGGCATCATGCTGGGTTTGCGCCCACTACGGGAGGTGGTTCCAATGCCGTCAGTGCGCAGGAGACCGGCCCGAGCCAAGTGGTCTTCTACGAAATCCAAGGCAGCGACGCACCATCACTCCGAGTCCGTTCGATATCGCTAGATCACGCGAGTCCTCGCTGGCCTCGCGCCATATGTGCCGGAGGGCACACTCAAAGTCGATGAATCAGGAATGATTGTGGCTGTCGTGGACGACGTTCCTCTGGCCGTGCAGGTGGAGGAAAAGCCGCCCGTGGTACGGGTTCTTGGGACCGTGGTCTCTGATGTGCCGTTCAGCGAGGATCTTTGCGCGTGGCTTAACGAAGTCAACGCGAACCGTTTACGCATCGGCTATGCGTTTGGAGGGATAACGAGGTCCGATACGCCATCGAACAGAATGTTGCTCCGTTTCCGTTGGAACACCTGCTCGATGCCCTCGCGGTAGCTTCAGGGATGATCCCAGCCTTGGCCCGAGAAGCAGCTCTCTGGTTTTCTGAGCGAGTCGTTGTGCTGTAAATAACTGACGCATGTAGTGAAGCGTACGGGGCGCCGGATTGATCGACCGACGCCCCGTTGGTTTTTCCGGTCGTAGCTGCCCGGCAGAGAGTAGATAACTTCCTCGCATGCCACCATCTCACCTGACTCGATCCGATGGTCTCACCCGCTGCTTCTGGTGCGCCTCGGACCCGCTCTACGTTCGCTACCATGACACCGAGTGGGGATTTCCGGAGCACGACGACCAGCGGCTATTTGAGAAAATTACCCTCGAGGGTTTTCAGAGCGGGCTCAGCTGGCTTACGATTCTACGCAAGCGCGAGAAGTTCCGCGCCGCGTTCGCCGGATTCAACATCGAGAAAGTCGCGCGTTACACGTCACGCCACGTGGAGCTGCTCCTGCGCAATGCAGACATCGTGCGTCATCGCGGCAAGATCGAAAGCACCATCAACAATGCCCGCCGGTGCGCCGACCTGATCGACGCGGAGGGATCACTGGCGAAGTTTGTCTGGGCGTTTGAGCCGGATCCCAAGGCACGGCCACGAAAACTCACCTGGGCCGTGCTCCGCACCATGGCCACAACGCCGGAGTCCGCCGCGCTGTCCAAGTCACTCAAGCAGCGCGGCTGGACGTTCGTCGGTCCCACCACCACGTATGCGTTCATGCAGGCGATGGGGCTCGTGAACGATCATCTGCACGGATGTGACGTGCGCGCGCTGGCTGAAGCCGCGCGCGCACGGAAGCGAACCAGGCGCTAGCTACTTCCCGCCAAACAAGAAGAAGCTCGCCCCCACGGACACGCGCGATCCGGTCGCCTCAACTTTCGATGCCGTGTATCCCTGCGTGTCATTGAACTTGCCGAACGTCCACAAGACGCCGCCGTCGATCGCCAGTGTTGACGTAATCATCATTTGTGCGGTGATTCCCGCCGTGGGATTCGTGCCGCTGAAATCAAATTTCCCCGTGCTCCCATTATAGATCTTCGACGTTGCCGACCGACCGGTGATGCCGGCCGTCATGTACGTCTTCAGTGGGCCGATCGGAATGAATCGCAGGCGGCCCAGAAGATCCCACTGCCCAAGATCGGTGTCGCCGCCGGATGCCCCAAGCGTGTTTTTGTCATAGTTGACCAGCACACCGAATGAACTGCCGACATTCAGACCCGCGTGGACGCCGAATCCAGAACCGAAGTCCAAATTTTCCGTGGCGTCCTTGAACGTGAGCGATGCACCCGTCCATTGCACACCAGCAAACAAGCCCGACTGTGCCTGCGCATTCGACGCGCCAAGCAGGGTCAGTGCGACGGCAGCAACCAAAATCTTCTTCATACACCCTCCGAGGTGGCCTCAAGGGAGACGTGTGGGAGTGGTCTCTCGTAACCCTAGGGAAGCCGATCGATCCCTACGACAACCCAACGGTGACCCCGCTCAATGTATGGCGCCACGCGCTCCGGAGTCATCCCAAAGATTCCCACTGGCATCCCCTGCTGCGCACACGCGATCTCAATTGCGTGGACTGCTGCATCATACACCGCCGAGTCGAATTGTTCGGGAATGCCAAGACTGCGGCATAGATCGTAAGGCCCAATGAGCACCCACTCAATGCCAGGCACTGCCACGATGCCCGCGATATTCCCCACCGCCGTTGCGCTCTCGGCTTGCACTACGATCTTGGCGGCTGGCCACGCGGAGGTTCGCACCAAACGAACGGCTTCCTCGGCGTCACGGGTCGTGTCGACCATTGGCACGATGATCCCGTACGCCCCGTGTGCCAGGGCGTGGTGAATTTCACCGCCGTCAAGCGCCCGCACACGCACGTAGCAAGGAACCCGGCCGCCAATTGCACGCAGCATCGCGGCACATTCAGCGCGTCCGACGCTGGGATGTTCTCCATCCAGCATCAGCCAGTCGTAGCCCGCTTCACACAGGGCGTCTAGGCGGGCCGCGTCGGTGACACGGACAAGGGTGGCAGTATGAACAACCATAGGATCGAAGATGCGGGGTTCAACCTGAATGTGGCAGGCCTTCGTCACGGGCCAGCGCCGATTGCATATTGCCGTACCAGTGCAATTTCACAAGGCACCTTTGCCCGTCGTTGACCTAATCATGTCGGGCGGCCAGACGGGCGCCGATCGCGCCGCGCTCGATGTCGCGATCCGTCACGGCGTGCCGCACGGCGGCTGGTGTCCGTCGGACCGGCGCGCGGAAGACGGCCCGATCGATGCACGGTACCTGCTCACGCCAACACCCAATGTCACGTACGCGCAGCGTACTGAGTGGAACGTGCGCGACTCTGATGGAACCGTAGTGTTCACGCTGGCACTGCACGCAACGGGCGGTTCCCGCTACACGCTTCAGGTCGCGCAAGACCTCGGCCGCCCCGTTCTGCATGTCTCGCGGGCTGCAGCAGTCTCCGCCACGCTAGTTCGACAGTTCATTACCGCACGCGCGTTGCGTCGCCTGAACATTGCCGGATCCCGCGAAAGCGTGGAACCGGGAATCTACGCCTGGGTCGAGTTGCTGCTCGAAGAAGCCTTGTTTGCGAAAGGCGACGGCACGCGCCAAGCGGGCCGATGACTCGAGTATCTTCGGGTTTGCGCTGACAGCCAGTCTATCAACGCGCGCCGCTGGCTGGATTCACCTTCTGCGATGCGGTGCTTGCCAACGCACCAACGAAAAGAATGCCGGCAATTAGGCCAAGCATCCAGAAATTCAGTGTTGCCCCGACCCACTCCACCAGCCACTTCGCCGCCAGCATTTTGGCGCCGACGAGCACCAGAATTACAGAGAGCGACACCTTCAGATACTTGAACCGCTCAATCAGTCCCGCCAAGCCAAAATAGAGTGAACGCAGGCATAAGATCGCGAACACGTTGCTTGTGAACACAAGAAATGGGTCCGCCGTGATGGCGAAGATTGCTGGGATTGAATCCACCGCGAAAATCAGGTCGGTGGTTTCCACCAGCACCAGCGCCACAGCCAACGGCGTGAGCCACTGCCGGCCGTTCAGCACCACCCGAAACTTCGATCCGTGAAACTCCTCCGTGATCGGGAAATATCTGCGTACCTGGCGCATCACCCATGTTTCGCCAGGGGCGTCCTCTTCCTCGACGGTGAACAGCATCCGCATGCCGGTGTAGACGAGAAACGCACCGAACAGGTAGAGCACCCAGTGGTAGCGCGCAACAAGCGCGGCGCCAACGCCGATCATTGCACCGCGCATGCCCAGCGCGCCAAGGATGCCCCAGAACAACACGCGGTGCTGCAGTGCGGTCGGGATACGCAGATGCGTGAAGATCAGCGCGATCACGAACACGTTGTCCATGCTCAGCGACAGTTCGATCACGTAGCCCGTCAGAAACTTCACCGCGGCTAGTCGACCGTCGTTGACCTGTTTGTCCACCGCATCGAGATG
>Ga0172367_10005741_pt1 | contig 14890 bp, 19 predicted proteins | sample Lak10m_FD_114542 | JGI IMG/M metagenome (GOLD analysis project Ga0172367, IMG submission 114542) | Freshwater microbial communities from Kabuno Bay, South-Kivu, Congo - kab_022012_10m | ecosystem: Environmental > Aquatic > Freshwater > Lake | place: Democratic Republic of the Congo: South-Kivu... | reverse complement strand
TGATATTCTCAATATCCTTGGCCTTGTTCAGGTCTAGGTTCGCGACGGCCGTGTTGATGTCGCGTTCGTCTGCAGCCTGTGCGCCGGTGATGTCCAGCTTCTTTGATTCAAATCCGAGGTTTGTTTCTTGTGATCTGACGTTTTGGTTTGCGGTCAATTTATTTTGCTCGTTATTGAAATACTGGTTTCCGGTGTTCACTTCGATTCCTCGCGATGCAAGCGTATTTTTTAGTCCGGTATTTTCTGTGCCTGACTGTTGTTCATTCTTGCTGGCGGCGAGGTCTTTCTCTGCCTGAAGCTGATTAAAAAGCGACTCATAGCGTGGCTTGAGTGCTGGAAGCATATCTAGGTATGTTTGTTTTGCGGTGTCATACGCGCCGGACACACCTGCCGAAGCCTGTATGCCTTGATTTGCGTCGTATTTGAATGATGGGAGTTTGAAATCTTTGCTTGCCATATGTTTGTGGCCTTCCTTTGCCGATATTATATCACAAATTATTTTTTTAATCAATTTTTCCTAAATTATCTTGTCGAACATAATCTGATATCGGAAATCGTACACGATAGTGTCGCCTATCCATCCATTTACTCCGCTGTCTGACACCGATATATAGATCTTGTTGTTGTCTATACGAAATGATTTTGATATCGCCACCCCAGCTCCAACGTTCCAAAATTGAGGTATCTGCATTCCATCATCTTTGGAAAATGCAAACGCAACTGGCACATATCCCAGTCCGTGTGTGAATGATGCCTCTGCCTCTCCGATTGCTCCGCCAAATCCATCGTCCACATAATGCACTGTCACTGACAGGTTTCCGGTAAATGCTATCTTGAATATATTCTTTTGATTGAATATGAATTTTCGCTCGTCTGTTTCTGTTTCAGCATCGTATCCATCTTTTGCTATTTTTAAGTTTCCACTCATAATTCGCTTGAAAAAATTGAATAATACACCTTTGATTTTATTGCGCCCATCGCTCCTTGAATGATCAATTGCGTGCTGGTTGCGTACACATTCCCAATCATATCGTACGAATACCACACGCCTTGCGCCGAATAGTCTGCCACAAATATCGTGAAGGCTGGAACATATCCGAGTCCGTGTGTTATTGTCAGGTCGCCATTAATATCAGTATCCACCAGTCCTGATTGCGATTCCTTCAGATAGTCCATCTTGCTATCAAATGCCAAGTCCCTGTCATCTGATGACAATGCGCTCTTTCCTGTTTTTGCTACTTTGAAAAATGCCATATTAGTATTCGTCTACCGCAATTCTCCAGTGCGCCGTGAACAGATAATTTGCAATCGCTGTGGCATCTACCGGAAGCTTGTTGTGGACTCCAATGTATATATTATTCACGTCGGCCGAGCAGTATGCGAATACGGAGCAAATATCGAATGGTCCGACATCATAGAATACGTCGTCAATTCCTGTCAGCGAATTTACTGGATACACCTTGCCACTTCGCTCTATCCATCCGAACACAATTGGCACGTATCCGAGATTGTGTGGGATGACGTACTGAGCATCAAATTCTCCCGTGTGCATTGTGAAGTCTGCTTTTCCTGCCAGTTTTATTTTCACATTCGGATAGTCTGAATGGATCGCAAATCTCCATATGTCGGTGCTATTGATGTCAGTTTCTCCTGCTTTTAGTATTTTAAATACTGCCATAATTATGCAGAGCCGCCTTTGATGTATACGGATACATTACCAGCGCCATCAAGAATTTTTATCACTCTATTTTCTCCATCAAGAATGATGGAATCATCGCCGACCTTGGTTTGTGCGCTCAGTGTACCTGCAGTGATCTTGTCGGCCGAAATGTCTTTGACTGATCGGTTTCGGATATAATTTTCTAGCACGTCTTGAAGAGGCTGAGGCACACCGCCTGAGTTCTGTATTGGGAGTTTGAGCATATATGCATCAAATCCCATGTCGAGATAGGTTGTTTGTTTATATTCTTCATCCATATTTTATACGCGGTTTTGCGATGTTAATTCGTACTGTACAGACCAGCCTTTAAATTCCGGTCGTCCTTTGCTGGCGTGTCTTATCTGCAATTCAAATCCTCGGACATTATTGCCGGTTTCATCTGTGAGGTTTTGTGTTATTGAGTCTGTCAATTCTCCCACATTCACTGGGTCGCTATCGTCGCATACCAGCGTAACTTTCATTTCATCTGCGAAACGCGACGCCACTGTGACTTTCTTTGGCGTGATGATTGCTTCAGGTCCAGCTGGATATACCTTGTGTCCTCTGATATCCATTTCCACGTTCTTGTCATCGTCCAAGTCATTGCCGCTGAATAGCTGATAAAAATTGCCACTCACATCTCCGGCGTAGAAGCGTTCCACTCCGTCGCTGCAGACAAGTTTTTTTATACTGGTCATCTGATGTCCCATTGAATACAGCCATATCAGATTTTTGGAATAATCGTACACTACCCAGCAGTTTGTGATGGTGTTTCCATCTTCATCAGTAACATCTCCAAGGCATAGATAATATCGTTTTTTGAACACCTCTCCACATATGCGTTCCACGTTTGTGCTGGCGAAGTTTATGCCATCTATGATGTCCTGTATTTTCTCGGTTATTGGTACTGGGGATGTTCCATCATAAAGACGGATAGCGTCGCGATCGAGCGAGAATATCATTCCTTCAATTTCTGAAAGGGAATACGGAGCATCCAATCCGGTTGATGCCATCACTGATTTCAGATAGTCGCCATCCCAGCTTTTGATGCATTTCTGCTTGTAGATAATCAGGCGGTCGTTTGATACCTTGAGTCCTTTTACCTGTCCGCGCGAGAATCGATCTATCGGTTGCGAATATGAGTCGGCTGGAGATACTGTGGACCAGTTCGTCAGGTCGCCTGTCACAGAGGCGTGTATTTGGTCTGTGTCGGCCGGTACGCCTGAACACATGACCCTTTGCATCAATTGCTCCCAATACTTTCCCAGCGGCGCTCCAGCGACGTCTGAGAAAGTGGAAGCGTCTGATGTTTTCTTGACTGTGATTCCGTTTCCGATGATCATATACTTCACGCCGGTTGAGTCGCTCATCACTGTTCCAGTCCAGCGCGCTGCAGTGTCCAGTCCAGTGAATTTAGCCGTACCCCACGTACTGTCCACAATTGGATCTGCGACATACATCTTGCCGGCCGCATTGATCATAATCAGTTTGAAAACTCCGCCCAATTCAAATGGGATGATTGAAAGGATTTCGGCATTGTCGGGATTATTCAAAATCTTCGTATATCCGTCGCGTTTTTTGTACACTCCGAGCTTTTTCATGTCCGCATTAACGACCAAACGCCACTCTCCTTTGAGTGGCAAAAATTCGCTGATATTGCGATTCATTCCGAGGTTTTGGTAGACTCTATAAATTGGATCATTCATAATCATCTTCGTCCTTGACTCCTCGGTTTTCGTCGAGGACAAGGTTGTTTAAGTGTTCAAGCATCGTATCACAACCTGCCTCATATTTTCCGTAGTATCTGTTTGCCTCGCTATCCTTTCCGTCTTTCTCTTTTGCTTTAGCCATCAGTCCGTCCATAATCACGTGCATGTAGAATCGTATCGGCTTTGGAATCTCATCACTATCGTTTTCCATATCGGCCGGATGATCCTCGCTCCATAAAAATATCTTGCCAGTCGCGTTGCCTTTCGGTCGTACACCGATTTTGTAATTGTTGAAATACCACACAGGTCTTTCCTGAGAATATGAGTATGATTCGTCAATATCTTCCACTTCGGTGCGCCGCGCGCGCTTTCCGTTTACTCCATCGTATGCCACCATCACTTTCTGCTCTTTCTTGAATTCGTCTGGCAGGTCTGATTCGCCTGTTCCGTCCAGCGTTATTTCGTGGTATCCAGCAAAATGTTTCTCGTTGTTTTCAGCGATGCGATTGACCATGTCGTCCTTCAGTTCGTTCAGCCATCCTGTGATTTCTTCGCGATCCAAGAATTGAAGTTTTTTATCTCCGAATCGTTTGAACAGGTCGTCTTGGATATTGATCAATGCGAAGCGCGGGAATCCTCCCGATGCAATCGGATCAGAGAATACTGACAGGTCTGTCGTCTGTGAATTGTAGTATTTGATTTTGAAATAATCGGAAGTGACTGCAGTTGCATCATCATATAGTGTGTGCGGTTCATCTATAGCGATGCTCTTTGTCGACACGACGCTGTACACTCCGGCAATGCTAGATGCCTTATAGAATTTTACTTGGTCGTATTTTATCAGCGTGATTTTGGTATTTTCAGCGTGTGCGTTGACTAGATTTGCAGACAAAGTGATGCTTTTTCCGGTGATGCTTGTTATCTTCTTTATTTCCGTAAGTTCTTCAGTAGGGTTGCCAATCACGAGTAGATCGTTTTGTGCGTATAGTGATGGATCTTGACATACCAAAACTGCCTGAGCAGCATTTGCTTTGGTCGTCAGAAATGTTCTTATATTTCCATCTATGGATGGATGTAATGCTTTTACTATCATATTTTTTTGTTCCTTTCCTCAAGTATAGTTAAAATTTTGACTTGCGTTTCCCTGAGTAGGCGTTGTTCGGCTTCAATATGATTTAGGCCATTTTCTTTAAAAAGTGAAAGCTCTCTTGCAAGATCCCCAAATCCTTTTTCAATTTTTGCATAATTTTCATCAATAATTTTATGTTTCAAGGAACATGTGGCCGCTCCAATTTGGATTTCTTTATCTGCCTCAATATCTGGCCTTCTGAAATGATTATAAACCAAGAACATCACACCGATTGTTGGTATGAGTTGTCCTGTGATTGATAATATGTGTTCAAATGATTCCATAACATCTTTTTCTTCCTGTTTTTATTTTTAAGACATCGCTATATAGTATAATGTTGCCGTTCCAGTTGGACTACCATAGTCAGTAAAAAATTCTAATGTGAATCCATCAGAATCATAGGATTTTACACCAATACTTCTAATTCCACTTGATGGTCTTAATGAGCATAATCTATTTGCAGAACTCCAATTTGCACCTGTTTGTCTTCGTATGCATCCTGCCGACCTAGCTGAGTCTGCAAATCCAACTGAAGCATTGTCCGAATCAACTCCTCCAACACCAATCATTATTATTTTATTTGGTTTAAATCCAACACCAGTGATTGCTAAATCAGTAGTAGTTGCTAAATTTCTTGAAATTGTTCCAACTTTAGATTTTCCAATAGACAATATACCAGAAAGTAAACCCAATTCTTCGGCAGTAGTGGAAAGCCCTGCAAGCTTATTTATTTCAGTAGCTGTTGCAGTAACTGCAACATTTTCATTTATTTTTGGAGATGTGAGTGTTTTATTTGTAAGTGTTTGCGTTGCAGTTTTTCCAACAGCCTTATCAGCACCAGTAACTTCAGATAGCCATGTTTCGATAGCATTTATTCTATAATCAAAAGATGATGTTACCGCAGAACTATTAATTCCAACCTTTGCTTCCAATGCTTCAAGAATATCGTTTGCATTTGCATGCTGTCCTGAATGTGAAGGACTGTTTAAATAATCCGTAGGAGTTGGATTTGTGAGAGCATCGAGTGATGTTGGAAAATTGATTGCCATAATTTTATAATGCCTTCCTGATCAGTTGCAAAATTGATTTAATAAATTTGTCGCCATCTCCGTATGTTCGTGTTTCACAGGTGTTTATCAGTCGTATCAGATATGCTTTTTCTCCACGTGCTTTCCACCATCCTTTTGCCTTTTCCATGAATCCTACCACCTTCATTGATTGATGCTTATGTACCAGGTATTGCTGATAAAGTCCTAGTACGTTTATCGGGTCTTTATCAAATCCTTGGATCATTGAAAGTTCTAGGTGGACCATAATTGCGGCCTTCAAATGATTCTGTACGATGTTTGTTCCGAGCAGTCCGATGGCTTCATCAAGAACCTGCGCGATTGTTTTTTTTCCTTCCATTCTATTTTTTGCCGATGCGAGGTTTGTCCTCTCGGCGGTTATTGATTAATACATTGGCGCGTTTGCTGTTGATTTTGAACAACGGCTTTTCGCTCTCAATATAATTATTATAACACACATTCGTTTGGTCGTATTGTATTGTGGACTCGTTGTACTGTCGGTCTATCGCATTGAGTGTTTCTCGCCACGCTTCCACTGTTGATATCGCGCTTACCTTTTCTTTCTTCGTTCCGATGTGAGCAAACTGCTTGATGATTCCGATGACATTCTTTAGTCTTCCGAAGATACCGAATAGGATTATTTCTGTGATGGCTATTTCTTCAGCGATAGTCTTGCCCCACTTTTTCAGGATTGAATCAGTGACTGTGATTGTATCGCTGAATGTCTTTGCTATCCTCCGTGAAAGAGCCTCGGTCATCACTATTTGCTCTCCTATCGCTATCTGAATGCGTATTGCATAGTATTCGCTCATCGTGGCAGTTTCACATATCCGGTGCGCAATACTCTTCACAATCACTTCACTCATCGTTGCCGTTTCTGCTATATGCTTTGCAATGTACTTGGTAATCTCCTCACTAATTGCTATTGCTTCAGCAATGACGATTACTATTTTGTACGTGCCTATTTCACTAATGGCGATGACTTCAGATATTGCGTGTTGTACTTTCTTGGCCATCGCTTCGGATATTGTCGCCGTATCTGCTATTGCATGCTGTATCTTTTTGGAAATTGGCTCGGTTAAACTGATGGTTTCATTCAGCGCAAGCGCCCAGCTACCATCATAATTAACGAGCGAATTATCGTATTGTATGCGTGTGTCATTGTATTGCATCTAGGCATTTTTGAGTTTGTGCGTAATTTCAAACGTATCATTTGCTTGCAGGTTATACGCAGAAAACACATTCCTTACGAGTAATGTTCCGCCGGATACGGCGTTGTTGAATATCCCCATCTCGGTGATCGCAAACGTTGTCAGCACTGTCCAAGATTTCACGAGTTGGCAGGTATCATTGGCCACTGTCGTGGTCACAAGCGTTGCTGTTCCAGCTCCGCGGTCCGATCCGTTTCCGGTTGATTCTGCTCCCAGTGCGGTATCGGCTGCGTTAGCGGCCACTGCGCCTGTTCCGATTGCCATTGCTGTTGGTGCTGCCGGCGATCCTACGCCATTGATGCGACCCGATATCAGACCTTTGCCGGATGTCGTCACAAGGTTGGCATATTTAGCGGTGCGCGTCAGATATCCAGTAATGCCGAAAAGCTTCGGGAAGTTTATTCCGAAGTGTTTGCGCACGAAATGCAGGAAGCGGTACTCTTGCCAGATGAGTTTTTGTTTTCCGTTTTTATCTTTGACACGGATTTCAATTTTTCCGGCGATGTTTATGTTGTCTTTGAACATATAAGTATTGCCCTCCTAATTAATTAATAGTCTTTTGAACAAAAAGGCGGTCGCTTAAGACTGGCCTTCCTGTTTGCTTGATACAATTGTACCACAAATACTAAATCTTTGCAATCGCTTCTTTTTCCTTCGCTACTGGTTTTTTCTGTGCCGCTATTCTGCGCTTTTGCGATTTGCTTTTTGCCTTCGCCTTTGCTCGCGGTTTTGACACTGGTTTCGGTTTGGATGCTTTGATTTTTTCTTCGCCGACTGTGATTATGAATTGCTCCATTTCAGCGATATCGGATGTATTACCAATTCGATATTTTTTGGCCACTGTCACTTCAGGGAGATGTTCCACTGCCCATTCATCTATTGCCAACAACGCTTCATATTCGCGCGGCATCTCTTTTTCACTGCGATGCGCGATGTCAAATATCGGCACTCCTTTGGTCTGCAATCGGTTGCTCGATTCATTGCCACTGCAATCCTCACAGAAAATTTTTACTTCCACCGCCTTTTCCCTCAATGCGATTGCAAGGTTGACTGCGAACTGCTCGTCCTCATTGAAGTCCCCGATGTGCTTTAGAATAATTAATGCTTTCATAGTTTTTATTGGTTATTGATTATTTGGAATGTTTTTTCCCACTCGTATTTCATTTTCTCGATGTCGCGGTTTTCTTTGGCCCACATGAATTGGTATGCCATCCGATCGCGTCTGTGTTCCACGTCCACGATGAGCTTCTTGAGTTTGGTGTACCACGTCTTGTACCTGTTCTTGGCCAAGTCTGCATCATCCATCTCGTCGCTGTACGGCTCGACCCTGCTTGCCAGCGCCACTGTGCCTACTGCAGCGTATTCGTAATACTTCAGGCACGACTTGGATCGATTGAATGCGTTATCAGCCAGCGGACATATCCCTATATCAAAATTCAGGTCTGCTAATTTGCGCCTGTACGCCTCATATGGCACTGTTTTGTGATGGACGTACCTCATACCCTCCAAACGCTCGTACAGGGCCGTAAAATCGCGAACCCATTGCCATTTTTCCTTGTATCCTTGGCAGAACTTGTACAATTCCTTGAATGGTCGGTCATCTATGCCAAAAATATGAAATTCAAAGCCATACTCGCGTTGAAGGTCGGAGATTGCGTCTATGATCATCAGCAGGTCAGTCGTGTGGATATTGCTTCCTTGGAATCCGATGCGCAGTGTCTTGTTGCCAGCTTTGCGGACTGGATATTGCGTATAGTCCAGCGCATTCGGTATCACGTGAATCGGCGTGTTGGGAGCGTATTTGCTCAGGTGTTTTTTGAGTTCTGGCGTGCTGCAGGTTATCGCGTCGGCTAGTTCAGCTAGTTCGCGCGATGACAGCACTCCATAGCTTTTGATTTTATGGAATGGATGGCTTTCATTGATGGCCTCGTAGTTGTCGTCCGTTTCATATACGATCTTCTTTCCTATGCTTTTCAAAAATGATATTTCCTTCAGCAGAGTTCCTTCATAAAATCTGTTGAATACAAAAATATCGTAGTCATCAACATCCAACGAAAAGCCTTTGACTCTACAGTCAGTCTTGTGGCCCAATCCGCTCAATGCGTCTGCTACGATTTTATTTCTCACTACGAAACTTGGATTTTCTTCTTGGGTATTATTTACCCAGAGAATCCTTAGAGGTTTTCCTTCCATTCTTTTACTTGCTTCACAACCTCATCCCTGTTGGTGTTCCCGCGTGCTTGCCGGTTCAGCGACAGGTCTTTCAGGTGTGATACATATTTTTTATTAAAACTGCGTATTTTTCGTTTGTCCCCTGTACGCTGAATAGAGTCGCTTTCACGACTCATCCTTCGTAATTCTCTTGAAAGTTTTGCATCTTGGTATTCCTTGCGCCTACGCTCTTCCACGTCGCGCTCCACTTTATCCATTACCCGATGCAGAGACTTTGTTTTGTCCGAAAGTATCAGCATAATAATTGGCTTCGAGCGACGCTCGCCTATCATTTCAGCGAGCGCCTTATCGAAACTAACTAGACTATATAAGGTTTGTGCAAACCGCGTTAGCCTTAGGACGCTTCATGATCAATTCACCATAGAAGCGAAGTGTAGCTTCGTATTCAGGAACATATCCTGATTTCCTTGTCCACACGCTTTTTCCATCTGGTCCAACAGACAATTTCACACCACCACCCATATCTCCGATAGTCATTGACGCTGGGTCAGTGTTGTACCAGTGATTAGTATAGGCATCGATGTCAAGGTAGACTTCTCCATCCATGAAATTAAGATAAGGCATCTTAATCACATCTCCTTGCAATTGAATTCCACCACTGATGTTCTCTTTCGAGTTAGCAGTTTTCTTCAAAGCTGTAAGGATGTCAGCCCATTCATTGAACACAGTCACATTGCAGAATCCAACAAGTGCGGCCGATGCTTTGTGTGCTGCAGTCTTCAGATATGCAAGCACCATCGGGTTTTCTTTCACACTTGAGATATCATGCTGTGTGGTGTCAACGTACGCCTGTAAGTGAGCGTAGTTAGCAATGTTCACACCCTGAATCGTTCCGGTATTTACAATCACACCTTTCAAGCCTTGCATTTCAACAGCGGCTGCGCCGTCAGCAGAAGCTTTCTTGATTGCATCTTCATCAGACCATGCGCGAGCGGCTGCGATAGTCACAGCTGTTCCAGCTACTGCAGTTACCTGCACAGCTGCACCTGATCCAATCTTGATGTAATCTCCCACTTCGATGTACTGCTCGCCCAAGAGGTCAGAGGTGTCAGCATCCAACGCTTGCACAACCAAGGCTGTGCTAGATGAAGCTGATCCGTTTGCTCTCGCGATTTTACCAGTGCTATCTCCATGAAAAGTACGATTCATTTCACGACCTACACCCAATTCCATTCTATCGGTAAACCCTTTGACGAAGTCAACGAGAGAACCTTCAGGAACTTTGCCCATTGCCTCAATGGTGAACTCATCCACCGAGATATCGGCATACAATCTTTTAGCAGTGATTGCGAACTGTACATTGGCTGCATTTCCACCAACCAATTGAGAACCTGCGGCGAACTGACCAATGTTCGAGAAATTACCTACCCACTCCGTCACGTAGAACGTGTTGTTGGCCATTGGAGTTGCTCCTTCGTTTCGTTTCAATACCGACAACAGAGGAGTTGTTTGCGGTACATTGTCCTCGATCTTCTTTGCAATTGATTTTTGCAAGAGATTCAAGACATCTGTGGTTTGTAGTGCCATAACGATGTTAATCTCCCTTCCCGAAATTTAATTAATTTATTTGCTCATCTTCTTAATCTCGTCCATAAGGTAATCCCTGTGTCCATCAGCAGTCTTGACGTTATAAGTTTTCTTATTCGGTTCAATATGCTCGCCTTTCTTTTCCGTTCCGTAGCCGCTGTTTCCTTTGATTTGCTTTACTCGCCAATCAAAGTATTCGGCTTCGTACTTGTCCTTGTAGGCGGCAAGGGGGTTGTGAATACCGGTTTCTTTCATATGCTCAATGATTTCTTCTTCATTGAACGCCGGCATGCCTTTCATCTTGCTGACCGAATCAGTAGCCTTGGCCATCACGTTCGTGTATGCGTCAACGTCTTTCTCACGTTGTTTTTCTGCCTCATACTCTTCACGTGTCATCAGACCAAACTTGCTTTTTCCGATCTTCAGGATGTACTCGGCTGCTTTCACATCCTCTTCAGGGAACTCGTCCTTATTTTCAACAACCTTCTTTGCAGTATCTTCAATTTCTTTCTTTTCCTGCTTGGAAAGTTCTTGAGTTTTCTTGGTGTAGTCGGCTTGTCGCATGTAGCCTTTCTTGACTTCGGCGAGGGTCATCTTTTCGATTTTCCCGTCGACTTCAATCTCGACTTCAGTGCTGTCCAACTCGGCCTTCTTCCTTTCAGCTTCTGCGGCCTCTTCAGCAGCTTTTGCTTCATCGGCTTCACGTTGAGATTTTTCCTCATCGGATTCCTCTTCGTGTTGCTCTTGTTGCTCTTCTTCGTATTCCCAAGATGAATACTTGAATTTATCTTCCATAAAGTTTTGGCGAGTGTTTGCCAAGGTTATTCTTTGTCTTAAAGAGAAAAGAGTCCTTGTCAGACGTGTTCGCGTTTACTATTTAATTACATTATACACCAATATCGTTTTACTGTCAAAATGTGTTCTACTTTTTCGCCTTTTCAGGGTACATTCCGTCGACCATTTTGTTCAGTTTGCTGTCAGTCGTGTCTGGTTCATCCATTCCCATTTGAATGATGTCCATACTGCACGACATCTTTCCACCTTTGTCAATCGTGATGCGCGTTGGTTTGACTTTCATTGTGACCTCGTACTCTTTCCCGACTTGCATGCTCTTCATCGGTGGGAATTTTTCACTGTCCACATCATAGATGTTTGGATAGCGTGTTTCGTTGGCCATCTCGCCTACGCAACAATCCATACCTTTCTTGCTCTTGTCGGGTTTTGTACCCATGTCATACATCTTTTCCATATTATTATTGGGCTACTGCGACTGGTGGTTGACCAGCGCCTCCGCCGTTATTATTTACGCCACCGCCTTTGTCGGTTATCTGTCCGCCATCAGCGAGGTATCTTGCCACTGCTTGCTGCAGTTCAGGAGGAAGCAACTTGAAGTCCGGCATATCGATCATTGACTTGTTCATCGTGCTTTGTGCTTGGAGCTTCTCCATGATTTCCTGCGTGTTGCCGACCTTCAACATATCAAGTGCAATTTCTACTGGTATCAGCTGTTTGCCTACCAAATCTATCGCCATATCTTTCTTGCCTTGTTCGGTCCACGCCAGCGAGCTTTCAATTTCAACTTTTGTGAGTCTGTTTGGATCAATGACGACCACGTCAGCTGGCAATGCTTCTCCTCCGGCTGTCAGTGCGTCTGCTCCGCGCTTTCCGATAACTTTGAATGCCTCGGTCTTTCCTTGGGCCATTGGTATCTGCACAGTTTCAAATTCAGTGATGTCGTATGCGAGCATTTCAATCAGTTTTTCGGTCAGGTCAGTCAGACATTCGTTCAGGTTGTCCATTTGAATGCCGATTGATGCGTAGTCGCTTTCTTTCAGCGTTTCTATGGCGCGCCACGCTTGCACACCTGCTGGCAAAGTGGACATAGCGGCCACTGATACCCCTTGCTCCTTCAAATCGCCCTCAACGAGCGAAATTGCCTCCATGAATGCGTTTGGTACGCTAGCTTCTTCCATTACCTCAGGCTTCACGCGCTTGTAGCGGATGAATTCTCCATCATTGGTGGTCAGTACCTTTGCGTCCTCTCCTTTTTGGATGATGATTCGTCCAGTATCAAGCTTCTTAGCTTTTTGTTCCAGCTTGCTGATGAACACATCGTATGCTTTGTTGAGTGGCATCATATCTTCCATCTTGCTCGTTGCGTATGCCTCATCTCCCCAGCAGAACATTGACATTGGAATGCGCGAAAGTTTTGTCAGTTCTTCGCGGACCTTGCGCGTTCCGATATATGATTTGATTTTGCATTTATATTCTTCATCTCCAGTTTCTACATCCGGCTCTCCTTCTGTTTCACTTGGCGTGGTCTTGGCAACTTTCACAATCTTGTACAGTTCATCCACCATTACCAAATCGTCCGGAGCGTTTCCGTATCGTTCCTTCATCATCGAATCTTTGAATTGGCTGTCTGAATACTTTCCACTTTTCACTGTATTTTCAATCTCAGCGATGATGGTCTGATCATACATCTCGTTTCCTTTCAGGTCGTCGATTCTTTTTCCGATGTGTTTCACGCATACCGGATACTCGTCGATGTTGCTGATGGTTGGATATACTGAGATTTCAAATGGATCGTAGACTGCAAATTCTTTTTTACCGTTGTCATTGATGATCTGAATGTATCCAACGTTGTAGAGTTCTGCATATCGGACCAGCTTTTTAAGGTGGCGCTCAAGCTTCATTTTCTCGTTCATGAAGTATTCCACGTATTTGCCTTGGCGGATTGCTTGCTGTTCTTCGTTCTTTGCTTTTTCAGGGTCTTTCTGTGCATCTATGCCAATCACGTTCATATCGGGATATGTGACTGGGCGTTGCTTTACTTTAAGCAACATATTGCGCAGACTGTCAATCTGTTTTTTGGCTTTTGGTATTTCGCGCATTGTCTTGCCTTTCGGTGTTGGCACGCGATTCCAGTTTCCATCCTTATCTTTTGTTCCAAATGTAAAATGCACTCCTTCATAGAATGCATTGGAAAGATACCAACGAGGCTCAAATTTCTTTTTGTAGCTTTTGAGTTGGTCTATTGCTTTTTTGTCTTTTCGAAGTTCCTCATCGGAAGATTCTATTTTGGATTCTTCTTCAAGTTTCTTTTTTGTTAGCATAGAATTTATTCTCCTTCCGATGGTTTATGATCTTCAATTAAGTCCTCCGCAGTAAGTTCCTCAGCTCCGTCATCCGGTATTTTTGATTCTTCTTGGCTCTCGTGTTTGTGGACGTTGCTGTAGCCTTCTTCGGCTGTCGTATATATCACGCGCTCCGGTATGTTCTTTTCAATGAAGTCAAGCGTGCGTGCTGCTCCATCTTCCCTCATTTTTGATAGCGCGTTGAAAGTTTGTGTCAAAAATTCATTCATCTGTTGCTCTCGTTGCAGTGCTTTGTGCCAAAAAAATGACACGCCCATTGCGGTGATGATAACTGACGATATTCCTATTGCTAATTCTAACATATTTTTGTTTGTTTGTAAATTAGATTATTTCCCAACCTTCCGCATCGATTGCGGATGGCTTATGTTTTTTCAGCAGGTAGTGACTATATCGATTCCATATCACGTCCTTGTACAGTTTGTCCACGTTCCCAGGGATATTTGTCGCGCACATTGATTCGGGATGTTTTCGGTAGTTGAATAGAAATAATGGAATGATCGCAATTTTGAATCCGGCCGCCAGTGCGCGTATCCATAGGTCCCAGTCCTCGTACGCACTAGTCACTGTTTCATCGTACTTTCCAGCCTTTTCCCACACTTCTTTTTTGAACATCGCCGAGCAGTATATCTGATTGTTGTGTATAAAATCTTCCAGAGTCAGTTTTGTTTCGTCCGGCTTCCATTTACCATCGCTCGTTCCGAACTCTTTGAGCCACGGACACACGATGTCTGACACTCCCACGCATTTGCGCACGTATTCTTTTTCTATTGTATCATCTGCATCCAAACACACAATCCACTTTCCGTCTGCTGCTTCAATTCCTGCGTTGCGCGCCGATGACACTCCTCCGTTCTCTTTCTCGATCAGCTTGACTGGATAGCGCTTGGCCACATCGCTCGTATTGTCCGGTGATCCGTCATTGACCACGATTACCTCAATGTTTTTATATGTCTGATTGAGTGCGCTTTCTATCGCCTCTCCGAGATATTTTGCTTGCTTGTAGCATGGGATGATGATTGATACTTTCTCTCCCCACGTATTGGCCCAGTGATGAATTGCGTGCGTCTGTTCTGTCACGCATTCAGGTGTGAACACTTCGTCCCATAGGTACGGATAGAAGACTTTTGAATGATGCACGCAAATATCGCCCACAAGTTG
>Ga0172367_10005740_pt1 | contig 14894 bp, 11 predicted proteins | sample Lak10m_FD_114542 | JGI IMG/M metagenome (GOLD analysis project Ga0172367, IMG submission 114542) | Freshwater microbial communities from Kabuno Bay, South-Kivu, Congo - kab_022012_10m | ecosystem: Environmental > Aquatic > Freshwater > Lake | place: Democratic Republic of the Congo: South-Kivu... | reverse complement strand
CTGCCTTCTAAGCAGTAGGTCTTTGGTTCGAATCCAAACGGGATCACAGAAGCCTTTCGGAAACTCGAAAGGCTTTTTTTTTGTGAAATTGAATTATACTAATCCAGCTGCAATACGCAATCATCCTGCTCCACCAGCGTATTGACAGGAATATTGATCCGCTTTATCACTCCATCACGGGTTGCTGTTACTGTGGTTTCCATCTTCATGGCCTCGATAACAAAAAGTGGTGATCCTTTCTGAATCTTGTCGCCTTCATTAACTTTAACCTCAACCAATTTACCTTGTAAAGGAACTCCTACATCGTCTTTACCGGAAACCTTGGGATATTTGACGGTTGTCACCTTGACCGAATGGTCTTTGACGCGAATATTTCTTGTCTGACCATTGATCTGGAAGAATACATCCCTGTAACCCTCGTCATCGGGCTCTCCCATGTATCGGAAACGAATCAATAAATTCTTTCCTGATTCAAGTTCTACCATGATCTCTTCATTCGAACTCATTGGATAATAGAAACTTGGTGTTGGTAAACGATCGACATTTCCAAAATGAGTTGAGAAATGATAGAACTCTTCAAATACCTTTGGATACATGATATAAGACAGGAAATCTTCCTCTGTCAAACTGCTGCTGAATTTAGCTCTGAAAACGGCTAGTTCTTTTTCGAAATCGATCGGTTTCAAATGAGCATTCGGCTTCTCCGAATAGGGTTTCTCCCCTTTCAGGATCAAGCGCTGCAGATCTGCAGGGAATCCACCTTGTGGCTGACCCAAATCTCCTCTAAAGAGTTGTTTTACCGATTCAGGGAAAGCAAGTTCCTCCCCTTTTTCAAGCACGTCAGCAGCAGTCAGCTGATTGGATGTCATGAACATGGCCATATCACCTACCACTTTGGAAGAAGGTGTCACTTTCACAATATCTCCGAACAGCTCATTCACCACACGGTAATTATCCTTAATAGTTTCGAACTGATCCTCCAGTCCCAGTCCTCTTGCTTGAGGTAGCAGATTGGAATATTGTCCCCCGGGAATTTCATGATCATATACCTCCGCGGTTCCTGCTTTCAATTCACTTTCAAACGGGTAATAGTACTCTCGCACCACTTCGAAGTAATTCGAATAGTCGTTCAATTTTTTCAAGTCGATACTACTTTTTCTGTCTGAATCATTCAATGCTGCAGCCAGTGAATTGAAGTTGGGTTGTGAGGTGAGTCCACTCATTGATGCAAGCGCAACATCAACAATATCAACTCCTGCCTCTGCTGATTTCAGATACGTAGCAGCCTGAATAGATGAAGTATCATGTGTGTGCAGGTGTATGGGAATTGACAAGTGTTCCTTCAATTTCGCAACAAGGATTTCAGCGGCGTAAGGTTTAAGCAACCCAGCCATATCTTTTATCGCCAGGATATGAGCCCCCGCATCCTCCAGCTTTCGGGCAAGATCAACGTAGTATTGTAGATCGTATTTAGACTTTTTCGGATCCAGAAAATCACCTGTGTAGCAAACAGAGGCTTCAGCAAGTGAATTCGTATTCTTTACAACGGTCTTAATGCTGTGCTCCATCCCTTCGAACCAGTTGAGAGAATCAAAGATCCGGAATACATCAATGCCATTCTCTGCACTTTTCTCAATGAATCGCTCGATCACATTATCCGGATAAGCAGCGTAACCTACAGCATTTGTTCCTCTGAAAAGCATTTGAAGCAGAATATTGGGAACTGCGGCTCTTAGTAAACGTAATCTTTCCCAAGGATCTTCATGTAAAAAGCGCATGGTCACATCGAATGTCGCTCCTCCCCACACTTCCATGGAGAACAACTGAGGAAAACTACGCGCCATCCCTTCTGCTACTTTCAGCATGTCATAATTACGAAGACGAGTTGCGAAAAGCGATTGATGTGCATCACGCAAGGTAGTATCTGTAAACAAGAGTGATCCCTCCCTTTTGATCTCTTCAATAAAACCTTCCCGGCCCAGCAAAGTCAACCTGTCCTTTGATCCCTGAGGATAAAGCTGTGTCGTATCGACTTTTGGAACAACAGCTTTCCTGAAATGCTTCTCCGGATCGTACTTTTTGATATCCGGATGACCATTTACCTTGAGTTCAGCGAGGTATTTCAAAAGTTTGGTGCCACGGTCCTTTCCATCCTCATATTTACTTTTAACGAGCTCGGGGTTATTCTGAATAAATCCAACCGTTGCTTTTCCTTCCTGAAATTCAGGGTGACTCAATACATTTACCAGGAAAGGAATGTTGGTTTTTACCCCGCGTATCCTGAATTCCCGCAATGCACGACTCAAACGATTCGCAGCACCTTTGAGTGTTCTTCCACTTCCGGATACTTTAACAATCATTGAATCGAAATACGGAGAAACCATCATACCTGAATAACTACTTCCTTCATCAAGTCGGATCCCGAAACCGCTGGCGTTTCGATAAGCAACGATCTTTCCATAATCTGGCTTGAAATCTTTCTCCGGATCTTCCGTTGTGATTCGACACTGAATCGCCCAGCCGTTGATCTTCACGGAATCCTGATCCGGAATAAAGATCTGACTATGAGACAGCGGATGACCTGCAGCAATAATGATCTGTGAGCGAACGAGATCAATACCTGTAATTTCTTCTGTAATGGTATGTTCCACCTGAATACGCGGATTCACTTCGATGAAATAGATGTTCTCCTCTGCGTCTACAAGGAATTCTACCGTACCTGCGTTGCTGTAGTTCACCGCTTTACCTATGGAAAGGGCATACGCGTACAATTTATCTCTCGTTTCTTGCTTTAAAATGGATGGCGCTACCTCCACCACTTTCTGAAATCGTCGCTGTACACTACAATCTCTTTCGAACAAATGCACCAGATTCCCCTGTTTATCTCCTAATAACTGAACCTCGATATGCTTGGGATTTTCGATAAACTTCTCAAGGAACATTGTCGGATCACCAAACGCTTTACGTGCCTCATTTTGAGCATCATTGAATAGAGACTGCATCTCTTCAGAGGTACGAATAACGCGCATTCCTCTTCCTCCACCACCAGCTGCCGCTTTCAACATCACAGGATAACCGATCTGCTCTGCCTCCTTCACCGCAACCTGAGCATCAGTCAGATCAATTTGGTTATTCGGGATGAGTGGCACCCCAATACTTCTGGCCAGGTTCTTCGCACGAACTTTATCTCCCAATTGTATCATCGCAGAGGCATCCGGACCGACAAAAATGATTCCTTCCTCATCACAGCGCTTCACCAGATCAACATTTTCAGAAAGGAAGCCATATCCGGGATGGATAGCATCCACATTGGCAGCCTTGGCAACCCTGATGATTTCATCAATATCCAGGTATGGTTTTAATGATTCATGATCATCACCAAGCTGATAACTTTCATCCGCTTTGTATCGATGGAGCGCATAACGGTCTTCATAGGTGTAGACACCCACCGTGCGAACACCTATTTCCGATGCGGCACGAAAAACACGAATAGCAATCTCACCTCGGTTTGCCACTAAAATTTTCTGAATCTGCTTTGACATTGTTATTTTATTTTTGTTAAAATTATTTTTTATAATTTTATTTTCTGTTATTAAATATTTTTTTAATAAATTTTATTGTATAATAAATGTTTTACACAAAATATCAGATGTATTTCCTGAAAATGAACCAATTATTAAGATAATATTCTGTATCGTTATGAAACTTGACCGCATTGACCTTCAACTGATCAACCTTCTGCAAGAAGATTGCAATCAACCCATCAAAGAACTCGCACAACAACTCAACCTTACCATTGCCCCTGTACATGAACGGATCAAAAAACTAGAGCGGAACGGATTAATCAAACGCTATGTTGCTATCGTAGACATCGAACTGATCAACAAATCACTCATCAATTATTGCATTGTAAATATCACACGTCACCAGATTGATCTTTTGAAGGAATTTGAACAAGTGGTAAGAGAAATGGACGAGGTGCTGGAGTGTTATCGTATTTCCGGAAAGTATGATTATCTACTGAAGGTTGTTTCTCGCGACATGGCTGAGTATCAGGAATTCGTGATCAATAGATTGTCTACACTGGATATGATCGCCAACATCAATAGTCAATTCGTGATGAATTGTGTAAAATACAAGACCTCTGTCAAAGTCTGATCAATTCAATCCTTCCAATAAAAAGCGATGCAGGACGGTAAGATTACTTTCCGGATAGACCTTTCTGACTTTTCTCTGAGAAACCTGTTCCTTCAGCCTGAATAGCGTGTAGAGATGTGCCTCATGTCCGAGCGGACTTTCCTTTTGAATGGTCAATTGTCTGGTTGTGGAATCAACGATCGATTTGATCACCCCAATATTTCCCTTTGAGCTCTTCAATTTAATAAAGAGTAATCGGGAAAAAATAGCAAAGAAATAGTTCGAAACGTACATGAGTTCATTCAAAAGTTTCACTGCACTTTTAGTCTCTCCTTTTTTCACAAACAACAATGCGAGAAGGAATTGCTCCAATATCCGTGTGTTACCTCTGAAAAAGACATGATTCTCAGTCAGCAACTCCTCCGCTGATTCAAGCTGATCGTCTAATATAGTGCACAGGATCTTGTAGAACAGCGTATGGTTGTTCAACACAGTGAAAGAGGGCTCCTGACCTATAATTTCATCAGCGAGCGCAATGATCTTCTTGTTATCCGCACCATTGAAGAACTCAAGACGCAACTCAAGAAACCTCACCTTCCTGAAAAATGCCCAGTATTCTGAATTTTTTTCCTTCACCGCTGCCAAATAACGTTTACCTGTGTCGAGATAACCGTACATTTTATCAGGATGGTTGTAATTTAATTTAGCCAGTGAAAAACACAAGGAGGCGCAATTGAGCGGAGACGTCTGATTTTTCAAATAAGCACTGATCTCCTCTTCCAGCAATTGCTTTTCCGTATCTATCAATGCAGATTTCTCAATGTAAAGGTTCGTCTTGTTGTGATAATATTCGATCAATCTATCCTCGTACATGAATTTCAGTACATGTACGAATTCATCGTTTAACTTTAATGCATCTGCAAGTTCTCTCTCATTGTTGGATGCGTATTTCAAACGAAACTTACCCTTCAGCGCAACCAGCTGATCCAGGTGATCCTCCTTCTCTGCGGCAAATTTCAAACTTTTATCATAGTACTGATCGATCAGATCCACGTTTCCCTTTTTCTCCAGTGATTGAGCCATCAGGAGCATACGCTTTCCCTGATCCTGCTTGAGGTAAAACTCGAGAAGAACGGTCTCAGCTTCATCAGCGAACATCGATGAAAACCTTCGTAATTTAAGCGCCTGTTCCTTTTCAGAAGAAAGAGGCCAGTGTTTACGAATCTGTGCATTCATGAATTTCATCAAGGTCTCATGCGTAAAATCCCTTTCCTTTATAAATCTGGCGAAGAAATTCATTGCTTTATCATTACTCGCAGTACAACGCACACTCAATGTTCCGAGCTGCCTGGTATTCAACTCATTCAAAAGCTGTATCAATCTATTTCCTATCATGATTCGATCCTTTTAATTGCTCACTCTTAATTTCATATCGGCCAGAACGATCGCTGTCATCGCTTCCACAATGACAGGCACACGCAAGGCGATACACAGATCATGGCGACCCTTCACCTGTAATGCATCCATCTCATTGGTTGCAAAATTCCACGTTTCCTGCTCCTTGCCAATTGAGGATGTCGGTTTCACCACCACTCTAAAAACCAACTCATTTCCATTACTTATCCCTCCAATGATGCCACCAGCGTTATTCGTAGCGGTTGTTCCATGTTCATCCAGATGCCTGTCGTTGTGCTGCGAACCAAACATTTCAGCTGCTTTGAAACCACTTCCGAATTCGACTCCCTTAATAGCAGGAATACTGAACATGGCGTGTGCTAAAGCAGACTCCAACGAATCGAACAAAGGTTCACCCAATCCTATCGGAACCTCATTACAGCAACACTCGATGATCCCTCCAACGCTGTCTTTATGGTCAATCGCTTTTTGAAGTCCTGCCTCTATATCCGATTCACCACCAATTGACAGAATCCTTGCATCAACGGAAACACCATCTATGATTTTCTTCGCTACCACTCCTGCTGCAACAAGCAGTAATGTTAGTCTTCCCGAAAAATGACCACTTCCTCTGTAATCCTGAAAACCATTAAACTTCTTCTGTGCCACAAAATCGGCATGTCCCGGACGATAGATGTCCTTGGTTTTGTCGTAATCTGTGGAACGCGTATTCTTATTCTCGAACAAGATCGTTAAGGGTGCTCCGGTGGTAAAACCACTGAACACACCCGTTGCCAGAATCGGCTTGTCCTCCTCTACTCTTGGGGTTGTGCCCTTAGCACCTGGTTTTCTTCGGGAAATATCTGTATCAAAATCATCAATACCAAGGGCGATTCCAGGTGGAACGCCATCCAACGTCACCCCCATGATCTCTCCATGTGATTCACCAAAAACCGATACTCTCAACTGATGTCCGAATGTATTCATGACTTAAGACTTAATTGTTCAAAATAGGTATAAAATTCAGGAAACGACTTATTCACTGCTTCCGCATCTGTTATGTTCACAGCAGCATTTAATCCGAGTGCAAAAACAGCACTTGCCATGGCGATTCGGTGATCATGACGCGAAGAAACCTCAAATGAAACTGCATTCTGGCGGGGCTGTATGATCATCGCATCTTCTTCTACCGCTATCCTTGCTCCCAGTTTTGTCAATTCTTCCACAATCGTTACCGCACGATTGCTTTCTTTGGTAAATAAACGATGTACTCCACTTACTCGCGAAACACCCGAACCGTAAGAGGCCAAAACAGCGAGTGGTGGGAAAAGATCCGGGCAGTGTGTCGCATCGAACTCAAATGAACGGTGCTCATTTTTAACAACAACCAATGATTCGCCTTCCCAGTTGACAACAGCACCAAAATCCAAAAGCGCTTGAATCAACCGGATATCGGCCTGCTTACTGTCTTTTCGAAGACCATTTACCCGAACCGAACCAAAGATCGCGGCTGCCACCAGAAGAAAAGAGGCACTACTCCAATCGCCTTCAATGCTCAGCTCTGTATCGTTGAACTGATAAGGTCCATTGAATCGCACTTCATGCCCATCAAATTCGATATTCACCCCAAATTCACGCAACACATCCAGACTCAATTCGATGTAGGGTACACTTGCCGGCTTGAGAATTCGCAGTGTTTCTTTTCGGGTTCGCTGATTCCCCGCGTACGCATAAATAAATCCCGTAATGAACTGAGAACTTAAACTGCCATCCAACTCGATCGAACATGGAATCAATGGTCCATTGAGAGAAAAGGGCAACGTTCCATTCGTACTCTTAAAATCAACATTTAGCTTCGGAAACACCTCATCAAACAAGCGCATGGGGCGTGTTGTAAGACTGCCTTTACCAGTTAGTTTCAATCTCTGCTCTCCATTTGCAAGAACTGGGGTAAACATTCTAGAGGACAATCCCGATTCTCCAAAAGACAGCTCATCATCTTTAAATTGAAGTTTAGAACCTTTTGGCACCACCAGAACACCTTCCTTTGACGTGGGAGGTAAAACACTTTGTTCCAATAAGCTCAATGCAGCCTTTTCATCGTCAGAATCACCCAATCCATGAATCCTAGTGCGCTCCTCTGAAATAAGTGCGCATGCAAGTACACGTTGCGCATGGCTCTTCGAAGCAGGAATGGTTAATTCTCCCGAAAAGACAGATGATGGACGAATACTGCGCTTCATGGCTTAAAGTTTTTCATTTTATTCCGATTGACAATTTCATTTTGCTTTTTAATGAACTTTCTCGATCACTTCTTCTTGTTTTCGGATACTCTCGAGATGGATCAATTCCATCATTCCGCGGATAAAATCTTCCTCCAGGCCAAGCTTTGATCCCTGATCCACGCTTTTCTGCAAAATTTCATTCCAGCGACCTGTCTGATAAACGGTCACTTGATTCTGCTTTTTCAATTCACCGATCTTTACCGCAACCGCCATTCTGTTCTTTAACAATTGTAACAGTTCATTGTCCATCAGATTGATTTGATCACGAAATGCAGAAAGAAGCTCCTGATAGCCAGGTTCCCCATCCGATTGTCTTGGATCAAGGGTATTGATGAGCACCGAAAGTTTCTCGGGAGTAATCTGCTGATCTTTATCTGTCCATGCATTTTCCGGATCCTCATGCGTTTCAATCATTGCACCTTCATAACCCAGATTCAAGGCATGTTGCGTAACTTCCAGCAAACGCTCTCGAGCACCACAGATGTGTGACGGATCTACGAGCATGGGAACATCGGGTAATATACGTCTCACCTCAATAGGTATCTGCCACATAGGGGCATTTCTGAACCCTGTTGGTACAGGAGAAGTAAATCCGCGATGGATCAAACCAAGATCCTCAATTCCTGCTTTTTGCAAACGTTCATAGGCTCCTATCCAGAGTTTGAGATCCGGATTTACGGGATTCTTGATCAGTACCTTCACCTTGGTCCCACGAAGAGCATCAGCGATCTCCTGAACACTGAAAGGGTTTACCGTAGTTCGGGCACCGATCCAAAGCACATCTGTATCGAATTGAAGCGCGTTGTTCACATGTTCGGCTGTTGCGACTTCCACACCCGTTTTCAATCCGGTTTCTTTCTTCACATTAAGCAACCAGGAAAGTCCGATTAAGCCGATCCCTTCAAAGCCTCCGGGATTTGTTCTGGGCTTCCAGATTCCGGCCCGAAAAACATCAACCTGGCCCAGACGCATGATCTTTTTGGCTGTTGCGATTGTTTGCTCTTCCGTTTCCGCACTGCAGGGACCTGCAATAATGTATGGTTTTGTTGTCATGACTTACAGATTTGCTCCTTCATAAATCCCCAGAACCTTCACATGGTCTACCGAACTGATCAATTCATCTAACGCTTTCCTGAACAACTGTTCATCAGGGAACGAAACATCCATATGGAAAGAATAACGATTTGTGACTTCCGGAATGGGAACACTCTGGATCTTTGTTAAATTCAAATCATAGCGCTTGAATACAGACAGAACATTATACAAATGCCCGGGTTCATCCGGTAAGCGGAATGAAATAGAGGCTTTCGTCGGATTACTGATAATATCACTGTGCTTGGTAATGATGTAGAAGCGCGTATAATTATTCTTTTCATCACATACATGTTCAGCAAGGATGTCCAAACCGTGCAGCTTCGCCAGTGAAGGACCTCCGATCACCGCCACATCAGCATCGTCACGCTCCGCGATCATTTCAGCAGACGTAGCTGTATCCTTGTACTCCGTCACCTTCACATTACGCAGTGAACTCAGGAATTCCTGAGACTGACCGATGGCCATCGGGTGTGAGATCACTTCTCTGACGCCCGTAAGAACGGCTCCTGGTTTTCCCAGCAAGTGCATCTCGAGTGGCAGATATATTTCGCCTATGATCTTCAACTCATAATTTTCTATCAGATGATAATTCAACAGGATACTTCCAGCGATTTTGTTTTCAATCGCGATCACTCCGAAGTCAGCCTCATTGCCAACAATACGTTCACACACCTCTCGGAAGGTTCCGCATTCGATCGTATCGACCTCTTCTCCGAAATATTTTTTTGCTGCCAGATCATGGTAGGATGACAATCCACCCTGAATGGCTACTTTATGATTTCTCATGACTTTGATTTTAATTGTTCCAAACTGATTCCTGAACTTCCGATATATGCTCTTTTCGTAGCAGGAACATGGCAAGGCGCGACTGACCAATTCCTCCTCCGATGGTGAGCGGAAGTTTATCCTGAAGCAATAACTGATGCCAATAAAGCTCCTTGCGTTTTTCGTGTCCTGTAATCGCTAATTGGTATTCCAAAGCAGATCTGTCAACGCGAATACCCATGGAAGATAATTCAAAAGCTCTTCCCAAAACAGGGTTCCATACGAGCAGGTCGCCGTTCAAACCACGTTTACCTTCCACTGTCGTAGACCAGTCATCGTAATCAGGTGAACGCAGATCGTGTTCTTTGCCATCAGCGAGTTCGTGACCAATTCCAATGATGAAAACGGCTCCGTGTAAAGATGCAATCTTATCCTCACGCTCTTTTGGCGTTAATTCCGGATACAGATCAAGCAACTCCTCACTGTGAATGAAAGTCACTTCCTCAGGTAATATTGGCTCAATGCCCGCATGATCAGCCAGAAAACGTTCTGTCGATCTCAAAGCATTGTAGATCTGTTTCACTTGCGATTTTAAGTATTCTACATTTCGTGATGGTGCATCAATCACCTTTTCCCAGTCCCACTGATCAACATAGACACTATGGATCTTGCTGACCTCTTCATCCGGACGCAGCGCGCGCATGTCGACGTACAAGCCCTCGTGGACACCCGCCGCCAACTCAGAAAGACGCAATCTTTTCCATTTTGCAAGGGACTGAACGATCTCAAGTTGCTTGTCACCAAGTGCTTTTGCAGTAAAATGAACCGGTCGTTCCACGCCATTCAAATCATCATTGATGCCCGTGTTCTTTTCAACGAAAAGCGGACCCTCCACCTTTACCAGCCCAAGTTCCTTCCTTAGTTGAAGAGCGAAATACTCTTTTGTTTCTCCGATCAACCTTTGAAGCTCATAAGGTCTGATCTCATTTTTTGTTTCTGTACTCATTGTTCTATTTGATTGAATTGATTTAAAAAAAAAAGGCCTCCGAACTGGGAGGCCTGCAAACATATAAAGCTACACTCCCTTCAGGACGGATCATTATTATTAAAGAAGAAAACAGCATTCATCTGCCAGTTCTTCTGGTTCAATCCGATCATATGTGTTGGAAGTGTATACATTTCTCGATTCTTTGAGGACAAAATTACGACCAAACTGGCAATGAACAGCTGATTTAAGACAAATAATCCATTTTTAAAATAATTTTTTTACACTTTATATTTTTATATTACTATCTGTTTTTGTGTATTTTAAATTATTTTATAAATTTTTATTAATAGGACAATAATCATTTTATGATTACTTATTACGAATGATTTCAAAAAAGGACAAAAGACAATTCGACCCATTTACGACCTTTAACAAGCTATACTATTTCTATTCGCTCAAGTTGGACAGATTCGTTAACTTTGTGTAAGGATATGCTATCAAAGAAAAGTAAATATGCCATTAAGGCCCTCATGTCGTTAGCAAAGCGTTACGAGGAAAAAACACCATTGAAGATCTCAGCGATCGCTGAGGAGGAACATATCCCCAGAAAATTCCTTGAAGCGATCCTGGTAGAATTGAGAAACAATGGCTTATTGTACAGCAGAATGGGTGCAAATGGTGGTTATTTACTAGCTAAACATCCAAATGAACTCTTTTTGTCCCAAGTGATACGCATCTCCGGTGGCCCTATTGCTATGCTTCCTTGTGTAAGTTTGAACTTTTACGAACCCTGCGAAGAATGTGAAAATGAAAAGACTTGTGGATTAAGCGATGTCATGCGCGAAGTGCGCGAAGCAACGATTGCCATACTCTCCAAAACATCCGTACAGGATCTGATCCTACGCGAACAAAATTTAAATTCAAAACTAGGGTTAAACTAGCTATATCCTACTTTGCCAATAGGAATAATTAACTTTTTTTAGTTTTTTCTTGTAAGATTAATTTATTGGTTGTTATTTTGTGCCAAATTTCGAGAATGGAGTTTCTTTTTAATTATCTCCTACTTCTCCGATAGTTTTTAAATTTATTAAAATGGCACGATTCAGAGACGGTATTGAAAATGTAGCTGCATTGGATAAACAAGCAGTAGTAGAACACGACATCATTGAATTAAGAGATAAGATCGCCTCCTTTAAAAATGGTCAGATCGCCGAAGATAAATTTAAGGCCTTACGTTTGGCTCGTGGTGTTTATGGCCAGCGTCAACAGGGTGTGCAGATGATACGTATCAAACTTCCTTTCGGCAAGGTGACTCCTAACCAGTTGCGACGCATTGCTGACGTATCAGACGATTATAGTACTGGTCACTTGCACATTACTACGCGACAAGACATCCAGATCCATTATGTAAGTTTGGATCGTACCCCCGAGCTGTGGGCTGATCTGGAAAAAGATGATGTTACCCTTCGTGAGGCCTGTGGGAATACTGTTAGAAACGTCACGGCGAGCGCAATAGCTGGAATCGATAAGAATGAACCCTTCGATGTCGCGCCGTATGCAGATCTGGTGTTTCGCTATTTTCTGCGCAAGCCATTCGGCCAAGAACTGGGCCGCAAGATAAAGATCGCATTTTCCTCTTCAGACGCAGACGATGCGTATACGTTCATCCATGATTTCGGGTTCATTCCCAAGATCAATGGGAATCAGCGTGGATTCAAAGTACTGGTCGGAGGCGGACTGGGAGCACAGCCTTTTTTGGCGCATGTGGCTTATGAATTCCTTCCTGAAAGAGAAATCATTCCTTTTATTGAGGCAAGTATTCGCATTTTTGACCGTTATGGCGAGCGCAACAGCCGGAACAAGGCCCGGATGAAATACCTGGTCCAAAAGATCGGATTTGAATCATTTACGGAACTGGTCAACAAAGAGATCAAAGCTGTACAGTATGAACCCGAACATGACTTTGTTACCTTCGAACAAAATGTAGTGTTATCGGGAACCGTACAAGAAACTTCTCTCGAAAAACTAATCGAGACGAACACGAATCCTTCCTTTAAAACATGGCTTCAAACCAATGTATTCGGGCAAAAGCAAGAAGGTTATTGTGGCGCATACGTGAAAGTACTGCTTGGTAATTTCAGTACTGCTCAAGCTCGAAAACTGGCTGCAATTGTTGAGCGATACGCTTCAGAAGACATTCGCTTCACCATTGACCAAAGCATTTTGTTGAAGTTCATCAAAGCAGAGGATCTGGAAGGATTGTATCTAGAACTCGAAGCTATCGGACTGAATGCATCCGGATGGAACAGTGTGGCTGATGTTACAGCTTGTCCGGGAACCGACACGTGTAACCTTGGCATATCAAATAGTACTCAAGTAGCGGTAGTGATCGAAGACCTTATCCGCGCTGAATTCCCGGAACTCTTGCACGAGCAACAACTCAAGATCAAGATCAGCGGCTGCATGAACTCCTGCGGTCAGCATGGATTGGCTCACATTGGTTTGCACGGAAGCTCGATCAAAGCGGCAAATGGCACTCTACCCGCTTTGCAATTGTTGTTGGGTGGCGGAAGTCTGGGTAATGGTCATGGACGCATTGCGGAGAAAGTGATCAAATTCCCTAGTAAACGTATTCTGGATGTACTTCGCAGCTTGTTCAAAGACTATGAAAATAATGAAAACGATGAGTCGTTCAATGACTACTATGATCGTCAAGGAAACAAGTATTTCTATGACCTGCTCAAGCCATTGGCTGACACCACCACGGTTACTGAAGCTGATTACATCGATTGGGGAAATGAAGAAAAATTCAAAACGGCTATTGGTGTAGGTGAATGTGCCGGCGTGATGATCGATCTTGTTGCAACACTCCTGTTGGATGCGGACGAAAAATTGAAGTTAGCAAAAGACAGTTTCGGAAACAGTTCCTGGGGAGACAGCATTTACCACTCCTACGCAGCAGCGATTCATGCCGCAAAAGCTTTGCTGATCGAAAACAAAGTGCACTGTAACACACATTCGGGTATCCTTGCCGATTTCGACAAGCATCTCGGAACCACTTTCGGTTTTACGGAGGAGAACACGTTCCAGCAATACATTACCCGCATCAATACAACTGCGCCAAGTGAGGCATTTGCATTGAAATACACGCAAGAAATGGCTTTGCTTGTAGAACAGATGAAAGCACATTACACTAATTTAAAAAAGATATAAAAGATGGAAACACTAATAAAAGAACCAAAGATCACGCTTGTAGGAGCGGGACCGGGAGACCCGGAACTGATCACATTGAAGGGATTAAAAGCGATCCGTAAGGCGGATATTATTTTGTACGACGCCCTGGTGAACGAAGAACTGCTTGATGAAGCTCCGAATGCAAAGATCATCTTTGTAGGAAAGCGCAGAGGACAGAAAGCCCTTACACAAAAAGAGATCAATTCACTGATTGTCGACAGCGCTTTGAAATACGGTCATGTGGTTCGTTTGAAAGGCGGTGACCCCTTCGTTTTCGGTCGCGGATTCGAGGAAATTCAGTTCATTCAGTTGTTCGGAATCTCCGTAGATGTCATACCAGGCATCTCTAGTTCAATCGCAGTTCCTGCACTGGCAGGAGTTCCGGTAACACATCGTGGGATCAGCAATCACTTCACAGTGATCACTGCTACCCTTTCCGATGGATCATTGAATCCGGAGATTGAAAAGCTGGCTCCTCTTAATGGGACGGTAGTCATCCTTATGGGATTGAATAAACTGGAGGAAATAGCTTCGATCTACGCTCAAAAAGATAAAGAGAAGACTCCATTTGCAGTAATCAGCAACGGAAGTTTGAAGTCACAACGCACAGTCATTGGCACAGCAAAAAGTATTTCGAAACAGGTGAATTTGCTTCGTATTCCAGCTCCTGCAATCATTGTGATTGGAGAGGTGGTTGCACTCGGAGAAAAACAGAATCAAAGCAAAAATGTAACTTTGAATTATAATTGATGCTGAGAGGAATTCTGTTTTTCATTTTCTTGTCATATGCGCTATCCGCGTTTAGTCAGCGGCCATTTGAAAGCAACCTTTGGAGCAGCTTCGTTCTGAATGTTAAAAAGAATGAATGGGCGGTTGTAACTGACCTCGGTTACCGCTGGTGCAATTCCTTCATAGAAGAGAGAAGAACTGGATTAGCTCGAATAACCATCGACCGAAATGTGATCAAGAATCATCGATTAGGTATAGGATATGCT
>Ga0172367_10005738_pt1 | contig 14895 bp, 11 predicted proteins | sample Lak10m_FD_114542 | JGI IMG/M metagenome (GOLD analysis project Ga0172367, IMG submission 114542) | Freshwater microbial communities from Kabuno Bay, South-Kivu, Congo - kab_022012_10m | ecosystem: Environmental > Aquatic > Freshwater > Lake | place: Democratic Republic of the Congo: South-Kivu... | reverse complement strand
TGGTCGAGGCACCAGCGGATGCTCGTGCGCATGCCCTCGTGGAGCGAGACCTTCGGCACCCAGCCGAGTTCGGCGGTGCTGCGGCTCACGTCGCAGGCGATGCTGTGGCCCATCTCGCCGAGCACGTGGAGCTGCTGCTGGTAGAGCCCCACTGCTTGGAGCACGCGGTCGGCGGTCTCGGCGACGCGTGCGGCGAGGACGGGGAGGCGTGTGGTGTTGGGGACGACCTCGAGGCCCTCGTCGGTGAGGGCCCGACCGACGGTCTCGACGATCTCGGCGACCGTGTAGGGCGTGGCGTCGGCGATCCAGTAGCCACGGCCCGAGATGCCCTCGACGAGTTCGGCGGCGAGGATCCCGTCGACGATGTTCCCGACGTATGCCATCGAGCGGCGCTGCTGACCGTCGCCGATGACGGGGAACCGCCCGGTGCGCACCATGCGGAAGAACGTCGTCTGTCGGGGCGGCTGGAACGGGCCGTAGAACCACGGCGGTCGGACGATCGTCGCGTCGAGTCCGGCGGCGACGTTCTCGAGGACGGCGACCTCGGCCTGCATCTTCGAGATCCCGTACCCGAGGTACGGGTTGTAGGGCTCGTCGGCGCGGAACGTGTCGGCGTGGTCGGGGTTGGTGCCGAAGGGACTGTTCGACGACGCGTGGACGAGTCGACGGACACCGAGGTCGCGACACGCCTCGGCGACGTGACGGGTGCCGCCGGCGTTGACCTCGACGAACTGCCGGACGCGGCGCGGGTGGATGATCCCGGCCGTGTGCACGACGTCGGTGACACCGCGGGTGGCGTGGAGCAGTCGGCGAGCGGTGTCGGGCCGGGCGATGTCGCCGACGACGATCTCGACGGCGCGTCCGGCCGACGCCGGATGGGCGTCGACGAAGGCCCGCAGGGTCGTGGCCTCGGCCGTGTCGTGGGCGAGCAACCGGAGCGAGGTCCGCGCCGGGTCGTCGAGGAGACGGTGGACGAGGGCGCGACCGAGCCACCCTGCGGCACCGGTGACGACCGTGGTGTCGGGTGTCGTGCGGTGCTCAGCGGACATGGCTGCTCCGTTGGTCGACGAGGTGGCGGGCGTTGCGGATGGCGAACATCATCACCGAGGCCTGCGGGTTGACGCCCGGTGCGGTGGGCAGGAGCGAGGCGTCGTTGACCCGGACGTTCGTGCAGCCGTGCACCCGCCCGAAAGAGTCGGCACCGCACCGCTCGGTGACCTCTCCCATGGGGACGGTGCCGCAGAGGTGGACCGTCATCACGCTGGCGCGTGAGGCGCTGAACGACCGGCTGAGGGTGCCCACGTCGCGGCGCGACGTGACCGAGGGTGCTCCCTTGAACGACGGGAACACTTCCTCGGCCCCACCCTCGAGCATCAGCAGCGCGAGTCGGGCGAGTCCGCTGCCGAGCAGGGCCTTGTCGCGGGCCGTGAGTCGGTAGGTCACGAGCGGGTCGCGCATGCCGGGCAGCGACACGACGCGGCCGGTTCCCTCGCTCGTGATCGCCGCGTAGTACACGCTCATCCGCGGCCAGTCGGTGACGGCCCGGCGGAACGAGGCCCAGTTGTCGAGCAGGCTGAGCGCCACGAGACCGGGGTTGCTCGCTGACCCGCCGAACGACAGGTGCGGGGTGAACTCCTTCACCTGGTGCACCGGCACATCGTCGGGCACGTTGATCGCATCGGGGAAGCGAGCGGCGAGCTTGACCGTGGGATGCACGGCGAGGGTCCGCCCGATGTGCCCCTTGATGCCCGACCGCTGGAGCAGGGCCGGTGTGTGGATCGCCCCTGCGCACACGATGACCTCACGGAACCGGATCCGTCCCGAGCGACCGTCGTCGAGCGTGGTGCGGGCCTCCACGGCCCGACCTCCGTCCATGACCAGACGGTCGATGCGACAGCGCGTGAGGAGACGGGCTCCCGAGGCCAGGGCCCGGGGGAGGTAGGTCCGGGTCATCGACTGCCGTTCGCCGCGCGCCGGGTCGTCACCGTGCGGGTAGGTCATCCAGCGCGGCACCTCGCCGTGACGCCAGCCGAGCCGTGCCGCGCCCGAGCGCAGCACCTCGCTCTGCGCCGAGTGGCCTGCGGGCACCGTGCGCACGTTGATGGCCTGCTCGACCTCGTCGGCGATCGCGAGGAGGTCGTCGGGTGCGAAGTCGGAGATCCGGAAGTCGTGGCGCCAGCGTTCGAGGAGCTCGCCCGGAGGACGCCAGTAGAGGCCGCTGTTGACCTCGGTGCCGCCGCCTGCGCAGCGACCCTCGGTGTAGGCGATCGAGGGGAACCCGAGGGCGACGGTGACCCCGCCCGCCCGATACTGCCGGTCCATCTGGTCGAGCGAGAACGGGACGACGGAGCCCTGCTCGACCCAGTCGCCCTCCTCGGCGATGACGACGTCGATTCCGGCCGCCGCGAGGACCGATGCGGTCGTCGCTCCGCCGGCGCCGCTGCCGATCACGAGCACGTCGGTCTCGACCGTGGTGTCGTCGAGCACCTGCACGCCGGCAGGCAGAGCGCCGCTCATCGGGCCGCTCCGGTGGGAGAGGTCGTGGGCCAGGTCTCCCACACGTAGGCGTAGGCGAGCGAACGCACGAGGCGCGGATACTCGGGCACGAAGGGGAGCGGGAGCGCGAGAACGGCGCGGGCGATGCGCCATCCGCCCGGGAGGGCGAGGATCGCACGGAAGACGACGGCGAGCACCGAGACACCGAGGCGCATCACGCTCGGGAGTGTCGCCACACGGCGCTCGACGAAGGCGACGGCGGCCTCGCGCCGGTCGTCGGCGAGATCGGGGAGGTCGTCAGAGAGGAGGCGGTGGGCGAAGGGCGCGACAGGGGGTGCAGGGAGCGGCCTCATGGACCGCGGAAGCGTACCTGTGACGGTGGTGGTGATCGTCGCTCGACTCCGTCGATGGTGCGGATGACGAGAGTGGCATCGGGGGCGAGGGCTGCGGTCCAGCCGGGGGTGTGGATGATCTGATGGTGACGGGTGCAGAGCAGGACGATGTTGTCGAGGCTGGTCGGCCCGCCGGGACGCCAGTGACGGATGTGGTGAGCCTGGCACCACGAGACGGGGCGGTCGCAGCCGGGGTAGCGGCAGCCCTGATCGCGCACGGCCACGGCACGGAACAGGTCGCGGGGGATCGTGCGGGTGGCCCGCCCGTAGTCGAGAACGCTGCTGCCCGAGCGCAGGACGCGATGGATGACGCAATCGCACAGGTGCGCCTCGCCGGGGCACGAGGGCTCGACGAGGTCGTCGGCGTCGATGATGATCTCGACGTGAGGGCGGTGGCGCGGGGTGCCGGCCGAGTCGTGGTGGGCGTTGAAGAACGCGCACACGTCGTGCAACGCGTCGGCGTGCCGGTGCTGGCGGGTGGTGTCGAGCGAGGGGGCGGCGCTGGCGGTGGCGAGGGCGTGGGCGAACTGGTGGGCGAGATCGCCGTCGAGGACGAACCGGCCGATCAGGCAGCCGTCGTCGGTGGTGGTGTAGCTCAGCGACCGCTCGCGGGCGACGGGCGCCTTCCCGGGGGCGAGAGCGTCGGCTCGGGCCTTCCAGGCCTGACAGACCTTGTGGGCGTCGGCCGCGGGGAGCGGTGCGATCGTGGCGACGAGCTCGTGCTGCATCTGCTCGAGGATCCCCTCGGTGGCCCGACAGGAGGCGAGACGGATGGCGGCGAGGTGGGCATCGGGCAGGGTGCCGTCGAGCACGGCGTCGGCGATGGTGGAGAACCTGCGGAGGAACTGGCCGTCGCGGAGCAGGCTGCGGGCATCGGTGGTGGTCATCCGGCACCGCTGGCGGAGCCAGGCGGTCATCGACAGGGTGCCGTCGGCGGCCCAGTCGCCCTCGGCCTCGAGGCGTGCGGCGGCGAGGGCGATCGTGGCCCCGAGCCGCTCGGAGGTGGCGATCAGGTGCGGGAGGTCGTCGAGGCTGATCGTGCTCGGGTCGAGTTGCGTGAGTGCCTCGCGCAGCGTGGCCGCGTGTGTGCATGGGTCGGTGCTCGGGTCGTGCGCACCGGCGGACCCGGTGGGGGAGACGAGAGCGACGGACATGGATGTAGTGTAGCGAACAGGTGTTCGATAGTCCGGCCCTCTCCATACACTGAAGTTCAGGTGACGATCGGACCCGTGGCGGGCGAGAAGTTCTCGAGCGTGTGAACGACGCCCAACGTTCCATCGCTCGGCGCTCCTCCTTCCTTCCTCTCCCGTCCAGAAGGGGTCGGGTAGGGTGGTCGACCGTGCGCGTGGTCATCGTGATGCCGACATACAACGAGCGGGAGAACGTTGTCGGGATCCTCGAGGCCATTCGGTCGGCCGTTCCGGCCGCTGGGGTGCTTGTCGTCGACGACAACAGCCCCGACGGGACGGGGGCGCTCGCCGACGAGGCAGCGGCCCGCCTCGGCGATGTCACGGTGCTCCACCGCGAGGGCAAGGCGGGGCTCGGTGCCGCCTACCGGCACGGGTTCACCGTCGCCCTCGACAGCGGTGCCGACGTGGTCGTGTCGATGGACAGCGACTTCTCCCACGACCCGACGGTCATTCCGGCGATGCTGGCCGCCGTCGAGGGCGGCGCCGATGTCGTGATCGGGAGTCGGTACGTGCAGGGTGGTGGCACGGTCGACTGGCCGCTCCACCGGCAGTTCCTCTCACGCTACGGCAACCGGTACGCCGGCTGGATCCTCGGGATGAAGGTCCGCGACTGCACCGCCGGTTTCCGCGCCTACCGGGCCGATGCACTGCGCCGCATCGACCCGTGGAGCACCACGGCCGAGGGCTACGCCTTCCTGACCGAGATCACCCGTCGGATCGCCCGGCGCGAACTGCACGTGGTCGAGACACCCATCATCTTCCGCGACCGCACGAAGGGCACGAGCAAGATGTCGGGCCGCATCGTCGTCGAGTCGATGGTCCTGATCACCCGCCTCGGTCTCGGCGATCGGGCCGCGGCGTGGCGTGCCCGTTGGGGGCGCGGGGCGTGATCTCCCGGGCGCGGTCCGCACTCCGCGGTGTCGCGCCCGAGAGTTGGCTCACGGCCCTCGTCGTGGCACTCCCGTTCCTCGTCGCGGCCGTCGTGCTCGCCGGTCAGCGGTACGCGCCGGTGCTCGACCTGGCGATGACCGAGGTCAGGGTCCGCGACGTGCTCGGGCGGCACACACCGCTCATCGGTCTCCCCGGACGCATCGGCACCTTCCCCGACCAGGGCAGCCATCCCGGACCGCTGTCGTTCTACTTGCTCGCCCCCGTCTACTGGCTGACCGGCAGGTCGGGGGCGGGACTGCTCATCGGTGCGACACTCCTCAACGCCGTGGCCGCCCTCACGACGGTGTGGGTCGCCGGTCGTCATGGTGGGCGGCGACTGCGCCGCGGAGTCGCCGGCCTCGTCGTCGTGCTCACCGCGTGGTTCGGGATGGCGGTGCTGACCCAGCCGTGGAATCCATACCTGCCGCTGATGCCGTTCCTGCTCGCGCTCGTCTGCACGTGGGCGGTCCTCGACGGCGACCACGTGATGCTCCTCCCGCTCACCGCGGCGGCGTCGCTGTGTGCGCAGACCCACGTCCCGTACCTGTCGCTCGGCGTCGTCCTCGTCGGCATCGGACTGGTGTCGGCCGGGCGCAGGGCGGTCGTCGAACACCGAACCCAGAGCACCGAACGGCCCTGGCGCCGTTCCATCGTCGCTGCGGTCGTGCTGGGCGCCGTGCTGTGGCTCCCGGTGTTCGTCGACCAGTGGCGACGCGACCCCGGCAACATCACCATGTTGCGACGGCACTTCCTCGACCCGCCCGAGGAACCCGTCGGACTCACGACGGGTCTGAAGGTCGTGCTCTCGCGCCTCGACGTGACGCACGTGGCGACATCGTTGTTCGGCCGTGGCTCGCGTTGGATCGACACCGTGCGCGACCTCGGGTCCGGCCGCTGGCAGATCGGCGCCGTCGTGCTCGTGGTGTGGGGCGTCTCGGCCGCCGTGTCGCGCCGCCTCGCCGACCGGCGGGCCGCTCGGCTCCACGTCGTGGTCGCCGCGATGCTGGTGGTGGCGATCTCGTCGACCGGCCGCATCTTCGGCAAGGTCTGGTACTACCTGGTGCTCTGGACCTGGGTGATCGGCCTGGTCGCCGTCGTAGCGGTGGCGCTCACCGCCGTCGCTGCGTGGCGCGAGCGACATCCCGCTGACGATCGGACCACGCGGTGGTCGCCCGCCCTCACGGGAGTGGTGGCGCTGGGTGTGGCGGCGGCGTGTCTCGTCGCCGTCGTCGATGCGTGGCGGGTCGAGCCTCCCGAGCCGCGGCTCTCCGAGACGCTCGCCGAACTGGCCGACACGACGGTGACGATGCTCGAGCGAGGAGTGGGTGCGGCCGAGGACGGCGCGACGGGTACGTACCTCGTGCGCTTCCGCGACGCGGCCTTCTTCGGTTCGCAGTCGTACGGGCTCGTGAGCGAGCTCGAGCGTCGCGGCATCGACGCCAGGGCGACCCCGACCTACCGGGTGCCGATGACTCCGCAGCGCACGATCGACCCGAACGACCCCGCGGTCACCGCCGAGGTCGTCCTCGTGACCGGGTCGTACCTCGACGAGTGGCGCAGTCGACCCGACGTGGTCGAGGTGGCGTCGTTCGAGCCCCGCACCGACGACGAGATCGCGCTGTGGTTCCGCCTCCGTGCCGAGTCGGCCCAACGGCTCGAGGAGTCGGGCCTCGCCGATCTGGTCCCGATGCTCGACACCAACCTGTTCGGAGCATCGCTCGATCCGCGCCTCCCGGCCGACGTCGAGGTCAGACTGTCGGAGATGCTGGTGCTCGGGCTCGAGTCGGCGGTGTTCGTCGCACCACCCGGAACGATGGACGCGACATGACCGTCGGTCCGGTGCACCGTCGGTTGGTGGCGTTCGCCGCCCCCGCTCTCGTGATCGTCGTGGCGGTCGTGCACGCGTTCGCCCGCGGTCGGATGCCGCTCGGCGATGACGGCCTGATCATGCTGCGCGCCCGAGACGTGTTGACCTCCGACCATCCGTGGTTCGGGACGTGGACCTCGGCGTCCAAGCAGTTGGGCGTCGACCTCAACAACCCGCTGCCGCTCCACTTCGAGCTCCTCGGGATCCTTGCTCGTCCGTTCGGGCTGGCCGCCGGCTCGGTGCTGGGCTCTGCGCTGGTCGGGCTCGTCGGCGCGCTCGTCGCGGTCCGACAGGGCGAACTCCTCGCAGGGGAGCGCGGTCGGGCGGCGGCGTCGCTGGCGGCCACGGGTCTGGCATGGACCATCGGCAGCGAATTGCTCGTCGAGCCGTGGCAGCCGCACAACCTCCTGCTGCCCTTCTTGGCCGTGCTCGTGGCGTGTGCCTCGTGGGCGTCGGGGCGGCCGTCGTCGGCCGCATGGGCGGTCGGGCTCGGCAGCACCGTGATGGGTGCGCACCTGAGCTTCGCCTACCTGGTCATCGGGCTGTGGGCGGTGGCATTTGCCTCGTGTGTCGTGACGCGTCGCCGGAGCGGAGATGCGCTTCTCCAGCCGCACTGGGTCGCCGGACTCGTCCTCGTGCTGGCGTGGTCGCAGGCCGTGTGGGAGCAGCTCACCGGGGTCGGTGAGGGCAACCTGTCGCGCGTCCTGCGCACACTCGGCTCTGGAGCCGAACCGATCGGGGCGCGCCTCGGGACGCGGATCGTGGCGGAGGTCGTCGCGCTCCCGCCGTGGTGGCTGCGCCCGTCGTTCGACAGGTCGATCCCGGCGACCCCGTTCTCCGCCGATGGAGGTCTGCGGCCGACGGGAGTCGCTCCGTTCTGGATCGCACTCGTCGCGCTCGTCGCCGTCGTCGCCCTGCTCGCTGTCATCGTCCATCGATCGACGCAGCGGTCCGACGCGTCTCAGCGGGCTGCGGCGCTCGTGGCGCTGTCGGCCGTGTTGCTCGCGTGGTTCACCGCTGTGCGGATGCCGGCGAACGTGCTCGGCCTCGCACCGCACCAGGCGCGATGGCTCTGGCCGATCGGCCTGTGGTGCACGGTCGTCATCGTCGGTGAGGGTCTCGAGTGGGCGACTCGGCGCGGTCGAGTGCCGGTCCGGTACGTGCTGCCCGGCGCGGCGCTGGCCGCCGCCGTGCTCGTCGTGTGGTCGACGGTGCCGTACCAGATCGACCAAGGACCCTCGGCGACGAGGGCGGCCAACTCGGCCGTGCGCTCGATCGTCGACCAGCTCGACGATGTCGAGCTACCGGGCCCCACCCGCTTCGACGAGACCACGCTGTGGTTCGCCGAGCCCTACAGCGGCTCGGTGTTCGCCGTCCTGCTCGGCAACGACCAACCCCTCCGGTTCGTCGACGAGGGCTGGATCCGGCAGGTGGGAGAGAGCCGACGGGCCTCGGGCGCCGAGGACTGGGTCCTGCGCCTCGTGGTCGGCCAGGACGCGGTCGACATCGTCGACGGCGAGGAGATCATCGCGGGTGCTGAGGGCCCTGACGGGCTCCCCGTGGCGTTGGTGCTCAGCCGGGCTGGTTGATCAGGGCTGGCCGATCAGGAGCGGGAATGCCAGCGTCGCAGGGCGCGACGCACGGCCCACAGGTCGGCGGTGGCCCGCAACGAACTGGCGAGGGTCAGCTTCGAGCCCCCGATGTGGTGCCACTGCCGGAGCGGGATCTCGCGGAGCCGGGAGACCATCCCGTTCTCGGGTGTCGCCAGTCGGCCGAGGAGTTCGACGTCGAAGGACCACCGGCTGGTGAAGGGCCGTTCGAGCGCACGGTGCACCGCAGGATCGGAGCGGAAGAACTTCGCCCCGCACTGGGTGTCGTAGACCGGGAACCGGAGCACGATGCTGCCGATCGTGGCGAAGACTCGGCCGGTGTAGTGGCGGAACGCCGTCCGCTCGATGTCGTGTCCGAGGATGGCCACACGCGACCCGAGCACGGCGAGGTCGGTGCCCTCGTCGCAGAGCGTCGCGAGTCGGGTGATCTCGTCGACGGGGGTGGCGAAGTCGGCATCGGCGAAACCGACCACGGCATGGCCGGCGGCGAAGAGCGAGGTCATCCCGAGCCGGACTGCCTCGGCCTTGCCCTGGTTGCGCGGTTGGCTGAGCACGGACACCGACGGGTTCGCACTGGCGATGGACGCGAGGAGCGCTCCGGTGGCGTCGGTGGATCCGTCGTCGACGAGGAGCACGGACGAGCCGGGCGGGAGAGCGGTGGCCAGACGGACGACCTCGGCGGCATCGAGGCGCTCGGCCTCGTTGTAGCAGGGGATCACGACACCGACGCTCACGGCGGCGCAGCCTAGGTGCCGGTGGTGCCGCTCGGGGGTACCGGTCGCGTCAGGGGATGACGAGTTCGGCGATGAGTCCGGTGGCGAGGGTCGCGGCGAGGGCCGCCAGGAGCGTGGTCGAGGTCGACCACCGGAGTCGCTGAGCCGGACGCTCGACCGTCCGCGCGAGCGTTCCGCCGATGGCGACCGTGGCGCCGACGGCCAGCACCACGAACAGCGCTGGCGGGACATCGGTGTGGCGGGCCAGCAGTTGCCCGATCGGCCAGTGGACGAGATAGAGCGAGTAACTGTCGCGGCCGAGGGTGACGAGCGGCGACGACGACCACACCCGACGGAGTGGTCCGGGAGTACGGGCGGTGACGACGAGCGCCGCGGAGACGAGGGCGACGAGTCCGAACCCCCCGTGGAGGAGCCACGGGGGATCGAAGTCGGCGACGGCGAAGAGACCGAGCATGACGAGCAGAGCGCCGCCTCCCCAGAGACGGGCCGATCGCGGGGTGACGCTCCGCAGCGTCCCGCGGTGGAGGAGCAGCCCGAGTCCGATGCCGATCCCGAGCTCGACGAGTCGGCGATCGGTGCCGAACTCGCGGACGAAGCCGTCGCCTCCGCCGACGAGTTGCAGCAGCGTTCCGCCCACCACGGCCACCGCGGCGAGCGCCCACAGACGCGACACGAGCCGACCGAACGGCACGACGCAGACGAGCAGCAGCAACACGTAGAACTGCCACTCGACGGCGAGCGACCAGTACGGGCCGAGCGGGCCGAGGCCGCGGAGCAACTGTGCGCTGCCGAGGTCGATGACGTGCCAGTTCATCGCGGCGGTGGCGGCGGCCCACGCGTCGCCGGCCTGCATTCCCGGCCACGCCGACCAGGACGGTCGGGTGAGGAGGGTGCACGCGACGACGACGGCGAGAGACGCGGGGAGGAGGCGCCGCGCCCGCCGTGCGAGATACGGGCCGGCTGCCACTCGTCCGTCGGGCCCGTCGGCCGAACGGAGGACCACCAGCGCCATCAGCATCCCGCTCAGGACGAAGAACAGGCTGACACCGAGGAACCCGCCTTTGAACCACTGGGGAGCGCCACCGATGGCGGCGGAGTGGAACAGGACGACCATGGCCACTGCCAGGCCGCGGAGGCCGTCGAGGGCCGGATCGCGACCGTTATCGGTCGAGGGCGTCGAGGGCACGGCGACCGACGGGGCTGTACTTGACGATGCACACGACGGCGCGGACACCGTCGCGCCAGCCGATCTTCTTGCCGTCGGCGTAGGTGCGGCCGGAGTACGAGATGCCGACCTCGTAGACACGGCACCCGCGGGCGGCGATCTTGGCGGTGACCTCGGGCTCGAAGCCGAAGCGGTCTTCCTCGATCTCGATCGACTGGATGACCTCGCGCCGGAACACCTTGTAACAGGTCTCCATGTCGGTGAGGTTGAGGTCGGTGAACATGTTCGAGAGCAGCGTAAGGAACCGGTTCCCGAGGGTGTGCCAGAAGTACAGGACCCGGCGCGGGCGACCGCTCTGGAACCGCGACCCGTACACCACGTCGGCCCGACCGTCGAGCAGCGGTTCGAGAAGGACGCCGTACTCGCCCGGGTCGTACTCGAGGTCGGCGTCCTGGACGACGGCGAACTCGCCCGTGACGAGGGAGAAGCCGGTGCGCAGAGCGGCCCCCTTGCCCATGTTGTGCGGCTGGAGGTGGACGCGGACGCGAGGGTCGGTGACCGTGGCGAGCAGTTCGCGGGAGCGGTCGGTGCTGCCGTCGTCGACGACCACGATCTCGCCGACCCACGGCGAGGCGAGCACGCTGGCGAGCAGTTCGAGGACGGTGGCCTCCTCGTTGTAACACGGCACCACGACGGAGAGACACGGGCGGGGAGTGGTCGTCACATCGGGGATGCTAGTGCCAGTACGGTGACGGGGGTGTGGGTGGTGATGCTGGTCGCGGTGCTCGTGCGCGTCGCGTACTGGCTGTCGAAGTGGGACGCCGGACTGCTGTTCAACGACAGCGTGTACTACAGCGGTCAGGCGGTGAAGCTCCTCCACGGCGAATGGTTCCGCGACCCGTTCTTCGACCTGCCGGGTGCCGAGCACGGTCCGCTCACCTCGCTGCTGATGGCACCGTTCAGCGGAGGACCCGATCCGGTCAGGTGGCAGCGGCTCGTGACAGTGGTGTGCGGCATCGTTCTCGTGTGGGTGCTGATGCGCTGGGTCACCGAGATGGCGACCCCGCGTGCCGGGTGGATCGCCGGTGGCATCGCCGCCGTGCACCCGAACCTCTGGATGAACGACGGGCTGGTGATGGCCGAGAGCGTGGCGCTCGTGCTGATGGTGGCCGGACTCTGGATGGCATGGAGGCGGTCGAACGGGCCGGGCCGCGGTGGCTGGTGGGTCCCGGGCGTGCTGCTCGGGCTCGCCGCGCTGGCGCGGAGCGAGATGCTGCTGGTGGCCGTGGTCGTCGCTGCATGGGTGGTCTGGCGCTCGCGACGGTCGGGAGCGTGGCGGCTCGTGGTCGCCGGACTGCTGGTGGTCGCGCCGTGGACCGCATGGAACGCGACCCGCTTCGACAGGCCGGTGTTGTTGACCACCAACGAGGGAGGTGTGGCGCTCGGTGCCAACTGCGACGCCACCTACTCGGGCCCGGACATCGGCGGTTGGTCGATCCTGTGCCTCGGGAGTGATCCGACGTACCGGCCCGACGAGGACGCAGCCGTGAGGTCGGCCCGTCAGCGGTCGATCGCGGCGGCATACGTCCGCTCGCACCTGTCGTCGGTGCCCGAGGTGGTGGCGGCCCGCGTGTTGCGCACGTTCGACCTCTACGGGTTCGACTCGCAGTTCCACCAGGACACCGGGGAGGAGCGCCCGCGCCTGGCGGTGTGGGCCGGCATCGTGATGTTCTGGCTTTTGACGCCGCTGTCGGTGCTCGGCTGGAGGCGCCTCCGCCGGGACGACCGACCGTTCGTTCTCGCACCCGCGGTGGTCGCAGGTCTGACGGCCGTCGTCTTCTACGCCGGGCACCGGCTGCGCGTGACCGGTGAACCGTCGATGGTCGTGCTCGCGGCTCTCGCCGTGGCACAGATGGTCGACCACCGTGTGCGGGGCGGGAACGACGGCGCATGAACCGGCGGTACCAGCCGGCCCTCGACGGGCTGCGGGGGATCTCTGTGGTATGGGTGGTGCTGTTCCACCTCGGGCTCCCGTGGATGTCGGGTGGCTACGTCGGGGTCTCGGTCTTCTTCACCCTGTCGGGGTACCTGATCACCCGACTGCTGCTCGACGCGTCCGACGGAGATGGCGGTGCCCGACTCGGAGCCTTCTACGCTCGGCGTGCCCGACGACTGTTGCCGGCCGCGCAGGCGACGCTGTTGCTCGTCGTGGCAGCTCGGCTCGCCGGGGAGTTCCGGTACGCCGAACGTCTCGGACCCGAACTCTGGGGCTCGCTGGGTCAGGTCGCCAACTGGGTGCAACTCGCCGGGTTGTCGAGCTACGCCGCCCTGTTCGACCGGAGTGCGGTGTCAGTCTCGCCCGTGGCCCACTTCTGGTCGTTGGCGATCGAGGAGCAGTTCTACCTCGTGTGGCCGGTGGCGCTCCTCGCTCTCGTCCGGCGGCGTCGTGGCGATGCGGTTGCGCCGACGATCGCCGTGCTCCACGGGGTGTCGATCGTGGTGGCCCTGCTGATCGCGCTGCGCTGGGGACGTGATGCGGCCTACTGGGCGACCCCGGCCCGCTTCGGCGAGCTGATCGCCGGGGCGTGGCTCGCCGCATGGCAGCGCGACCGCCACCGCACCGGCCGTGGGATACCCGTCGGGCTCTCGGCATGGGGATGGCCAGCACTCGCGGCGCTCACCGCCGCAGCGGTCACGTGGCCGTCGGGGAGCGGACCGGCCTACTCGGGCCTGATGCCCGTCGTGGCCGTGGTGAGCACGGTGCTCGTGGCTTCGCTCCAGGTTCCCGGCGCCATCGGCCGGGCACTGGCAGTGGCGCCGCTGGCGTGGTTGGGCCGCATCAGCTATGGGCTCTATCTCGTCCACTGGCCGCTGTTCGTGGTGCTGCGCAGTCACGGATGGAGGCTCACCGAGCCCGGCCCGGCGACCGTTGCGGTGCTGATCGCCGTCGGCCTCGCCCACCTCTCGTTCGTCGTGCTGGAGCGTCCCGTGCGCGAGGCCCGTTGGGATCCGCGGCAGACGGCCGTACTCGCCGTTGCTGCAGTGGCCGCCACCGGTGTGGCGATCGCCCTGTTGCCGCCGTCGGAGAGCCTCCTCGGCGGCGAGAGCGCGGCCCTCTCGGCCGTGTCGCTCGCCCCCGTCACCGACGAGACCCTCGTGCCGCTGGTGACGACAGTTCCCTCGTCGGGCCTGCCGCCGTCGTCGGACACCGTCGTGACGACGACCTCTGTCTCGGGCGAGACTCTCCCGCTCCCGCCTGCTCCGCAGCGCCCGATGAGGGTGGTCGTGGTCGGCGACTCCACGGCCTTCGCCATGGGACGCGGGCTCGCCGCGTGGGCCGCCGAGCATCCCGACCATGCGGCCGTCGACGTCCTGTGGGCCCAGGGACTCGGGTTCGTCCTCGACGGCCGGATCACGTCGTTCGACGCTGCAGCGTTCGTCGCTCGGTCGGGTGAGGTCGTGCGCGACGAGATGCCGGCCCTCGTGGCGCGGGTGCAGCCCGACGTGGTCGTGATGATGACGACCGTCGACGACGTGGCCGACCGCGAGTGGACACCTCAGGAGGGCCCACTGGCCCCGACCGATCCGCGCTTCGGAGCACGTCTGCGCAGTCAGTACCGGGCGGCCACCCGGTCGGCACTCGCCTCTGGGGCACCGCGGGTGGTGTGGGTGATCGCTCCTGTGCCGACGAGCGTCTTCGACACCGCCGACCTCAACGTGAGGGAGAGCCACCTCGCGGTGCACGAGGCGATCCGCGAGGTCGCCGCCTCCGAACGCGGCGTGTCGGTCGCCGAGATGGATGCCTGGCTCACGGCGGCCGGACACGCCGACGACGCTGACTGGCGGCCCGACGGCACTCACCTGTCGGAGTCGGCAGCGGCTCGCCTCGCAGCCGAGTGGTTCGGGCCGTGGCTCCTCGACGAGGTGCTGCGGGCGGCGCCCTGACCTAGTGGGTCGACGGCTCGTCGACCCAGACCATCGCGGTCACGACGATCACGGCGGCCAGCACGGGTCGGTGGAACCGCTCGGCGGCGAGCGGCCACAGAGGTGATGCCGCAGGATTCCTGAGGACCTGGCGCGCCACCATCGCAGCAGCCGCTGCGGCGACCCCCGACCACGCGAGCAGAGAGGCGATGTGGGGACGTCGTGCGACGATGGCGGCGAGAAGGGCGACCGCGGCGACACCGGCCGCTGTCGGCGAGGTCGCGACCAACACCGCGGCGACGGTGGCCGACGAGACGACGGCCAGACGGAGCCGCGGACCCGGTTGCGTGCTGCGAGCGACGCCGGGGACGACCGTCTCAGTGTCGACGGTGGGAGCGGAACGCCCGGACCGGCGTCGGGTGCGCACGACGACGACCAGACAGATGACGGCCACCGAGGCCGAGATCGCGAGTGCGAGGTCGACCGCGCCTTGGCCCGACCACTCGACCTGCACCTCGCGCGTCGCGTTGCCGGGCGCGAGCCACCACCCGTTCCCTCCCGACATCGGTACGGGGTGGCCGAGGTCG
>Ga0172367_10005737_pt1 | contig 14896 bp, 12 predicted proteins | sample Lak10m_FD_114542 | JGI IMG/M metagenome (GOLD analysis project Ga0172367, IMG submission 114542) | Freshwater microbial communities from Kabuno Bay, South-Kivu, Congo - kab_022012_10m | ecosystem: Environmental > Aquatic > Freshwater > Lake | place: Democratic Republic of the Congo: South-Kivu... | reverse complement strand
GTGGGTATGTGGGCAGTTCCCACTGTGTCTGGTCTAACTATGTCTGGTGTGGGTATGTCTGGTGCTGGCTTCTCAGCTGGCGCTATACCAATGCGTCCTCGCAAATTCTGGTTAGTTGCTGACGCTGAGTTGATTGTTTACGGTGCAACGGAGCCTGATGCTACTGTAACCATTGGTGGTCGTCCAATTAAGCTGAATCCAGATGGTACATTCCGCTTCCAGATGTCTTTCCAAGATGGTTTAATTGATTATCCAATTTTGGCTGTTGCGGCTGATGGTGAGCAAACACGATCAATTCATATGAAGTTCAATCGTGAGACTCCATCCCGAAATACCAATACTAAAGATGAAGCTGTTTTAGAATGGTTGGCTTAAGTTCCTGATTGGAATTGAGAAAATTAAATTGCTTCCCGCTATGTTAATTACATGGCGGGCTTTTGTTTTCTCACATAATTTTAAATTCAGCTTACTGGACTGGATGCTTGGGATTAGCTAATTTTTGGGTGTTATTTATTGCCAACATCTGGGGTAATTGCTTGGAATCCTTTAGGTGAGTCAAATACTAAGAACAAAATTGCCTAAATTTCTCATAAAACCTGTTTTGATTCACGTTACCTATAAAAATAAGATTTGTAACGAATCCTGACAATTCATCTGCAAGTGTGAGGCTGCGTTACGGCTATTAATGGCAATTTCTACCCAGCCATGACTACCAATCAAAGCCGCGACTTCGCCTACATCAACATCACCATAAGTTGCACATCCCGGTATGGTCAACCCAGAGGCCTGCACACACCAATTTTTACCTTGGACATATTTTCCGGGAATATTGCTGACTAAGTTACCAAAATGATCAATATACTGAATACAACCTGTTACGCCAGAATGAGTTGGGTGGTATTCTTGTATATCTAACTTTACCAAAGTAGCAGCATCGATTTTTTGCCCTAGCTTTTTTAACGGGACACCAGTGGCGAGATGAGCGCCCACTGGTGCGAAGATGTCTCTACCGTGAAAAGTTTTGCTAGGTTCGGGGGTGTGCCAATAATGAGGGTTCGTGAGTTCAATGGTGTTGATTGCCGGAGTTTGAGCCAGTACGCCGCTAAATATGCCGTTGTCTGGCCCTACTAAAAACCCTTGAGCAAATTCTACCGCGATCGCCCTTCGCTTACTGCCTACTCCCGGATCTACCACTGCCACATAAACTGTCCCCTGGGGAAAATAGGGGTAAGCACTCATGAGACAAAACCTAGCGGCGGCGATGTTTTGCGCTGAAATTTGGTGTGTTAAGTCTATTACCCTGATGTGGGGATTGATTTGAGCCACAACCCCTTTCATCACACCAGCATAAATATCGCGATCGCCAAATTCCGTCAGTAGTGCTATGAGTGATGGTTGATTTACTTGTTTATCGGTCATGACTTATTCGTCTTGTGTAAAGTATTTATCCAGGAAATTAATAGCATGGTTGCGGATTTCAAAATATTCTTTTGATTTTGCTATGACAGCACGGTCTCGTGGACGTTGAAAAGGAATCTTTAATATTTCTCCAATTGTTGCTGCTGGACCATTAGTCATTAACACGATGCGGTCAGACATATAAATGGCTTCATCTACATCGTGAGTTATCATCATTACTGCTTGCCGATTATTTTCCCAAATATTTAACACTTCTCGTTGTAACTTGCCCTTAGTTAAGGCATCTAATGCCCCAAAAGGTTCGTCCATTAGCAACATTTTTGGTCTTATTGCTAAAGCTCTGGCAATACCTACTCTTTGTTTCATACCTCCAGAAATTTCATCTGGATATTTATTGGCTGCTGACATTAAGTTCACCATTGCTAAATGTTGGTTAACAATGCTAATTTTTTCGGAGCGATTAGCATTTTTCAGCACTTCATCTACTCCTAGACGGATATTTTCTCGCACAGTTAACCAAGGTAAGAGTGAGTAGCCTTGAAAAACCATCATTCTTTCGGCTCCTGGCTGGCGAATTTCTTTTCCATCTAGGCGTACTGATCCAGAAGTTGCTTTTTCTAACCCAGCTACTATCTTTAATAGTGTTGATTTACCACATCCAGAGTGACCAATGATAGAAATATATTCGTCTTCCCCAATAGTTAGATTAACTTTATCTAGAACAACAAAATTACCTGAAGGTGTGGGATAAGACTTGACTAAGTTTTCAATTTCTAAAAAGTTATGGCGAGACTTAACTTGGTTCCTGTTGTTTACTAGTAATGGCATATCTTTCATAATGAAAATTTCCTCAAAATTTCAAGTGATGTAGTTATGTGCAGTTGGGATTTAAGACATGAAGAAACTTGTGGGAGCGTTAGCTCTAATTGCAAACCGTTTTAAATATCCCACTGGGTCACTAGGGTCAAAGCCGATTTTGTCGATGAACATTTCTGGCGGTTCCACTTTATAGTCATCTTGGGGAGATGGAATGCCCATTTCATCTGCTATGTCCCGATATAAATCTGTTCTCCAGCTGCGTTCAGTTATTTGATCCGCATTTTTGGGAAATTTGGAAATTTGTCCCCAACGGGTGGCTTGTGTCATTAACCAAATGCTTTGGGATCTCCATAAGAATGTCGAATGGTTTCCTAGCGGTTCAACTAGGTTATTGGGAAGATCAAAGAAAATTGTGGTATCGGCAGATTTAATGGTGCGGTCTTTGCCATCAAAGCCACCGTAGCTGTAATTGCCGATAATTCCTGGGCTAGTCAATTTGGCAATGGGTGCATCTGCTTGTTTGGGTCTAGCGCCTGTAAACGAAACGTCTGTAATTAGTTCTGCAACTTCTTGGCGATTTTCTGGTTGGCTGCAATACTGGCAGGCTGCTATCATTGCCTTAACCAAAGAACGATAGGTTCTGGGATAATTGTCAATGAAGGATTCCATGACTGCCAGTAGTCGGTCTGGGTGTGCTAACCAAATTTCTTTGCCTTGGGCGAAAGTGAAGCCGATACCTTGATTGCCCGTAATTGCTCTGGTGTTCCAAGGTTCCGCCACCATGTAAGCTTGCATTGCCCCAATTCGCACATTTGTCACCATCTGGGGAGGTGGAACAATGATAATGCGGAATTCTTTGAGTGGGTCAACACCTGCAGCTGCGGATAAGTAGCGGATAAAGTATTCGTAAATGGAAGAACTGAGAACTACTGCCCAAACTTTGCCTTCTGTTGGTTGCTGTTGAAAATAGCTACGAAAATCATGTCCGAACGCTGCTAATGCACCATCGCCATATTTTTGTTGGTACTCGTACCACGGACGCAAGCCAAAATCCCACATAGCTTTGTTCATAGTCATGGCATTACCGTGACGATGAATGGTCATAGCTGCACATAAGGGGGCATGACGTGCGCCTTCTGCACCGATTCTGGCGTTGGTGACAGCACCGGATACCACCGGGGAGGCATCTAAACGACCGAATATTAGACCGTCGCGGGATGTCGCCCAACTGGCTTCGCGGTTGAGTGTCACGTTCAAACCATATTTGCGGAAGAAACCTTTTTTCCAGGCGATAGCAAATGGGGCACAATCATTAACAGGTACATAACCAACAGTAATGTTGGGTTTTTCTAGTTCCTCAGATTTGACTAATGGTTCAACAGCTAGGGCTTCTTGAGTTAACCCTTTGCTACCAGTATTTCTGGGGATGGCGCAGGATGAAAACCCTATTCCAACTGTTGTTGTTCCTATGGCTTTTACAAAGTTTCGTCGAGTCCAATGATTATCACTCATTTTTTTAATCGCTCCAGTGGTAATCAATTATTTTTCGGTCATTTTTTCGCAAGCTAAGGCAAAGATGCCAATTTAAATTGGGTCTTGCTAGTTTTTAATCACTTCAGTTTTGTTAGTTAAAAGTTGTAGGTCTGTGGGTAACTAGTTCTTGGATTTTCCCTACTGCGTAGTCTAAAACTAGTCCAGTGACACCAATAACTAAGACGGCTAAAAACACTGCACTGAGATTGAAACGACTCCATTCATCCCAGACAAAAAAGCCAATACCGATACCACCTGTAAGCATTTCTACTGCAACGATAACTAGCCAGGCAATACCTAAACTAATGCGTAATCCTGTGAAAATATAGGGTAAACTCGCTGGCCAGATAATTTTCGTAATTTGTCGCCAATGAGGCATTTCTAATACTTTGGCCACATTTAAATAATCCTTGGGAACTCTGGCAACTCCCAAGGCAGTATTAATAATTGTTGGCCACAGGGACGTAATAAAAATCACAAAAATCGCGGAAGGTTCTGCCAAGTTAAAGATTGCTAACGCAATGGGCAACCAAGCCAAGGGTGATACGGGTTTAAAAATCTGAATGATCGGATTAAACGCTAGCATGGCGGGTTTAGACATACCAATGAAAAATCCCAAGGGAATCGCCACTACTGTACCTAATAAAAAACCAATCAATACGCGCTGCAGACTAGCTATCAATAACCAGCCAATTCCTAAATTTCCCGGGCCTCTTCGATAAAAAGGATGTAATATGTAATCAAGATTGGCGATTAACGCCTCAGGTGGGGTGGGCATTAATTCATGATTCATTAGTGCTACTACCCACCACACAACAATAACTCCCAACAACCCCAAGGCAGGTAGGAGAAAAGCATCTCTGGCAACTACAGGCTTGGTTTTTTTCCATGCAGTGTGCCCAGCAACAGCTACAATCGCTAACAAATTTAGTTGAAACACCATTCACGACCTCAACAGACTAAGTGCAGTCATAAAAATCTGAGCACTACCAGCCTCGGACACTGATGAGATCAAAACACCACAAGAATGCTGTCTCTTCAGTCTCCTCTCAATGCCTACGAAGTTAGCTGACGGGCTAGGGCTGAGAGATGCCCTTCTCTGGTGGATTTAGGATTTCATAGATTGGGAAGTTGAAATGAATCCTCAGTTTCAAACTTCAAATCTTTTTAGCCATTAACTCAGAGATACGCCCCAAACTTTGGTTCCTCCGCTCCAGTGTTAGGCGCTATGAAACACCGGATTAGGCTGACTTACTCAAGCTTACTATGAAGTATACATGAATATTCTTATTTGGCAATAAAAATAAAATCACTAAATATTACAACCGTCTTCAATTTCTTTTTCCGGAGCAGCATAACAGGCTGAGTAATAATTTATATTAAGAGATATTTTTCTGTATTTATAGATACTAAAAACATGGTATGTTAAAAGTGTCAGGCATGAGAATAGTTAAAAAGGAGTATTCTGATGAGTCAGAATAGACTATCAGCCATAAATCAAGCACAAAAAGCCCACAGAATGAGTATTCAAAAAAGCCTAGAGCATCGCTTGCAAGTGGCTAAGGCCAGTGGAGACAGCAAGCTGATTGATCAACTGGAAGCGGAAATAAAATATTTCAGCTAATATTTCGGATAAATATCCACTTTTTGGCTTATGGTTTTTTTTAACACCCAGCTGGGGGGCGTTTTTTGTTTAAAGGAGGTAAATGTAGTTAAATCAAATACCCCTAAAAACTTCTCAAACCTTCTCACTTTTCTAGCTGAAAAGCAAATTTGAGGAGGCTTTTTTAATTTTGAATAGGTTTCTTTGAGCAGTTGGCAATTTGACACTCTTGGGGCTAAAGCCAGGGAGATTCTACATTCTACGTCAGAATTTGCCACAGCAGGTTTTCACCAGATAGAGTATTGATTCCAACGCCTGGAGGGTTAATATACCTGACCCCACGCCAGGGAAACGGGCATGGCCTCCCCTGTTTTTTGCTAAATTGAGAATGCTTAGTGCTGCATTCACATCTCCGTAAAACTCACACCCACAAATACACACCCACTGGTAATATTTGTACAGAAACGCTTAAACGCTACATTTCTCAACAAAGGGAATAGCTAAAATCACTGAGGCGTAAACCCCTGGACTGGGTTTTATCCCTTCGCTGAACGAGGGCTAAGTTTTTCCCCAAAATCGAAAACTGAACCTCAAGGGTTTCCAGCCTATTTTGTTATCACTGCATTCACCCCCATAGTATTGGCATATTCAGCTACGGAATCATATTGAAAATTGCTTAACTTCCTCTTGTCCGTGGGGGATCATTATCCTTACTAATGTCTAATTCTTCGCGACGCAGGTCTTCTTGAGCTTGAACTGTATGTTCTTCTACAACCTTCTTAACTTTTACTTCTTCACGCACAACAGGTTCCTTGCGAACTTCCGCAGTTTCTTCGTAAATATCCATACGTACAACTTCACCTTCGCGGAAGTTAACTTCACCAGGGGCAGCTGTTTTTCCAGCATCGGGTGGGGTAGTGCGTTCAATAATTACACGCTCTTTTTCCACTGGTATAGAAACTGCTGATCTTTGCGTTTCAACGTGCTTACCAACTGCTACCTCTCCTGTTTTCGCACGGGATTTATCAGCAATTAACCGCTCTTCGTACAGTTTGAGATTTTGATGATCTCCCTCGGTGATGGTGTATAGTTCCGGTTCTCGCTCGTAAGTATAAGTATCACGATCATAAGTAGGACTAGGTGCGGGTGGGGTTGTGCTGATTGCGCTTTCAGAATAAGTGGATGAAATATCTACAGGTGTCGAAGTCTCTACAGGTGTCGAAGTCTCTAAAGGTGACTGTACATATGGAGTGCGATATACTCCGCGAACCCGTTCTTCATAATCGTAATCAACAGGTTCAAGCTCGTTAAAATCAGGCAAGTTTTCTACTTGTTCTCGGGTAAGTCCTGTAGCGTAGACTCGTTGGTCTGCATAACTAATGCGAGTACGTCCAATTGGTAACAAAACTTTCTTACCAAAAATCCAAAAGCCTGTATCTACAACTAAGTAACGAAAACGTCCAGTATCGTCTACCAAAATATCTTTCACTGTGCCAACTCTTTCATTATTGATATCTGAGTAGACATCAAAGTCTTTAATTGCATAATTATCAACATCAGGAGTTGTATACTCAGCACCAAAATCATCAAGTTTATAAAGAACCATATTAGCATTTACCAAAATCTACATTTCCCATCCTAGAGGATACGTTATGTTTATACTTCCTTCTGGGGATTTAATACTTCTAGTAGATTTCAGTAGCTCAAATTAAAAAAGGTAATAATATGTTTCGTGCTATAGACTAATTAAATTCATGAAATCTGATTTATAACTTTAGACACAATTGTTTTAATCGACAGGTAGATAACTATGGAAAGACAAAGAAAATATTATATAAATACATATCAAATTTACAGATAAATACAACAATTGACAGGTAAATGAAGTACATATTTGTAGATTATAAATCTTGTGGGTTAACCACTGGGTCGCTTTTACCTCACTTGGATGAAAAATTAGCTGTAATTTAATTTAAGTTAATGGAGGTATGTTTGCATGTCTAATTTATGTCGTTTTTCTGGATTAAGTACATCTTTGGTAACTTTGGGAGTAGCAGCAAATCTAACTTCTCCAGCTTTGGCACAGAATATTTTTCCTGATGTTCCTTCTAACTATTGGGCGGAACCATTTATTGAACGTTTAGCCGAAAGAAATATTGTTGTGGGATATCCAGATGGCACATTTCGACCAGAACAGGCTGTAGAACGTGATGAATTTGCAGCAATGATTCGTAAAGCTTTTGATAAAGAGCCAGTGCGGGAGCTAAAAGATGCAAGTGTTTATCAAGATGTTCCTCAAGGATATTGGGCATCTCCCGCCATTAAAGAAGCTTATCAACAAGGATTTATGAGTGGTTATCCTGGTGGTTTCTTTCGTCCAAATCAGCCAGTTACTAGAGTAGATGGGATAGTCACCCTGACTAGAGGCTTAAACTTAACACCAGAAACGCCACAAATAGCTCGCCGAAGTTTGAGAAGGCAGATATATTTGCCGCTAGCAATGACTTTTTTAATGCAGCCCTTAGTGGCAGCACCTCCAACAACTACCTCTGTAGTAGCACTTGCACAAAATTACTATGCTGATGCCCAGGCAATTCCTCAGTATGCTGTGAATGATGTGGGCATAGCGACACAAAAAAATATGGTGGTCAATTATCCTAATCCGAGACTGCTAAATCCTAACCAACCTCTCAGACGTGCCACTGCGGCTGCTTTTATTCATCAAACTTTGGTTGCTCAAGATAGAATTGAACCCCTGCCTAGTAATGTAGAAGCTGATAACTATGTTGTTCGGCCCCGAGTTACTCAGGTTGGAGGATAAGAGTTTACCGATGAGACGAAGAGGGAATTTAAATATGGTTGTGATTTCCCCTGGCTAGATAGAGACGTTCCATGGAACGTCTCTACATTGCTTTGTCAATAATTAAACCTCGTTAAGATTTAGGTTTGTAGGTCGAGGCAACGTGCAACTCTTTGAGCTGCTTGACATCTACCCCAGAAGGGGCATCTGTGAGCAAACAACGGGCTTGTTGTGTTTTGGGGAAAGCGATTACATCACGAATTGATTCTTCCCTGGCTAGCAACATAACCAAACGGTCTAAACCATAGGCAATACCACCATGGGGCGGTGTACCATATTCAAAAGCTTCTAAGAGAAAGCCAAATTTACAGTGTGCTTCTTCAGGAGACAAACCAATGGCTTCAAATACCTGCTGTTGAATATCGCTTTGATAAATTCGCAGACTTCCGCCACCAATTTCTAAACCGTTTAACACTAAATCGTAAGCTTGGGCGCGTGCAGTTTTTATATCACTCACATCTTCTGGATGGGGTGCGGTAAAGGGGTGGTGCAGTGCTTCTAGGCGTTTTTCGTCAGCATTCCACTCAAACATGGGGAAATCTGTAATCCAGAGCAAGTTGATTTTTTCTGGATTAATTAACTTAAACTCCCTAGCAACAACTTGCCGCAACTTGTCTAAAGTTTTATTAACCGTGGCTGTGTCACCTGCACCAAATAATAGCAAATGACCGACTTTTGCACCTGTACGTTGCAAAATTTCCTGTTTCTGCTCTGGGGTGAGGTTGTCTTTAATTGCGCCAATGGTGTCAATTTCACCATTTTCTCGGACGCGGATAAAAGCTAAACCTTTGGCTCCGGCTTCGCTGGCTTCTCTAAATAAGTCACCGCCTGGCTTAATGCGGACGTTAGAGATGGCATCGTTACCGTCGGGAATTGGCAGAATTTTGACGATTCCACCATGGGCGATGGCATCGCGAAAGACTTTAAAACCAGAGTCTTTTAAGATATCGGAAACATTGACTAATTCTAAACCATAGCGGGTATCTGGTTTATCACTACCATAGCGTTCCATGGACTCGGCATAAGTTAGGCGAGGGAATGGTAAGTTTAACTCAATACCTTTAACTGTTTTGAAGATATGAGCAACTAACTTTTCATTCAGCGCTATAATTTCCTCTTGGGACATGAAACTCATTTCCATGTCCAGTTGAGTAAATTCTGGTTGTCTGTCGGCGCGTAAATCTTCGTCACGGAAACAACGGGCAATCTGATAATATCTATCCATGCCCGATACCATTAGTATTTGTTTGAATAGTTGGGGTGATTGCGGCAAAGCGAACCACTCGCCGGGATTGGCACGACTGGGTAAGATGTAATCTCTGGCACCTTCTGGGGTGGAACGGGTCAGGATGGGGGTTTCGACTTCAATAAAACCTTCGAGGTCTTCTAGGTAGCGACGCATGGCTTTGACGACTTGATGACGCAATTGCATGTTTTGTGCCATGCGTTCTCGTCGCAAATCCAAATAACGATACTTTAGCCGTAAGTCTTCCCGCACACCTTCAGTATCAGCCGTGGAGACTTGGAATGGTAGTTGTTTCCCAACGCCGTTGAGTAGCGTAATTTGATCTGCGTAGATTTCTACTTCGCCTGTGGGAATGCGGGGATTCAAAGATTCTTCGGGACGCTGGGTTACTCTGCCGGTGATTTGGACAACGTATTCATTCCGCAGGGTGTTAGCCTGCTCGTAGGAATCTGGGGTGCGTTGTGGGTCACTGACAATTTGGACAATGCCAGAGCGATCGCGCAAATCTAAGAATATCACGCCCCCATGATCGCGGCGACGGTCTACCCAGCCGTACAAGGTAACAGTTTCTCCAATATGTTTTTTTCGGAGTTCGCCGCAATAGTGAGTTCGCATAGGTGTTAGTTTGATTCTGTCGGGCTAGATGGGCTAGTAAATGTCAAAGCTTTCCCATTATCTAGCATCAATAGTAATTGTAGTTGTTACACTGCCAGAAAAAATTTTTTTCCGGCTTTTACTCCTTGTTCCAAATGAGTTCTAAACGTTCTTGGGCCAATTGCAAAGCTTTTGCTGGGGGTTGACCGAGCAAGCTGGCCTCAATAGCTCTACCTAGGCTGTCGGATAAACGACTATATCCGGCAATAATAGGTCTAGCGCCTGCTGTGTGTATTTGGTCAACAAAGACTTTTAACCAAGGTTTTTTTGCTGCATATTCCTGATAGGCTTGACTTTGGGACGACTTGAGGTTAACTGGTAAAAACCCTGTGCCAATACTCCATTCTGTTTGGAATTGTTCACTTAAAACATACTCTAAAAACTTCTGGGCTGCGGCTTGTCTTTGGGGTGTAGTTTTCATTACATACATATTTCCCGTCCCTGTAACTGTGGCTTGTGTGACACTTGCTGGGATGGGAAAAACATCATAATCAATGTTAGACTTAGTAATATAAGTCCAAGGTCCGGTAATTTGCATAGCCACACGACCGCTTAAAAAGGCATCCTCTTCATAACCCCGTTCTGGGGGTGAGAGTTTGGCTGAACGATCCTGCAATAGAAGGTCTTGCCAAAATTGTAGGGCGGCGATGGCTCCTGGGTTTGTCAGGTTGGGCTGATGATTGCTGACTACTTCCCCCCCAGCACTCAATAAAAAGGGAAACCAAGTAAATACAGTCCATTCGCCCTTACCCAAAGGTAGTAGCATTCCATACTGTTCTGGTATGCGATCTCCATCCCGGTCTATGGTGAGTTTTCTCGCGGCTACTCTGAGTTCTTCCCATGTCTTGGGTGTTTGGGTAATTCCTGCCGCCTGGAAAAGCTGTGGACGGTAGAAAATACCTATATTACTGGTATAAAGAGGAATTGACCAAAGTTGATTGTTGAATGTTAATTCCGCAAACAACTTGGGGTTGACTTCCGACTTACCTGGGAATGTGGCTAACCAATCATCTAAGGGGCAAATTGCTCCTAATTCCACTAACTGTCCGGTAATTTGGGGATAAAAGCTGAGAATATCCGGCGGGACATTCCCCACCACAGATGCAAGGATTTTAGGTAATTGTTGCTCTAGGTCTCCTGCAAAAATAGACTCTACTTGAATATCAGGATGAGTTTGATTAAATTTATCTACCAGTTTGTTAAACACATCGCGGTTAACCGGTGGATTAATTCCTTGCCATAGTGTCAAATGAATTACGCCATCATCTTTTTGTGCTAAGGGTTGACAACTGGATGAGATAATTAAACATACACTCAAAACAATTGTCAGAATTAATCGCTTCCCTACAGCAAAAATGAACTGGTGGAAAACACTGATTTCCTGTAGTGAGATGTTTTTTTTCATGCTGAATTAGTTAGCTGGATGGGGAAACTCGATGTAACTTTGCCAAAAATACTAAAAGCGAAAATATCTGTTTTATCCTAAGGGCAATTTTGCTCCTGAATGTTTAGCTAGACAATCATTCAGCCAAGTTTCAAATCTTTCTCCCAAACCGGCCAAAGAATAGGACGCTTCTGCCTCTTCTCGACAGTGACTGCGATTAATTTGCCCGAGTTTGGCGATGGCTTCTACCAGTCCATTAACACTGTCCGGCTCTACCAGCCATCCTGTTTTACCTGAATGGACAATTTCACTAGGTCCACCCCGACTATAAGCAATTACGGGTACACCGCAAGCCAAAGCTTCTATGCAGACATTACCAAAGGCTTCTACCCATCGGTGAGTCATTAATAAACCTCGGCATTTTCCTAATTCTTCCTGGAGTGCGGAAGTGGGTAAAAATCCCTCATAACTAAAGGGTGCTGAAGGAAACTGAGCTTTAATCCATTGCCAGTAATCACTATTTTGTAGTTTGCCCCAAATTTTCAGAGGAATCTGGGTTTTGTTCACTGCTGCAATGGCATCTTCCAGTCCTTTTTCCGGAGAGATACGCCCCATCCATCCCAAATATTCCTGGGGGTATAGATTACATTGATAAAGAGTCAGATCTAACCCATTTGGTAGACAGCGACAGGAGGAAGCAAAAGGAAAGGTTTGTGCTTGGGCGCGAGTACGCACTGCGATGGTTCCTGGGTAGCGTAAAGCTACAGCATTGATTACTTCATCCATAACTGTAGACAAAGACCCCATACATACTAAATGGGCTACAGGACGGTGGAAAAAAGGGGTAAGATAAAAGGGTAGCCAATCATAGGCAAAATTCAGCAAAATATCAAACTCTGACTGTAACTCCCTTGCCACTTCCCACATTCGTCCTAAAACACTGCCTGCGTTAATAGAAACTGGGGTTGTTCTTTCACAAAGTTGTGCAAGAGGGGGGGGTTCACCGCCAACTTCTATCACTTGGCCATGGGCAGACTGAGATCCTTGGGGTGCGATGATAGTAATACTATGGTTACGGTCACTTAAAGAGTGAACTACGTTTCTCACAGTTAATTCCAACCCCCCTCCTTCCCCGGAACCTAAAAAACCAACTGGTGTAGAGACACATAGTATACGCATGACGGTATGGGGTGTTAAGGCTAGCAATAAACAATATAATATATTTACTGGAAAACGGCCCAAAGCCCCTGGCTTTAGACACGGGGATCTAGGCGATTTGTGGCTGTAGCCGCGGAGAGTCTTGCTTTCCTATTGACCTTAGATGAATATACTGTATAATTTCTTTGGGGTGTGATGAATGGTTGTTCATTCCATTATGAGTACATTATCCCCGCAAATACACCAAGTCCTACCTACTCAATTCAGTGTAAATCTTTAACTAAAGCCAAGGAACAATACCCAGAATTAAAAAGTGTACATTCTCGGGTATTGCAGCAAACACTAAAAACACTGGAAAATGCTTTCGCTATTATTTTATTTGGTATAAATCTCCATTAGGCTTTGTTAATTCAGTTGCAAACATCTTCTAAATAAATTCCAGATATGAGTCAGAAAGTAACTGCCCCACCCTTCTTAAATGATTTTTTCCAAGAATCATTTATAATCAGGAAACATATACAAGAGTTTTTAGGTTTAGATTCTCAGACTCTAGAGTTAAAATTTAAACATAGTCAGCAAGAAATGGCTGACTTAGGTCATAAAGATTTTGACTGGTCAGAGGTAAAAGATTTTTATAGTGATAAAGTTGGAGAACTTTACCTATTTGAACTGGGCGCGTGGCATTTGGCGAGTCATGAATATATTGCAGATACCTTACGCTTAGTGGCAGATTATGCAATGGGCAAGGTTTTAGACTTCGGTGGTGGAATTGGCACTCATACAATTGGTGCAGCCCTTTCCCCTGCAGTGGAGCAGGTAATTTATTGCGATTTAAACCCCATTAACCTGGAGTTTGTTGAATATAGAGCCAAGCAAATGGGACTCAGTGATAAAGTGGTTTGTTGTTCAGATGTTCCTGAAGAAGTAAAATTTGATACAATAATCTCTTTTGATGTTCTGGAACATTTACCAGATCCCATCGAGTGTTTACTTGACTTTGAGGAATGGTTAAACCCAGAGGGTAAAATGATCTTAAATTGGTATTTTTTTAAGGGATTTAATCAAGAATACCCGATGCACCTAGATGACCCTGTAATTGTAGATAATTTTTTTCTCAAGCTGCAAGGTAAATTTTTAGAGGTGTTTCACCCCTACCATATTACTGCTCGTTGTTATCGAAAAAAAAGTCCTAAAATCCGCTCCCTCTAGGGGCTAGTAACTTTCAAGGATCAACGACTTTCTAGGTCCGTGAGTATGTCAAAAGAAGCTATCAATCTAATTAAACTGACGAGTTGTACGGTTATTGCGATGGCATTTAACGATAAAACCGAACCGATTCAACTTTGAGCTGGTCTAGTGTGTTAATTAGGAAGGTTGGAATAAAGCTTGATGAGATAAAAGATTTATTGAGGAAAAATACTGGTTGTCTGCAAGAACTCAAAGTTGAATATTAACCCGCCTAAGAGGGTGTTTGTCGATTTTTCTACTATGAAACCATCTGGAAACCTCTCTCTTACAAGGCTTTAAAACTCCCACCCCCAATATCCAGTGTCCTTTCCTCAACGCCACAATTGCTGAAACTGAAGCTAACGAGGAAAATTATATGCCAAAAGTAATTGGAATTGATTTAGGAACCACAAATTCTTGCGCGGCTGTTATGGAAGGTGGACAACCTTTAGTAATTGCTAATGCTGAAGGACAACGGGTTACTCCTTCTGTGGTGGCTGATATTAAGTCTGGTGAACGTTTGGTGGGTCAAATTGCCAGACGACAGGCGGTGATGAACCCAGAAAATACTTTTTATTCTGTAAAACGCTTTATTGGGCGGAAATATGAAGAAATTACCCATGAAGCTACAGAAGTTAGTTATAGGGTTTTACGCGATCCTAATGGTAACGTTAAATTAGACTGTCCCGGAGCAGGTAAGCAATTTGCACCTGAAGAAATTTCTGCTCAAGTTTTGCGGAAGTTGGTTGATGATTCAAGTAAATATCTAGGAGAAAAAGTTACCCAAGCTGTCATCACGGTTCCGGCTTACTTCAATGACTCCCAACGCCAAGCTACTAAGGACGCGGGTAAAATTGCTGGTTTAGAAGTTCTCCGCATTATCAATGAACCGACGGCAGCAGCCTTGGCTTATGGTTTAGATAAAAAGCACAATGAAACTATCTTGGTCTTTGACTTGGGTGGTGGGACTTTTGATGTTTCTATTTTGGAAGT
>Ga0172367_10005736_pt1 | contig 14898 bp, 13 predicted proteins | sample Lak10m_FD_114542 | JGI IMG/M metagenome (GOLD analysis project Ga0172367, IMG submission 114542) | Freshwater microbial communities from Kabuno Bay, South-Kivu, Congo - kab_022012_10m | ecosystem: Environmental > Aquatic > Freshwater > Lake | place: Democratic Republic of the Congo: South-Kivu... | reverse complement strand
CAACACTAAAGACCCGAATGCCAAACCAAAATATAATGTCCCTTATCTTCTGAATATTAAATTCATTGAAGGAAAATCTAAAATTCAGGCAGAAAGTTATCCGGAAATAGAGCGACTGTACAAGTACCTCAAAGAAAATCCTAACCTTACGGTTGTTATACGCGGTCATGTCTGCTGCGGAAACAATGACCGGATATCAAAGAACCGAGCGAAAGCTGTATACAAAGAATTGAGCAGACGCGGAATTGCTAAACACCGAATGCAATATATCGGAATGTCGAATAGAGACCCCTTGATTTATCCTGAAAAATCAAATGCTGACAGACAAAAAAACCGACGTGTCGACGTTAAACTCATGTTGTTGGATGTCAATGCTAAGTAAGGTTTTTAAAGCCTTCTCAATTTCTGCATACTTATTCATTTCATTTGATCAGGGACCGGTTCATTCCCAGGAATTTGATTCAAATCACCTATTCATTTTTGAAAAACAACACCGGGAAATGGGCTGTATGAGCTATTTTAACCCTACTTCAAATTCCGATAATTTGATCAATGCTTATTTCCTTGCGAAATTCAGTGAAGCAATGTATCCCGAAAGACTGGATCTTCAAATCAGGATGCAGCAAAATGGCGGACGCGTACCTTCCAACCTGAAGAGCACGGATGAATTTAAGATCCACCCAACTGTGACTGACAAAAACTTCGAAAGCGCATTTGTTGCAAGGTATGCTCACTATTTCAAAAGAACAAATGATGCTGACTCGACAACTTGGCGTTTTTTGGAGAAAGCTGCACTTGATACGATAGGCATTTTTAATCGACGTATTGTTCATGGCCAGGATCCGGAGTGCATGATTATTTCTACCGCAAACTATGTTCTCATCCTGTTCCGCGGCACAGATGATATTAAAAACAACCGGTTCGCAGAATGGATCGGAACTGATTTTAATGCTTTCAAAACAAAAACTGACTCTGTTTTCGGTTCTTCAAGAGTGCATAAAGGATTTTATAAGAGTTTTAAGTTGATTGAGAATGACCTAGTTCGTGCTCTTGAAGAAATTAAAGCTGGATCAAAACCAGTCTGGATCGCAGGTCACAGTTTGGGCGGCGCCATGGCCGTTATAGCAGGGCTATACCTAAAGGAAAATAACTTTCAAATTGGCGGAATTTGCAGCTTTGGGGGACCATCTGTCATTGGCAACAAAACCTTTAGTTCATTATTGGAAGAACAACTTCCTGATAAAATTCAGCGGTATGAATTTTCTCTCGATCCTGTTTCGATCCTCAAAGCACCCGGTTACAAAACATTTGGCACAAGGAATTGGATTTATAGAGACAGCATTTGCCATTATCAACTTTATATCGATTGTCCTGAGAGAACTTTTATGCCGGTTGGAAAAAAATACGATGTTGCATCAAACAGGCACATGCGTTTCACATTGTTTTCCTCCCGGTTAAGCAAATTACCTTACGCCCTTTTCCATCACAATACCCAATGGATTGTAAAAGGATTGTATTCCAGCTTAAACGCAATTGACCGGTCAAAACTTCCTTCACCAGAAGACACATTTCCATTTATTTATTACGCCTGGGAACTCGGAAAATAATTTCACTAATATTTAACTTTTTTTCTTAACTTGCTATCACTATTTAACTGAAAATGCGATTTAACAGGTCTTCTGTTTTTTTAGAGGTTATCGAAGGATTATCGAAAAGTCCCCACATCCATCAGGGGAACGATCTTGGAATGGCTAAAAAGATCCTTTACAGCGGTTCACAGTTTCTGAAAATTCAGCGCGTAAATGCATGGTTACTGAACAAGGAAGAGAATAAATTGATCTCGTTGTGTGCATATGACAAATTACGTGATGAATATTACACAGAAGGCGATCTTTCCAGTGAAATGTTTCCTGTTTATTTCAGACATATACAACGAAACGACATTATCATTTCCGTAGATGCACAAAATGAGATTTTCAACAGAGAGCTGGTTGAACCTTATCTAAAGCCTTTGAAGATCTATTCCATGATGGAAGTGCCCATTCTGTCAGCAGGAAAAATGAAAGGAATCATCTGTTTTGAGCAGACCGGAGAAACTCGCGAATGGACAAGTGATGAGCAGCATTTTGCCATCGCATTAACGCAATTATTAACACTTACTCTTGAAACCAAGGAGAAGAATGCGTATCGTGATCAATTGGAGCAAATGGTCCATGAGAAATCAACATTGATTGCGGAAATTAACCACCGGGTAAAAAATAATTTAGCCATAATGACGGCCTTGATCCGGGGTGAAATGAACAAGGCTAAAGACACTTATCATAAAGATTTGTTTGAGAATGTGCTATCCAAGTCATTCTCTCTGGCGACCTTGCAAAGTACCGTCTATCAGTCCAAAAATTATGACCAGGTAAATTTCGGTGATTTCCTGCAAACGCTCATCTCCAACATGAATCACACCTATGGGTTCGAAAAAAATATAAAAGTGAATACCACATTTGAGGATGTTAATATTGATATCTCAAAGGCGATTCCATGTTCGCTCATCGTGAATGAGGTTCTGACAAACAGCTTTAAATATGCCTTTGAGAGCAATCATGAGAATACTCTTGATGTAACACTTAATAAACCTCAAGACAAATCTTGCGTGATCGAGATCGTGGACAATGGGAAAGGGTTACCGGACAACTACTACTCTAAGGGCACCGGTTTCGATCTTATAGAAAGCCTGACCGATCAAATAGATGGAAATCTGGAGATTGACTCCAATGAAAGAGGCACTTCGATTCGTCTGGAATTTTAATTAATCTCCTCGAAGAGCAATTCACAGTCCGGATCCAACTTGTAGGAGAATATCTTCTCATTGTATGTTGGAAGGAGAAATCCCTCTTCCAGAGCACTAACGTGGAAGACCTCCACCCTTTTAACCCCGCTTTCCAGAACAAATTCCACCTTCACAGAAAAGTCAAATAAGACCTCCTGTGTTTGCCTTACAATAAACACCTTTTTCCCATCATTTTGATCCAGCACCGTTTTGAGTACCGGATGTCCTTTTTTATACAGCCAGTTTTCGAAGAAAAGACCTAAATCCTTTCCTGTTGCGATCTCCATGGCATTTTTGAAATCCTCAGAATCTGCATTTCCTAATCGAAAAGCATTGTAGTAATCTCTCAGACCAATCTGAAACAAGGAATCTCCAAGTTTACATCGCAGCATGTGAAGCACCCAACTTCCTTTTTGATACGAGTTTGGATTCAATAATCTGTTAGGATCCCCATATGTCTCATCTACCAATGGGTGATCGTATTTCCTGTAGAATGAAATCACTTCTTCCCTATCCATTCGCATTTGATCCTTGAAACGCTTATCACCAAATTTATGCTGAAGGTACATATTGGTCATGTACGTCGCAAAACCCTCGCTCAACCATACATGTTCCCAATTTGATTCAGTCACAGAATTCCCAAACCATTGATGTGCAATTTCATGAGCCACAAGAGCTTCTGCTGTTCCTTTTCCATTCAGTGCGTTTTCATCGTAGAAGATACATCCGGCATTTTCCATTCCTCCGTAACGCGTGGTCGACTGCACGTTCATCAGCTTTTCAAACTCATAAGGGGCAATGTAACTATTGTAATATTGCAAGATTTGTGGCGCACATTCCAAATCCTTAAGGCTTTTCTGGCTGTTTTGAGGATATACAGCACTTATAACTTTAACGCTATCCACTACTGCTACATCCTTCCATTCCATTAAAGCAATACCTACCACAGCGACTTTTGGCGGAAGCGGAACAGAAGAAACATACGACCATTCTAACAAACCCTTGCCGAGATCTTTATTTCCTTCAAAAGCACCATTACTGACTACTTTATATCTCGATGGCGCTTTAACCGTAAAAGAATACAGCGCTTTATCCGAGGGATGGTCATTACATGCGATCCAATTGTGGGCTCTGTTCGGCCAGTTGTCACCAAAAAATGTACGTTCATTATACTTGTTTTTCCCAATGATCAACCCATCAGAAGGAATTCCTTCATACCACACATCGATGAATGTCTTTAAAGGTTCTCCTGTTACCGGCGGAATGATCAATACATTATTTAGATGCTCAAAATCTTTTGAAATCGCATTCCATTGTACCGCTTTCACTTTCATTACATCTGAAAGATCTAGAAAAATAGAATCCGCCGTTGTTTCGCGAAGTATAACAATGGTCTCGTGCACAGAAATTTTGTTGGAACTGTCTGAAACCGCCAAACGTACACGATAACTCTGTGCATCTTCATGCTTGAATTGCGCAAAAGAACTATGTGCCCATAAAATCGTGAGCAGAACTAAAATTTGTTTGGAGAATCTCTTCATTAGCATATTTAAAGATAGTTCTTTTAAAGAAAAACTATTGGCAATCTATCAAATTCGTTTGAGTTATTGCGCACAATTTCAGGTTGGCCCACTGCATTTCGTATTCCTTCAGTCCTACTCCACTTAATTTTTTATTGGAATTGGTTGAAGACATTTTTGAAACAACCGTAAAATGAATGATCTTCGTAAAAAACTATCTTATGATATGTCCTGTAATTATTCTTGATTTATCTCTTGCCTTATTCATGGCGATGTGCGGCTTATATTTTCTATCGTATGTGCGTCGCGAGGGGCTCGGTTGGTTATCCAGAACTGTAGGTTATGTAACTGTTGGATTTGGCATTATTGTTTTTCTGGGCGGAGTTACCGCGGCAATGCTCAAACCATCCCATAAATCCTGTGGTAAAAACAAATTTCATCACCACGCACAATGTGACTGCAATGAGCAAACGCATTGTCAATCAGAAAAGGTGGATCGTCACGTTAAAGTTTATCGCTACACAACAACCAGGGATTCTTTGAAAGGAGACAAAACCATTGTGCGAAAGGAAGTGGAAGTGATTCAAAAATAATTGATTAAAAAGGTGTTAATCATTTATTTGCACATGTATCATTGAGTAAACCAAAATAATATGCGTCCTCATAACACTTGCCATTTATAAGGTAGTCACGCAGGTGTCCTTCCTTCTGAAACCTACATTTTTCCACAATTCTTAATGACGCCATATTGGATACTCCAATAATCGCATCTATCTTGTGTAAATTGAGTACCTGAAATCCGAATTTCAAGACTTCTGAAACCGCCTCCTGCATCAATCCTTGGTTCCGAAACTGATCGTCGTTGATCACATAACCAATTTCTGCCCTGTTATTTTCTTCATTCCAATTATGTATGCCGCAACGACCTATCACCTGTGAAGACTGTTTGTCAATTAATAGAAAAACTAAAAAACGCCTGTTATAACATGAATAGCCCTCTCTGTGTTTTGCAAATTCAATCATAAACTCCTCCTCATTTCGATGACCCAAAAAGCTCATTATCTCGGACTTTGGCCATGATTCAAAAATTTCAGTCATTAGCTTATAGGAAACCCCAGTCAGAATCAGCCTGTCCGTTGATAACCGGATTGTTTTATTTAGTTGATGCATATTGAACTTCTATAAAAATCCTTCTAAATTAAATCAATTGCTTTAGAAGGTTAGTCAACCATTGCCTAGAAATAGAACTTGTCATCTGCGCCTTTTATTTTCATTTGCGAGTCGTTCATTTTGAAAGAAAAAGGTGTAAAAACGTGTGTGAAGAAAAACAACGTGAGTTAGTTTTCGCTCTTTGCCTCTAATCTCACTCTGTTTTAGTAGGAGACAAGTCTGAAATACCGAACTTGTTTATGGATTAAAAAAAAGTCGCAGAATCGAATTTAAAACAATCAATTGCCCGGATAGAACTAGGGAGAGTGTGTGAGTGTGTAGGTGTGAGAGCGAAGTAAAACAAAGTGGAGTGAACCTCTATCGCTTTTCACTCTCACTCTGTTTTGTGGGCAATACCGGGTTCGAACCAGTGACCCCTACCTTGTCGAGGTAGTGCTCTAAACCAGCTGAGCTAATTGCCCCTTGGATACAAAGCTAATAAAAAATCGAGCCTTTTGGGGGAATTTGCGATATTTGATAAAACTTCGAATTTGAATCTCCCTGAAAAACGAATTGCTTTTTTAATCACCTCGACAGGCTGGGGAGGATTGGAAATGAACACCTTAAAACTTGCATCAGAACTTAACAGATCTGGTTTTGACATTATATTATGCAGTCAACCTGAATCAACGATCTATAGCAATGGTAAAAACCTCTTCCAGGATTGCGTTCACATCAACTTTCGTAAAAAGTATTTTGATTTCAAAACAGCTCGGAATCTTGGAAAAACTTTAAAATCGAAGGGCATTCACACGATCATTGTGTTTGACAATCGGGATCTTGATGTCATTTCCTGGACCAAACGACTTTATTTCAAATCACTGCGCATTGTATACCAGCAGCACATGCAGATTGGGATAACTAAGAAAAGTTTATTTCACACATTGCGTTACAAAACCATTGATTGCTGGATAAGTCCACTCCATTATCTGAAAGCGGAAATAAGGCTCCGAACACATTATCCCCCTTCAAAGGTGACGATTGTACCGATTGGGTTTGACACAACAACTTATGCTTCAAATACCCTCAGTAAATTAGAGGCTCGCAAAATACTGGGGATTGATCCAAAGCTCCCACTTTTCGGGATTTTAGGACGAATCTCTGAAAAAAAAGGTCAACTTTTCGTAGCGGAATCGATAGCCAAAATCAATGCTGATGCACCACGTGCAGAAATCCTCATTGTTGGATCGGCTACCATTAATGATCCATCGTGTATTGCCTATGAGCAGCAGTTGAAATCGTTTATTCACGAAAATGAACTGGAAAATTGCATTCACATGCTTGGACATCGGTCAGATGTTGAGGTGTTTTACGCTGCCATTGATTGTTTTATTCTGGCTTCTGAAAGTGAAACGTATGGAATGGTAACACTTGAAGCACTCGCATCGGGATTACCGGTCATTGCTACGAAATCCGGCGGGACATCAGAGATCCTCAAAGACGGTGATTTCGGAACATTATACAAGCACAATGATTTCGAAGAATTTCAGCGTGCGATTAATGCCTTCTTACAAGGACCCGATGAAGCTTTGCAAAAAGCCAGAAAAGCCCAGGATTATGTTGTACCGCATTATAGGACTGCGAAAGAAGTAGAAGGAATTTGCGCGATCTTAGAAGCTAAGCACTGATTGTTCGAATCAACTCGATCTTATTATTTCACAGAGTGGTGTCTTCGAATTCGTCTTCTTGATGTGGACGAGTCCACCGAAGCCCTGCGGATTCAAATAAAATATATAAGTGAGTTATGAAATAAAAAGCCCTGCTTCGCTCGTCGGACGTTGTCCTTGAGCGAAACCTCAAATCTTTTCCCTTTTGACTAGTCTTTTAAAACAAAATGCCTTGCCTGAACCCGATTTTAAATACTTTTCGAAGTGAAACGCAGCATATCTGTCTGTAAATGCAATATACGTTTCAATTCTTAAAGGTTGACGTTTGGATGTATATTCAATTTTTCCGGATTCATGTTCTTGAAATCGCCTCTCCAGATTATTGGTACATCCCGTATAAAAGGTGCCATCGGAACATTTAAGCAGATAGACAAAATGCATATTAAATTCTCTTTCTATCTAATTTACTATTTTTTTTGATGTGGACGAGTCCACCGAAGCCCTGCGGAAACGAAATAAATAATACTAAGTGAGTTGTGAAATAAAAAGCCCTGCTTCGCTCGTCGGACGTTGTCCTTGAGCTACGCAGGGCGAAGGTGGAGTCGGAGCGATTCGAACGCTCGTCCAAACAGTGGAACTTCAAGCTTTCTACATGCTTATCCTGTGATTGATTTTCGATCCGGACACGGACAAAGGCACCCAAGATCCGGACTTAACCGTTGTTGTCTCGCAGAAACTTAACGGTGTCGTTTCTACCAGTCTATTGGGATGAACTTCCGGGTATCGGTTCAAATAGACGATAAACCGATGGAAGTACTTGTCTCAGCTACTGTGCTTCACCGAGATTAAGCCTTATTAACATTCCGTTAATTAAGCAGCAAGTGCGTATGACGTATTGTCAATTATTGTTTGTGACAAGATATTAAAGAGCTTCACCACAACGCTCTGCATGCTGACACCTGACGAACGCTACTGCTGTCAAATCCAAAAACGACCCCAAAGAACTGACACAAAGGTACGATGTGCTTTCCAATAAACGACACAATTAACAGAATATAACACGTGTCTGAAATTATTTACAATGTAGCTTGAATTAATCCCTACTTTTACGCCACAAATTACTTCAAAATGACAATTGCTGAAAACATGGTGGTGACCCTACAATACACACTTTCAGATTACAAAACAGGAGAAAAAATCGAAGCTACAACTCCAGAAAATCCGATGGTTTTTCTTTTCGGTGTTGGAGGAATCATTCCCAAGTTTGAAGCAAGTATCGACGGCTTGAAAGTAGGAGATCACTTTGATTTCTCTATTGAAGCTCATGAAGCCTATGGATTGAGTGACGAGAACAAGATTGCAATGATTCCGGTGAATGTTTTTCATGATGAACAAGGCAAATTCGATCATGACTATTTTCAAGTAGGTGCCATCATCCCGATGTCGGACAGCGAAGGAAATCGTTTGCAGGGAACAATACGAGAAGTATCAGACGAAGCAGTAAAAATGGATTTTAATCATCCGCTAGCGGATACAGAATTGCATTTTAAAGGTGAGATCACTGATATCCGTACAGCAACTCCTGATGAGATTGCTCATGGTCATGTGCATGGCCCGGGTGGACATCATCATTAAGGAATCGTTTAATCCAAAGGATTTTTATCGTATTCATAAGGGTAATTGCCGTATTTAGCGGCAAGCATACCAATATTATAGACACTTTGCGTGTAAACGTTGGATAATGCAATAACGCAGATCGTATCGCTTCGCATGCTGGCATAACAAGCTGTATTTCCATGCCACCAGCCGGTGTGAAAGAAAAATGGATTTCGACCTTTCATTTCCTTCATACGCATTCCAAGTCCGTAATTATTGATCCCTTCGTGCTCATAACTATACCCCGTGAACATTTGCTTCCGAAGCGAATCACTCAAAAAAACATCTGAATACGTAGCCATATCCATTTTCAGGAGATCATGGGCCGTTGTATACATGTTCTTATCTCCATAAACTGCATCAAGGTAATCAAATCCCTGATCGACCATCCTTGAATTATAGGACAAAGAAAGCGACATGGCATCCATTTCAGAACTCAAAATGAAGGTATCGTCCATGTGCAACGGTTCAAAGATCCACTGACGCATGGCTTTTGGGAAATTGGTTTTAGTGACCTTCTCCACGATGAGTGCGAGTAACGCAAAGTTCGTATTACAGTAGGCAAACTTTTTGCCCGAAATAAAGTTGAGCGGAAACTTATGTTCTTTTAATAACTTGAGAATGTCTCCATTATGAAGAACATCACCCATTTTCCAGGTGTCGTATGTAAAATAACCATAATAAGGTATTCCACTTCGGTGGTTGAGCAGCATTCTCACGGTAATTCCTGAATAAGGTATTTCAGGCAGGTAATGGCGAATATCTGCATCAAGTTTAATTCGTTTCTGATCTGCTAACCTCAAAACACACAAAGTCGTTGCCACTTTACTCACGGAGGCTACATGTAAGGGCGTATGTTGATTCAGCTTTCTTTTTTCACGGTAATTTGCATACCCCTGGGATTTGTAATAGATCACTTTGCCATTCTTTGCAACCAGAAACTGCCCGTTAAAACGATCTTCGCCCAAAACGCGTTTGTAGAATCTGAAAGCATAGCGCCGTTCTTTTTTTAGTGAATTAAGCGTTGGTTCAGGGAAATCAGGGATCAATCCCGCTTGCCTTTTTGTGAGTTTGTCGTACAACTTATTCCGTTGATCAACAGCTTCACTACAGGAAGTAATACCCATGAGAATGACGATGAACAGATAAGTTATAGAAACACTTTTCATTTCAATAAAGGTAACGCATCGTATGAAGTCATGGGATTGCACAATGAAGCAAGAATCAACAATGCTCCTTTGATAACCCAGAAAGATTATGACTTAGCTGGAAAAACCAGATGGAAGATCGTACCTCCCTCATTCTCGAATGAGCATTTGCCATCTAGCTGGTCAGTTAACGATTGGATCAAACTAATGCCAACTCCCTCTTCGTTTTCAAGTTTATCACCGATATAACCAATACCGTTGTCGCGTACGGTTAATTCTATTATTCGCTCATTAATTCGTTTGAGTGAAATAAATATTTTTGGAGTCTTGATGTCTGAGAAAGCATGCTTTATTGCATTCGTTATGAGCTCATTGATGATTAACCCAATTGGAATCGAAGAAGAAACATCCAAATTGATCACATCAAGATCATACTCAAACGCTATCTTCTCATTCAAAGAAATAGAATTATCAATTTCCGAAACAAGTTCTTTGATATAGGGCTCTAATTGAACCGCACTTTTACTCTTCGTTTCATACATTTTTAAATGAACAAGGGCCATAGACATGACACGGTTGTGTACTACTTGTATAGCGTTTTTTGTTTCCTTATTTCGAGCTGAATTAAGCTGCATATTCAGCAAACTGACTATGATGGCCAGATTATTCTTTACACGGTGATTTACTTCAGCCAAGAGCACGCGTTGCTCTGAAATTGACTGTTCCATTGCCTCCTGTTGGCGCTGGTTGGTGATTGCAATAACAGAGGTGAAAACGATTGAACATGCGACAAGAAAAACAAAATTGAGGTGACGTTGTGTAACCGGATCAACCATCGGATCAACAAGAAAAGAAAACCATCCCAGATAAAAACTTAAAAACACAAGTGCAATACAACACAACAGAAATACGGCATTTAAATAAAAATGAATCCGCGTCTCTTTTCTCGTAAACAAAAGAGAAATTCCTGACACCATTAAGATAAAGTGTACGTGGGTGTAAGACTCTTCGCCGGTACGAATTGAATAGATGGTCAGAAGGGTTGAACTTGCAATAAACTGAATGGACAAAGCGAGAATAACTTTTTGCTGCCGATTCAACATCAGCGAAAGAAAGTACACGGGCAACCCAATAAGAATGTATCTGCTCGATGGGTTGTCAAGAAAAATTTCCCCATAAAATGCTGTAAATGAAAAACAAACAATGGCATTGACACCAATGATCCGAACAGCCTTTTTCATCCGGTCGAAAAAAACATCACTTCCGGAATCAACATTGCTTTTAGTGAATTCACTCCAACGATTCATGGCTTTAAGTTAATGTAAAAAAACAGATCTGTCAGGAAAGAAATTATTTTCTAATTTGGCTTATGAAATTATTTCACGCACTCCTGTTTTTCTCGCCATATTTCGTGACGGCACAATCTTTACCCTCCACAATTGCCTTCGGGTCATGTGGACACCAGGACAAACCACTTGAGATCTATCAGATCGTTTTGAAACACCATCCGGAACTTTTTATTTTCCTTGGAGATAACATTTATGGCGACACCAAGCGAATGTGCGTTCTAAAGAAGAAATACAAAAAGCTTTCGAAAAATAAAAATTTCAGAGCACTTAAAGATTCTGTGCCGATCATCGCTACCTGGGATGACCATGATTACGGTATGGACGATGTGGGTAAATATTATCCAAAGAAGGAAGCTTCTAAAAAGATCTTCCTGAAATTCTTCCAAGAGCCAAAATCATCCGAGCGATGGAAACATAAGGGGATCTACACGTCGTACCTCTATCAGGATCAGGGCAAAAAACTTCAGGTCATTTTACTCGACTGCCGAACATTCAGAAATGATTTACTGCCCTACAACGGTGCTCTAAAAGGTGATACATCCTACCGCTATCATCTTGATTATTCACCTTATTCGTTAGAATCCGACTCCACTTTGCTCGGTACAGAACAATGGGAATGGCTAAAACAAGAATTACTGAAACCAGCCGATGTTCGCATCATTGGGTCAAGCACTCAGTTTGCAACGCAATTCAATGGTTATGAAGCCTGGGCAAACTTTCCAGGCGAACAAAAACGCATGCTTGAACTTATCAAAGAAACCAAAGCGAATGGTGTGTTTTTCATTTCGGGAGATGTACATTATTCGGAATTAAGCAAATTACCCAATCCGGGATCCTACCCTATCTATGACCTTACGTGCAGCGGACTAACAGAAGAGTGGAAATTTGCAGCTCCGAATACCTATCGGATTGGTAAACCGGTAATGGACAACCATTTCGGACTTATAACAATCGACTGGGACTCTGCCTCACCTGCTGTTCGATTGGAAGTTTGGGATAAATTCGACGTAAAACGAACGATGCAAGTAATCCCAATTTCTGAACTCCATCATTAGACATCCGACCTTAATACTCGGCAGCTTTGTATCCTTTTCTTTTGTATGCTGACTGGTAATTATCCGGTAGTTTTTTATTCCATCCGATTAGGTATTTTGTAAAATCACTTATGATCAGGCTATCTATGTTTCGTTCAGTATTGGTCATGACCTCATTCGGATAAAGGTTATTAAACTGTTGTCTGAATTTTTTAATTCCTCTCTTTTTGTCAAATGGTGAAACATACATATCCATGGCTCCGAATAGGTGTAGAAATTCATGCGCAATGACAGAAGGTTTTTTAAAACTTACAATTGAAAACTCTACGTGCCTGTCACTACTCGTATTGAGCGCCAGAGAAACCTCATCTTTGTAATAGTTATTTACAAAATAGATCAGAGCAATATTGTCTGTTTTGTGGATATCGCGCAAACGTGCGATCAACCGTTCGCTGTCGCGCATTGTATTTCTGGTTTTTGTCATTTTCGAATTATCCGTTGGAAGCGACTTACCTGCAACAGCAGCAATTTTGTCCGCCCACTTATGCAAATCACGCTCAGCAGCAGGATATGGCTGACCAAAAATTGTTGCCGACAGTGTTTTTTTCGTCAAATCTTTTTTGATGGGATATTTACCGTTTGTCCCTTGATGAACCTCAAGAGAAATATCAAGATCAACGGAATCTTCCTTTGCTTTCTGCTCAATCCAGTTAATCGCCTTACAAATTGAATCCTTTGTGGACGCGATATCATACTCGTTCCAAACTCCGGTGTATTTTGAATCCACGAAAATGGCGTAAATAACAACCTTGTCATCGAGTGACTTGCAGACATTATTCTGTACCGACGCAAACGCAAATTCCTTGTAATACTTATTCGTGGCACAAGCACTTCCGATTAACACTAGTATAGAAAGCGCTGTAAGAGAAAGAAACTTTTTCATAAACGAGATTTAAGGATGACTTTTCCTTAAAACGCTTACATGGAACAAGAATAACAGCGCTTTATTTTTCTTTCGTTGGCAGGTACTTCTTACAAATTTCGTACTTCGCTGCCTCGGAGAGTAAATGCTTCAATGGAACGCTTCCTTTGATCCCCAATTGATCGAATTGCTCCGTTTTATCCCATTTCAAAAAATACAATTCCTGTCGATTCGGGACACAATTCATGCGATGCAGGTAATGCCAGCCTTGTCCAATGACCGATAATCCAACCTTGAAACGCGCAACTTGATTGTTGTTCATGGTAATAATGGTTCTATCATCTGGTATTTGTGAAAACAGACTGTATCCCGAATAATTTTCATAAAGATTCTTTCGCTGGAATTGATCCTTCATACCTAAAAGTTCAACCAAAGTTGGAGCAATATCGATGTTCGAAACAGTCCTTTCACGATTGTTTCTAAAGTCACTCATGTTCAACCCACGTTGAAGCTCCCTCGGAATGTAAACGATCAGTGGAATAGAAATAGCTTCAGCATAATAACTATCCACATGACCGATATTGTTATGATCCTTAAGTGATTCACCATGATCAGAAGTGAACACGATAACGGTATTTTGTATTTTTCCGGTTTTCCTTAACTGATCGAAAACGCTTCCCAGCAAACTGTCCTGATAACGAATCGCGTTGTTGTATTCGTCTTCAAACCTCCCCTTCCATTTTACAGCCTTTTCCGGAACCTTGTACGGATAATGTGTCGCATTCAACTGAACTACTCCAAAAAAAGGCTTTTTGGATAAGAATTGGCGATTCAACTGCCTGATCGTAAACGCATCATCGATTCCAAGGTCATTGAAGAAAGGTTGTTTACTCGTTTCAGCATTCCATTTGAAATCAAGTTTTTCATTCTTGTAAAACCTGTCAAAATGGTACCATTCCATTGTATGTGAACTTAAGAAGAATGTTCTTGCACCTACTGCCCTACCCAGATCCCAGATCAAGGGTTGACTCTAAAAGATTTCAGGAGACTGATAAGGTCCGACTCCCGATAACATTGCGGGTACAGCAAGCATTGTCGTGGAGGAAACCGTATATGCATTGTTATATACACATAGATCACTTGTAAACTGCTTTATGAATCTTTTCAATTCAGGGCTTGTATTCTTCGGATAGCCGTAAGGTTCAAGGTTTTGCCTTCTTAAACTTTCGCTCAATATGACCAGTACGTTACATTTCGTTTGCTGTTGATGATCAAGTTTCACCGGATGTCGAAAGCTAAGGCCACGTCCTTCGAACTTTCGCTCTTTCCTTAGCTCAAGCAAATGCCTGACAAAAGCAGCATTGAAATTCGTATCCATAGTATAACACTGGTCATATTTTTTATGTCTGATGGTTAAATAGGTGAAAGAACTTAAGAAAACACATGCGCTCAATAGCAAGAATCGAATTGAATTCACATTACTGGACAATCTGGTGAGTTTTCTCAAACCAAAGAACAATAAACCTGCGCTGAACACTAAAACAATCACCTCAACCCAGTGAATAGAGTCGCGCAATAATACCATTGCACTTTTGGGTTCTGTTCTGAAATACTCAAGCGTGTAGTAAT
>Ga0172367_10005735_pt1 | contig 14898 bp, 10 predicted proteins | sample Lak10m_FD_114542 | JGI IMG/M metagenome (GOLD analysis project Ga0172367, IMG submission 114542) | Freshwater microbial communities from Kabuno Bay, South-Kivu, Congo - kab_022012_10m | ecosystem: Environmental > Aquatic > Freshwater > Lake | place: Democratic Republic of the Congo: South-Kivu... | reverse complement strand
GTAGCACCTTGAAGCGGCAGATTATCCAGGTATTGTTGCAAAGGAATTGCTAACTTCAAGGGAGTCTGCCCACCAAATTGAATAATGATGCCCTCGGGTTGTTCCACTTCCACAATATTTAGGACATCTTCCTTGGTTAAGGGCTCAAAATAAAGGCGATCGCTGGTGTCATAGTCGGTGGAGACTGTTTCAGGGTTAGAGTTAACCATAATGGTCTCAAACCCATCTGCCTGTAATGCAAAGGAAGCATGACAGCAGCAATAGTCAAATTCAATACCTTGTCCAATACGATTGGGTCCACCTCCCAAAATCATCACCTTCCGTCGAGTTGACGAAACCACCTCTGATTCTGGTAAAACGACGGTAGAGGCGGCTAACTCCTCCACCATCTCTGTACCCCGTTCATAGGTAGAGTAGTAGTAAGGGGTCAAGGCAGCAAATTCAGCAGCACAGGTATCTACGGTTTTATAGACAGGCAATATATTTAAGGATTTACGATAGGTACGGACTTGGTCTTCGTTGGTTTTAGTTCCATAGGCAATCTGACGGTCACTAAACCCTTGTTGCTTGATGGATAACATTTGGTCGGCACTAATATCATATAATTTAGTCCGTTTTAATAATTTTTCAGTTTCCAGAAGGAGCTGCATTTTATCGAGAAACCAAGGATCGATACCAGTCATTTCGTAAATATGGTTTGGAGTCATTCCCATTAGCAAGGCTTGACGGACAGTAAAAATCCGTTCTGGGTTTGGGGTGCGTAAACCAGCTCGGATTTGTTCTAGGCTAGGTAATTTTTCTGGTTTGTCACAACCCCAACCAGCCCGACCTGTTTCCAGCGATCGCAGTGCTTTTTGGAAAGATTCTTGGAAACTACGACCAATTGCCATTACCTCTCCCACTGATTTCATTTGAGTAGTTAGAATCGGCTGAGAGCCAGGGAATTTTTCAAAAGCAAAGCGAGGAATTTTGGTAACCACGTAGTCAATAGCCGGTTCAAAACTGGCCGGGGTCTTCTTGGTTATATCGTTGGGGATTTCATCCAAGGTGTAACCAACTGCCAACTTAGCGGCGAATTTAGCAATTGGGAATCCAGTAGCCTTAGATGCTAAGGCGGATGAACGGGACACTCGGGGATTCATTTCAATCACAATGACATCCCCATTTTCAGGATTAATGGCAAATTGAATATTAGAACCCCCTGTTTCCACCCCAATTTCTCGAATGATTTTAATTGCAGCATCTCGCAACCGTTGATATTCTTTATCTGTTAAGGTTTGAGCCGGGGCAACGGTAATGGAGTCACCAGTATGAATCCCCATGGGATCAATATTTTCAATGGAGCAAATGATAACAACATTATCTGCCAGATCCCGCATCACCTCCAGTTCATATTCTTTCCAGCCGATGAGAGATTGATCAATTAAAATCTGAGAGACGGGGCTAGCATCAATGCCCCCTTGAGCCATTTCTTCAAATTCTTCTTGATTATAGGCAATACCACCACCAGTCCCTCCCATGGTGAAGGCGGGACGGATAATTAATGGATAGGTTCCAATTTGTTGGGCAATGATACGGGCTTGTTCCAAGGTCTCTGCGGTTCCGGCAGGACACATTTTTATCCCGATTTTCTCCATGGACTCTTTGAATAGTTGCCGGTCTTCCGCTTTTTTAATGGCTGGTAACTTAGCACCAATCAACTCTACCCCGTACTGATGGAGGATGCCGTTTTCTGCTAATGCTACCGCTAAATTGAGGGCAGTTTGTCCTCCCATGGTAGGTAAAAGGGCATCAGGACGTTCTTTCTCAATAACTTTTGCCACTAACTCCCAAGTCAGAGGTTCAATATAGGTTCGGTTCGCCATTTCTGGATCAGTCATGATTGTAGCGGGATTGGAATTAACCAAAACCACCTCAAAGCCTTCTTCTCTCAGTGCTTTACAGGCTTGGGTGCCAGAGTAATCAAACTCGCAGGCTTGACCAATTACAATAGGACCAGACCCTAATAACAGGATTTTATGGATATCAGTACGACGTGGCATAGAATGGTTAGTCCAACGGAGAGAATGGGAGATGGGATAAACGAAAGACCGGCAAGAGAACATCCCAATTTTGCAAATTTGCCTTCATCCCCCAACCCCTTCGCCCATTTTGGATGAAGGGGAGCCGGATTTAGGGTGAGGAACGGGAAGGTGAGATGTACCCCACGGGCAATCTTTGGATCAACAAAAGGATCAACACAATTGCCTACTTGATGACTATAGAGGAATGGGTACCCTCCTTCCTGACAGGAGTGCAAACCTATTGCAAATTTAGAATACCATTAGTACCCTATCTTTAATTTGCCACGAAACTCATCTGGATGATTGAAATTTTAACCGGATGTATAAATCTTTCCTAGGTGTAGACAGTCAGTCAAATCAGCGCTTAAAATAACTAAGTTGAATATCTGCCATTCAAGACCAACCTAAAATAATTAATAACGATAAATCCTTGATTTCCCATCACAGTTTTAAACAAAAAATCCAAGATTACTTTCACCAAATTGCCCCAAATTTAGACCGGTGGAGCGGACGCAACCGTTATTATTATCAAGATATTGAACGCTTCCATCGGTTTATCATTCCCGTGGGTAGTCAAGTCCTGCAAATTGGTTGTGGAACGGGCACCTTGTTAGCAGCATTACAACCCTCCTTCGGGGTAGGGATTGATTTTGCCCCCGCAGTCATTGAAATTGCCCGTCAGAAATACTCACCCCGTCTCCATTTTGTTTGTCTTGATGCCGAGGTGTTGACTCCAGGTCTCCTGTTTAGTGAACTGGATAAGACCTGTGATAGGGGGTTAGAATCTGCTGTCAATAACCATTACAGCAACTCAGACCCTGATTTAATTCCGACGGCGCAACCCCCGAATCAGGCAAAAGGGGGGGATGATACAAGTTTTGACTTCATTATCCTTTCAGGGGTTCTTGGTTATCTCAGCGATATCCAATCCGTTTTAACTCGACTACAACCCTTCTGTCATCCCCGTACCCGTATCGTATTAACGTTTCACAACTTCCTCTGGGAACCCCTGTTAACGGCTGCAGAATGGATTGGGCAACGCCGTCCCCAACCCCCACAAAATTGGTTGTCGAAAATGGATGTGGTAAACCTGGTTTCCATTACTGGGTATAGTGTGATCAAAACCGGGGCACGATTCTTAATGCCAAAGCCCATCCCCCTGCTATCTGGGATATGTAATCGATACTTGTGTGCCATTACCCCATTTAGCCATCTATCGTTGACGAATTATGTTATCGCCCGTTTAGTTAGTCCCATTCCCCATATCCAATCCACTTGTTCCGTCATCATCCCTGCCCGCAATGAAATGGGGAACATTGCTGGTGCCTTGTCACGATTACCCCAATTAGGTCGCCAGACAGAGGTAATCTTTGTGGAAGGACATTCTCGGGATCAGACCTGGGACGAAATTCAACGGGTGGCACAGGAATACCATGGCGTATTCACTGTGAAGGCATTACAACAAAATGGGAAGGGTAAAGGAGATGCAGTTCGGATGGGCTTTGCTGCTGCCACTGGGGATGTATTGATGATTTTAGACGCAGACTTAACGGTACGACCAGAGGATCTATCCCTTTTTATGGAAGTCATCAGTAGAGGCACCGGAGAATTTATCAATGGTACCCGTCTGGTGTACCCTTGCTCCGGAGATGCTATGCCCTGGGTGAATGCCTTAGCCAATAAATTTTTCAGCCTGGTATTTTCGTTTTTATTGGATCAACCCATCAAAGATACCCTTTGTGGAACCAAGGTTCTGTGGCGTCGTGATTATCTCCGGATTGCCGACGGACGGTATTACTTTGGCGACTTCGATCCCTTTGGTGACTTTGATTTATTATTTGGAGCAGCAAAATTAAACTTGCACATTGTTGATGTACCCGTTCGTTATCAACCCCGGTTTTATGGTTCTTCTAACATTAACCATGTACGGGAAGGGTTACAACTGTTGCGAATGTGTCTATACGCTTCTCAGAAAATCAAATTTTGGTAGTTCGGTCTTGGGGTTCACTTCGGTTTACAATTTATAAATCATATTCATTTAACAGTTTAATACATCAACTTTAGGTGCATCCCAATTTTGCAGCTCTCACCCTAAGTCCCTCTTCCTTTTTGGGAGAAGGGGTTAGGGGATGCTGGAAAACTGGCAAAATTGGGATACTCTCATTTCTAGATGGCTGACTATTGGGGGCAGGGCTAAACCATGATGTGCCTCACTTTAACAGGTCCGCTATCACAACTGGTTGTTCCTTATATAGGGTTATTAATTTCATCATGAATATCCGCACCGTATCCACTCAGCCTTTTCTAGATCAAAAACCTGGTACTTCAGGATTACGAAAACAAGTATCCCAATTCCAGACCCATCATTATCTGGAAAATTTTACCCAATCTATTTTTGATAGTCTGGACAATTGCCACGGACAAACGTTGGTTTTGGGGGGTGATGGACGATTCTATAATCGTCAAGCGATTCAGATTATTTTAAAAATTGCTGCTGCCAATGGTTTTAAGAGGGTTTTGGTGGGGCAAGGGGGGATCCTTTCCACACCAGCAGTATCCTGCATTATCCGAAAGTATCAAGCCTTTGGAGGTATCGTCCTTTCAGCTAGCCATAATCCAGGGGGTCCCAATGGAGATTTTGGCATTAAATACAACATCAGTAATGGAGGTCCTGCTCCGGAAAAGGTGACAGATGCCATCTATGCACGCACAAAAACCATTGATGCTTATCGTATTCTGGAATCCAATGATTTAGACCTAGATAGGTTAGGCACTACCTTACTGGGGGATACCACAGTGGAGGTGGTGGATTCAGTGGTAGACTACAGCCAATTAATGGAATCTTTATTTGATTTTGATCGCATCCATGAATTACTAACTTCTGGTCAATTCACTGCATGCATCGATTCGTTACATGCAGTGACTGGACCCTATGCCCGATCTATTTTTGAACAACGGTTGGGTGCGCCAGTGGGCACTGTACAAAATGGGATTCCCTTGGAAGACTTTGGGGGTGGGCATCCTGACCCGAATCTAGTTTATGCCCATGACCTAGTAGACCGTCTGTATGGGGCTGATGCTCCCGATTTTGGGGCGGCATCTGATGGCGATGGCGATCGCAACATGATTTTGGGTCGTCGGTTTTTTGTCACCCCCAGCGATAGTTTGGCAGTTTTAGCCGCCAATGCCACCTTGGTTCCTGGGTATCGGAATGGGTTAGCTGGTATTGCCCGTTCTATGCCCACCAGTCAAGCCAGTGATCGGGTTGCTAGGAAGTTGGGAATCGATGCCTATGAAACCCCCACGGGTTGGAAATTTTTTGGAAATTTATTGGATGTAGGTAAGGCGACCCTCTGTGGCGAAGAAAGCTTTGGGACTGGTTCCAACCACATTCGGGAAAAAGATGGGCTATGGGCTGTTTTATTCTGGTTAAATATAGTCGCAGTTCGGCAACAGTCAGTAGAAGCAATTGTTCAATCCCATTGGCAGGAATATGGACGTAATTATTATTCCCGTCATGATTACGAGTCTGTCAATGGTGAACGGGCAAATGCACTCATGGATCAACTCCAATCCAATCTTTCTTCCCTATCGGGTCAAACCATTGCCCATTATACCGTTAAGTATGCTGACAACTTTAGTTATACGGATCCAGTGGATGGCAGTTTTAGTGCCAACCAAGGGGTTCGCATTGGCTTTACTGACGGTTCACGGATCGTTTTTCGCCTTTCGGGGACGGGGACCCAAGGAGCTACATTGCGTCTTTATTTAGAAAGTTATGAACCCAACTCCGATCGTCATCACCTAGATCCCCAGGTTGCCCTGACGGATTTAATTACCATTGCCGAGCAATTAGCCCACATTCGTTCATTTACTGGTATGGATGTGCCGACGGTAATTACGTGATTGGCAGTTGCCACTTATTTATGGGTACTGGGTTTTTAGTGAGGACGCAATGGGTCGTTCAGGATAGGAACACCAGTCACTCCAACTTCCCGGGTAGAGTTTCCCTTGGAACAAACCGGCTACCTCCAGTGATACTAAATTCACACACGCAGTAACTCCGGAACCACAATAAACAATAATATCAGTTTTGTTTTGAAGGGGTTGCCACCGCTTTTGATGGAATGAAATAGGTTGAATGAATCCATTGGGAGTGGTGATGTCTGTCCAAGGTAGGTTCATGGCTCCAGGGATGTGTCCGGCAATGGGGTCTATGGGTTCCCGCTCTCCCCGATAGCGGTCTTTTTCCCTTGAATCCACCAATGCTACAGTGGTGAGGGTTTGATGCTGGGCAACCACCTCAATATCAACCACTTGATGGGATTGGATGCGGGGGAGAAACTGTCCTTCCTGTAGGGGTGGGCTAGTAGTGGAAATTGGATAACCGGCTTCTCGCCAGGCAGAAAATCCTCCATCTAGAACCACAACCCGGTCATGACCCAGGTAGCGCATCAACCACCACAGACGGGAGGCAAATGCAAATCGGGAATCATCGTAGGCCACCACCCAGGTTTGAGACCCATCCACTCCCAATTGCCTCAATGTATTTGTCAATTGATTGACATCCGGTAGGGGATGTCGTCCTCCATGGTGTTCAACGGGACCAGATAGATCCTGACTGAGGTCTAAATGGTAGGCACCCGGTATATGTCCATCGGCATAAAGGCGTTTTCCTTGACTGGGGTCTATGAGGGAGAAACGGCAATCAATGACCACCACAGATTTTGAAGGAGTTGTGGGGGCGATGGCAGCAGCTAACCATGTAACCGATACAATTGGTGAACAAGGGATGGAAAAAGGCATGGGTGTTTTCAGGGATATGACTATAAGATAAATAAAAAACCAACAACTTAGTTTACAAAATTGTGCGATTTGATCTGATAACGTTATTTCCAGATTTTTTTACATCACCCTTGGGGAGTGGCTTAATGGGTAAGGCGATCGCTCGCCACATTGCCTCTATTCATTGCACTAATCCCCGGGACTTCACTACAGATAAGCATCATAAGGTGGATGACGAACCCTATGGCGGCGGAGTGGGGATGCTACTGAAGCCAGAACCTATCTATCATGCATTATCCAGCATACCCCACTTACCAAGGCGGGAGGTGATTTTAATGACCCCTCAAGGGCAACCACTGGCACAAGCCACCCTGGAGATATTGGCGAGTCACTATGATCAGTTGGTGATTATTTGTGGTCACTATGAAGGGGTGGATGACCGAGTCTTAGGCTGGGTTGACCGGGAAATTTCTATTGGGGATTTCGTTTTGACCTGTGGTGAAATACCTGCCCTAGCATTAATTAATGGGGTCATTCGATTATTGCCGGGTACCGTTGGGAAAGAGGCATCCCTCAGATCTGAAAGTTTTACATCGGGATTATTGGATTATCCCCAATATACCCGTCCGGCTAAGTTCAATGGAGCAAAAGTGCCAGATGTTTTATTATCGGGGAACCACAGCCAAATTGCCCGTTGGCGACTGGAACAACAAATTGAACGAACCCGCAGGCGACGACCAGATTTATATGAATTGTGGCAACAACGGCAGATTGAGGAGGGTGAACTATTTCCCACCATCAATGAGGTTGGATAAACGGCATCCACCCTTTTTCAATCTTCCTAGCCTGGATTATTCATGGGGCTTGCCAGTAGGCAGTGACTTGCCCCCGATGAGTCAACAGTAACAAACAAGTTATCGTTCGGCTGACTGGCTAAAAGATGCTCCCCGTCCTTGATAGCGTCAGTCAGTGAAGCATCAAGCATCACCGTGGCTTCAGCCCGGTGAGAATGTCAAAAAAAGGGGGTTCCTAATTTCACTGTAAAGTCATTTTTAGGAAATATAAAAATAGTTAATATTAGTATTAATATTTTTGTTTTAATTGCATCTACCTTTTATGAGTCCATTTCCATCCTGGGTTTTCCCGAATCATCCCTTGATTCAACGTCAATCCATACAACCCAATGAACCAACCACCGATTTGGTAGAGCCATGGTCAGATTCATGGTCCCATCCCCCCCTTTACCAGCAGCAAGACCCTATCGGTAATGAATCGGTCCCTGTCCCATCTGAATTGAGTCAGGTAGGGGATTGGCTTAAGGAAGGCCTATCCATCTATCAGTGGTCTCAATTTCCAGGGTTGGACTATGTTTTTTTAGCACTGTTGAGTTTGACAACAGTCTTGGCATCCTTTACTGAGCCTGTGACAGCTACTCTTCGCCCTGGCGATCGCGGTGAAGACGTGTTTACATTGCAGTCAAGTTTACAAAAAGCGGGCTATAACCCAGGACCCATCGATGGGGTTTATGGCAAACAAACTCAACAGGCAGTTCGTCACTTTCAGCGGGATCGCAAGTTGCTATCCGACGGTATTGCTGGCAACCAAACCCTGAGTAAATTAAAAAGTGGTTCTACTTCCATGGTCGGGGGTCCCAGTATTACGAAAGAAGTAGATGTGATGGAACTTCAACAATTATTGACAAACCAGGGATTTTTTACTGCCCAGATCAATGGTATTTATGGACCACGGACTCACAATGCTGTCAGAAAAGCTCAACAATCGTTTGGGCTTCTGGTGGATGGAATTGCTGGACCACGAACCATGGCAGCACTGAGAAGATCCCAATCATTGACGCCTACAAAAAATCCGAATCCCATCCCGCAAAATTCACCTGGAACAACAAGCACTATTAATGTATTTGAGTTGCAAGACCTATTGGCTGAGCAAGGTTTTTTCAACGGACCTAAAAGTGGAATTTACGGCCCATTGACCCGTAAAGCAGTTAGGGATGCCCAAGCAGCCCTTGGATTGGTGGTGGATGGAATTGCTGGACCACGAACCATGGCAGCTTTACGCAATGAAGTCTCCGCTACCCCTCCCCAGGGTAATCCGAGGACGAATCCCACCCCCCCAAGTTTACTCACTGTACCAGAACCACCGCCAGAAAATCTTGCTGACACATTGGCGGCTGCAAACACAGAAAATAATAGTCCTGATGTTTTATATCTACAGCAGTTACTACGTCGGAATGGATTTTATCAAGGTTCTATGGATGGTATTTTTGGTCAACGCACCCGTAATGCTGTCTCCAAGGCTCAAAGAACCTTAGGGTTGGTAGTAGATGGAATCCCCGGACCTAAAACGTTGCAAGCATTAAAGAAAAATATAAATTAAAAAGCCGTCCAATGATCGCCCTGGTTAGTTTCGACTTTCGTTAATGCCTCCCGTAATCCTACCCAATCCATTTCATGAACTAGGCATTGTTTAACCATACATCCGTCCTGTAAATAAATGGCTTGGGTGGCAAATTCTTCAGCCAATTCCAATTGATGGCTGGCCATGATGATGGTTAGGGAGCGTTCATTGATTAAATCTCGAAGTAAGTTGAAAATCGTATTACTGCGACCATAATCTAACGATGACGTGGGTTCATCTAACAGTAACACCTGGGGTTGAATGGTAAGAGCACGGGCAATAGCCACCATTTGTCGTTGACCCACAGATAGCTCTGTTTCTCGACGCTTCCACCATTCCCTAGAGAGTTGAAGACGTTCTTGCCAAAAGCGTATCGATTTTTGAATTTTATCGGCAGAGTAGCCCCTTAGTTGTAAAGGGTAAGCTAACGCCTCTTCAACGGTCATCCCTAATAATTTGGATTCTTGCAAGACCAATGTAACCTGCTGACGTAATTCTCCAATTGGAATAGTTTGAATATCCCGTTGATTGTAATAAATATGACCTTTAGATGGGTCTTGGAGACGATTTAGTAACCGTAAAACTGACGTTTTACCACATCCCGAAGCTCCTACCAGGACTAACCATTCACCTTTGGCTACCTCAAATGATAGATCCCGTAGCCGGTATTCTTTGCTAAAAGAACCTATTAAACTCACCTGTTCCAGCTTTATAGATGCCATGAAAATAGAAAATGATGAACAAAGTACGGAATTGAAAGGAAGATAGGGTAGCTGTTCCCACCCTGGTAAAGAGGATTGCGGGCTACGCCCGATGGTTCTTCCCTAGGGGGAGTGAACGGGTACAAGATACGGATTTAGTTGTTAACGTTTGCGATTTCTAGGATGGTTAGATTTTTTGGATAGGATTGCACAAATCCCCCTTTCCTTGATTCGCTTGTAGTGGGTCACACTAAAGTCAGCTAAACTATGACTCATGGCTCCTAGTTCTAATCCGATGATCAAGAATAAGCCGGTTATCCCGTGTTGACGAATGAAAGAACGGATAATAAAATCAAGTTTATCCCACGTTAAAGAACCTAAAATAAGGTCGTTGGTGATGGCCACCCCTACAATTCCCATCAGTCCCATCCAAAACGCTAAATAAAGAACTCGTAGGGTAGTACCAATAATGGGGGCATGGGACAAGGGAGACCGATGACCAATGCTGGCACGGTAGGGTAACCATATCCACCGTAACCATCCCCATCGTTTATAGGGATGGGAATGAATATCTAAGTCTGGACTTAGCATAAACCCCCCTAATAAATAGCCCACGGTTAAAACCAGTGTAAACCAAGGGCTGCGGGTACGATCAAGGGCTATTAATAGGATTAAGGGGAATGTCCAAAATGTAATACGGTCATGGGTACGTCCAGCAGGCATAGGAGGCTTTAAATCTATGATTCTAACCAACTATAGTACCCCGTGTACTCAACGTGTATTACAGTGGTAGACCCCATACTCTCTGGAAGTGGTGAGCCATGGTAACAACGGAGGTCATCACTGGTTTAACCCTGATTGCCAATGCACCAATGTTTCTCAATTCAAACTAACCATTGATAAGATTTGTAATCTGGCTACTGGTTGTTTTAGTAAAAGGATTTCCTCCCTCCAAGTACAAAAACCATTCGATACTATACAGTTTATAAAAATACATGATTTTATCAATTAGTTCTTTTGTAGTAAATAGCTTCTGGGTTGGCACTGGTGCTCTTGTTACACGATTTTCTAGTTTTTTAGTCCTCCCTTTTTTAGCTAGACTCCTTGGTCCTACAGAGTTAGGTTTATATAATTTGATACAAGCCACCATCCAAGCTGCAGATGGTTTAGCAAATGTAGGGGCAGATGTATCGATTCATCGAAATGGGGCCCAATATGGAGTGTCTAAGCCCGAAGCTTTAGGAAGATTATTTGGGGTTGGTGCCTGTTTAATTATAAGTTCGGGTTTGATTATTGCAACCCTATTGTGGTTTACAAAAAGGCAAATTGCAACTCAATGGTTAGGTGACTCTAGAGTTGAATTATGGTTAACTTGGGCAAGCATCATTGTTTTTATACAGATCGCTGGAAATCCTGCCTGGTTATATATGCTGGCTCTTAAAGCTTTCCGTGAATTTGCCATCAGACAATCTGTAATAGCCATTAGCAGTATCATCCTTTCATGTACGTTAACTTTATTTTTTGGGTTGTCAGGTGCAATTATTAGTTTACTGGTGATTGCTTTAATTAATCTAATTATTGGTTGGTACTTAGCTTTATTAATTCTCAGGAAAAACAATATTTTCTTGAGAATTAATAATTTTCTCCATGAGTCTCTAACCATATTTAAATTAGGATTCCCATTTTATTTTTCCAATGCATTCAATTATTTTATAAGTCTTCCGTTATTGGGCTATGTTGGACAGACAAGTGGGTTTGATCAATTAGGTTATTTACGAGTAGCTCAATCCCTGTCGCAATTCATTACTTTTTTGCCTACTGTAATAGCACCTGTAATTATTTCTGAACTGTCAATTAACCTCGTTGAAGACCCTATCATATATAGGAGAAATAAATCATTTCACTTAAGAACTTTATGGTTTATACTATTACTAGTTACACTATTAATATCCATTAGTTTAGAGCATTTAATTCCGTTGTTATTTGGATTGAAATACTCAAATGCAATTCCTTTATCCCGACTAACTATTTGGATTGCGGCAATTACCTCGTTATATGGTATATTCAACCAATATTTAGTCTGTATCGGTAATACTATAATTATTAGTTCAATTCAAATCTTTGGTGCTTTCATCAATCTAGTTTTGGCAATAGTATTGATTCCTAACTTAGGATCAATGGGCTTTCTTATTGCTCAATTTTTAAGTGTTGTGATTATTGCATTTTTATACTTAAAACCGAGTTTAGATGATATAAAAGATGATAATAAAAAAATTCTTTATTTAAGTTTACTCACCATGGCATTCATGCTATGCACATTTGGAATTCCTTTTATATTTAAGGATAGGTGGATCAATACTATAATTTTTTCGTTTATTTTTATTTTCACAAGTATTAATAGCTATCAATTTCTGTTTTTAGAGGATGAACGATCTTATATTTACTTAAAACTCAGCCAGTATTTTAAACTTTCCCAATTACCCTAAGCGAGTTTCTTGTTAATTACTTTCCAGGATATTATCAAACAGTTTAATTGTATGGTTATTGCCAACTATTGACATTAAATTTTATAGACTATATGCGTTGTTAAACTCTAGGTTATGGTTGGATTTCATATCCGTAAAACTTTTCAAGAAAGCCGTTGAGTCTATTTCTTCAACAAAAGTCAACTAAACTAAATTAGAACAACTTCATGATTTTACCAACCGTTATTTTACCGGGTTATTTTGCTGGTTGGAGGGACTATACTCCACTATCCCAATTGCTACAACAACAGGGTATACCAACTGCCATTGTTCCATTGGTGAAACGAGACTGGTTGCCTACAGTGGGTGGACGTTCCATGGTGCCCATCTTGCGCGTATTACACCAAACTGTGGAGCAAATCCTGGCAAAAGAGGGTGGGGGGCAGGTGAATTTAATCGGTCATTCCGCCGGGGGATGGATCGGACGGATTTACCTAGGGGAGCAACCCTATTGTATCCACGGCGATGTGGACAAACACGCTAACCTATGGGGGCACCATTCCCGGATTGCCACCCTCGTCACCTTGGGCACTCCCCATAGTAGTGGTGAACGGTGGACCCGTAAAAACTTAGATTTCGTGAACCAAAACTATCCTGGTGCTTTTTATCCTGATGTGAGTTATGTGTGTGTGGCAGGGAAAGCAGTCTACGGGGAGAGACGATTACAAAATTGGTTCACCTACAGTAGTTATCAACTCACTTGTGGTCATGGTCAATGCTGGGGAGATGGGATTACCCCCATTGTTGCCGCTCATCTGACGGGTGCCCATAACCTCACTATAGAAGGAGCAATGCATTCTCCATCGGCATCTTTATGGTATGGTTCGCCTCAGTTATTCCCCCGTTGGGGGGCTTATCTGCGGTAAACCAGGGCGATGCAACCCAAAATTTCTGCCCGATTTGGAGAATCCCTGTCCCTTTGTCCCAGGCAATCGTTAATTGGATGAAAAACAGAATAAAATGAAGATTCATTCAAGATTCCTGGTGTTTTTTTAACCATACATAATTATTAGAGTTATCTACAGAGTGGGACTTCTAGGAATCAAAGTTCATCAACTGCCAAGGAAGGGATGGGTTCAGACTGGTGCAAAAAGGAACACTCGTTGAATTTAAGGTTCATAATGACCGTCGTTTAGGAGTAGTTGAACGACCTGAAGGGAAAAAACTGTGGATAATCTTGGATGAACGATCTCAATCCCACACGTTACACCCAAGAGACATCACCTATGAAGGTAGTGACCATTCCTACAGGGTCTCTGACATTCCTTCCTTTCGACAGCAGGTGAATGCTTATCTTGATCCTTCAGCATTAGAAGTAGCATGGGAGTTATGTGTAGAAGAAGGAGAGAGTACGGATCCACAAGGATTGGCTGAAGTTTTATTTTCGTCCCAAGCTGATATTTGTTGTTACGCAGCCCACTGTCTATTGGTGGAAGATCGGGTTTTCTTTAAGCAACGAGGCGATCGCTACGAACCCCGAACCCAATTACAGGTGAATGAACTGAAGCATCAAATGACGGTGGCAGCACAACGACAACGGGAGTGGCAGGAGTTCCTTCACCAGATTCAACAAGTATTGGCAGCGAACAACAATCAAATTGAATCTCCTTATTTGGATGAAGCATGGGTCATTCCCCATCGATCCCGCATCGATTCCCTAGAACGATTAGCAACCTTTGGAAATGAAGCACTCCACATTATCCATGCTCAAGAATTATTAACTGCATTGGGACGGGCAGGGACTTCAGAAGGGGCATTTCAGTTACTAGTAGACTTAGGATTGTGGAGTTCCCATGAAAATCTCATACTGCGGCGCAGTGCTTATCCAATTCAGTTTTCTGCGAAGGTTATCGATGTGGTTAACGATCGTTTGCAATTTCCACCGATTGATCTTGATGTTCAACGGCTTGACCTGACTCACCTAAAAGTCTATACCATTGATGACGCAAGTACCACTGAAATTGATGACGGATTGAGTTGGCAAACGGTTGTGGATGGGGATGGTGAATGGCATCATCAAATCTGGGTTCACATTGCTGATCCCACCCGATGGCTGTCCCCTGGGGATGAACTGGATCTGGAAGCTCGTCGTCGAGCCACTACCCTGTATTTACCCACTGGAATGATATCTATGTTTCCAGTTGAATTAGCCACCGGTCCAATGAGTTTAAAGGAAGGAAAGGTATGCTGTTCCCTTAGTTTTGCCATTACTTTAGACGAAACTGGATCAGTTGCGGATTATAGTATCCACAGTAGTATGATTAAGCCCACCTACCGTCTTACCTACGAAGATGTGGATGAAATATTAGAACTGGATATTCAGGCGGAACCGGAACTCCTAGGTATTGCCAAGCAAGCTAAATTACGTCGGCAGTGGCGACAATCCCAGGGGGCAATTAATATTTCCAT
>Ga0172367_10005732_pt1 | contig 14904 bp, 9 predicted proteins | sample Lak10m_FD_114542 | JGI IMG/M metagenome (GOLD analysis project Ga0172367, IMG submission 114542) | Freshwater microbial communities from Kabuno Bay, South-Kivu, Congo - kab_022012_10m | ecosystem: Environmental > Aquatic > Freshwater > Lake | place: Democratic Republic of the Congo: South-Kivu... | reverse complement strand
TCAGTGGCATTGGAGCGAGCCACCCCGCCCCCTGCCAGCAACAGAGGCCGCTTTGCCGTACGCAGCGCCGCAACGACCTTGGCCATATCACCGGGAGCCGGCACAGGCCGGGTCGGCGCGATGGCGGGGATGCTGTCCAAGTCGTAGCTGCAGTCCCAGGTGCCGACATCGCAGGGGATGTCCAGATGCACCGGGCCCGGCCTTCCGGAGCGCGCCATGTAGATCGCCCGTTCGATCAGTTCCGGCGCGCGTTCCGCCGTGCGTATCGCGGCGCTCCATTTGGTGATCGGCTTGAACACGGCAATCTGGTCAAGGTTCTGCAACAGATCCTTGCCTGGGTCGATGCGATCCAGCTGGTTGTTGGGCGTCAGCACCAGCATCGGGATATTGTCGGCCCAGGCGGCGGCGACGCCCGGGAACAAGTTGGTCGCACCCGGACCGACGGTGCCAAAACATGCAGCCATTTCTCCGGTGACCAGATGCACGGCATGGGCCATATGGCCGGCGGCCTCTTCATGGCGGGTGGTGGCATAACGGAAATACTCATCCTTGCTGGTACCGTCCATCACCAGGCTGAGTTGCGCCGCCGGCAAGCCGAAAATATGCCGGATGCCGTGCTTCTTGAGTATCTCTATGAGGATGCCGCTTACCGTGCTGTCGATTGTCTTGCTCATTTGTCTCTCTCCTTTGGGAACTCACTCGGGCACTGACGGCGTGAAACCCAGAATATCCGCCACTTGCGGTCGATCATAAGCTAGTGAATACTATAAGAGGGTTCACTCAACCTACCCTACCATTTCGTGACGGGCAATTGCCATTTCGTGACCGTGTTCTTAACGCGTGGATAACATCAAGATCGAAACCATCTCTGGAGAACCCGCAGCAGCCGTTGCCACGGGAACTGTGCGCGTTGGCGGCATGATGGGGTTTGCGGCGCTGCTTGCCGAATTGGGGGGCAATCCCGAGCGCCTGGTAGCCAGTTGCGGACTCAGTTTGGGGGTGCTGGAGGAAGCCAACAATATCATTCCCTTCACTCTGGGCGCCCGCCTGCTTCACCTCGCCGCCAAGGAAACTGCCTGCCCGCACTTCGGCCTGCTGCTGGGTCAGCGACAGAACATGGCGCTGCTCGGCCCGGTCGGTTTCCTGATGCAGCATTCTCCGGATGTCCTCACCGCCATACAAAATCTCATCTGCTACATGCACCTACATGTGCAAGGCGCCAGCGCGCAGCTCGGCACGGAGAAGGGGCTGGCGCGATTCACATACAACATCAATATTCGCGGTGTTGTCGGCGCGGATCAGGTCTATTACGTCTGCATGGCCAACAAATTCAATTTTCTGCGCTTGCTCTGCGGCAAGGACTGGCTGCCGGCGGCGGTGCATTTCTGCTATCGCGCCCCTGCGGATGACACCCCTTTTCGCCAGTTGTTTCGCGCCCCGGTGCGCTTCAATCAGCCCAGCAGCAGCATGTTCTTCCAGGCGCATTATCTCGAGCGGCCGATCATCAGCGCCGATCCCAATCTGCGCAAGGTACTCCAGGATTACATCGCGATGATCGAGGCGAAGCATTCGGGAGATCTGCGCGGCCAGTTGCATAGCGTGCTCAGAGTGCTGCTGCCGACGGGGAAATGTACGGTGGATAGAGTGGCCGAGCTGTTCTCGATGCACAGGCGCACCTTGCACCGGCACCTGCTGGCCTACAACATCACGTTCGAGGAAATCCTTGATTCGGTGCGCCACGAAATCGCCGGCCAGATGCTGGAAGAGTCCGACATGCCGCTCGCACAACTCGCCAGCATGCTCGGATACCGCGACACCAGCGCCTTCAATCGTGCCTTCCGGCGCTGGAATGGCGTGGCCCCGAGCGAATGGCGCAGCACCCATATTGGCAAGCCCGGCAGATAAAAGCTGCGGCGTCTCTGGCGCAGCAACGACCACTCGGCGCTAACAAACCTTCTTGCCAGTTCCGTGTCCGACAGGATTCTTCTCCGGGCCGACCAGGAACGCGGCCAGAGCGGGCAGAAGGATGATGGCTCCGAGCACATTCACCAGGAACATGAAAGCCAGCAGCAAGCCCATGTCGGCCTGAAACTTTAGCGCAGAGAATGTCCAGGTGGCCACCCCGGCGGTCATGGTGAAGGCGGTAAACACGGAAGCCGTGCCGCGCTGCCTAAGTGCTTCCAGGAACGATTCCTCCAAGGTTTGCCCGCGACTGTGCACGCCATGCCTGATGCGCTCGAACAGATAAATGCCGTAATCGACGCCAACCCCCACGCCCAGGGCCACCACCGGCAGGGTATTGACCTTGAGGCCGATGCCCATCTCGGCCATCAGCGCGTTGCACAAGATGGTGACCAGTCCCAGTGGCAGGATTATGCACAGGGTTATGGTGATGGACCTGAATTCGATCAGGCAGAGCAGCGCCACCGAAGTGAACAGCGCCAGGTTCACCCACTTGTCGGCTGCGGTCACCTCTTCGTTGGTCGCCGCCATGACGCCCACATTGCCGCTGGCGAGCCTGAAAGTGAGCTTGTCGCTGTCATAACTTGCCTTGAAACGCTTCACCTCATCGACGATATGCGCGATGGTGGGCGCTTGATGATCGGTGGTGAAAGCAGCGATCTGCATCGCCGTGCAATCGCTGTTGAATAGACCGCCGCCGCCCTTGGTGGCAAAGCCTATAGTCTGCGCCATCTGCGGACGATTGTCGGGAAGTACCCGCCACTTCAGATTACCCTCGGCGTAGCTGGTATTCACCGCCCGCATCAGCCCGGTCGGGCCGCGCACCGACTGTACGCCGTCCATCTGGCGCATGAAGAACTCGAAACGGTCCACCGTGTTCATGATCTCGCCGTCGATACAGGGCGCGTCCATCCCCTTGGTCTCGGCAATCACCGAAAAGATGTCGGTGCCGACCGAAAAACTACGGGTAATCACCTCAACGTCCTGATTGTAGCGGGCGCTGTTGCGCAGCTCCGGCACACCTTCGCCCAAGTCGCCGATTTTCAATTCAAGAGCGTACCAGCCGCCGATTCCAGCCAGTGCAAAGGCAACCGCAATGATCACTGCAGCCGTCTTGCGCTGAGTAAGTTTGGCGATGCGCGTCCACAGCCAGGTGCCGCTGGTCTCCTTGCCATGCAGGCGCTTGGCCTCGGCGGGGCTGATTTTCATGTAGGACAGCAGGATCGGCAGCAGCATCTTGTTGGTGACGATCATCAGCGTCACGCCGAGCGTCGCCGTGATGGTCAACTCCCGCACCATTTCGATCTTGACGAAGGCGATCACCAGGAAACCGATGGCATTGGCGAGCAGCGCCACGCTGCCCGGCACGAACAGCTTGCGGAAAGAATTGCGCGAGGCGGTGACACCGTCGGCTCCTTGCAGGGTCTCCAGTTTCCAGGCGTTGGTCATCTGCACCGCGTGGCTTACGCCAATCGAAAATATCAGGAAGGGCACCAGAATCGACATAGGATCAAGCCCCAGGCCGATCAGCGGCAATAGGCCGAGCAGCCAGATCACCGGCACCATGGCGCAGGCCAAAGCCCAACCGGTCAGCATCAGGGAACCGGAATACCAGTAGAGCAGGATCGCGGTAATGCAAAAGGCGATGCCGAAAAAGGCAAATACGCCTTCCGCGCCCCGTGCGATGTCGCCCGCGGCCTTGGCGAAGCCGATGATATGCACTGAGATATTGTCGTTCTCGAACGTGGTGCGCAGTGCGTCGAGTTGTATCGAGAGACGCCGCAAGTCGATGCGCTTGCCGCTGTCCGGGTCACGGTCGAGCAGCGTGGCGGCAATCAGGGCGCCGGAGAGGTCGTTGGCGACGATCCGTCCGACCCAGTCCGACTTGATCAGCTTGGCCCGCACCGCCTGCAAATGCTCCGGCGAGCCGTTGAAATCGGAAGAGATGATGTTCTCGGCGCTGTAGCCGTTTTCGATGATCTCGATGTAGCGCACGTTCGGACTGAACAGCGAGGTAACGCTGGAGCGCTCCACTCCGGGGGTATAGAACACCTCGTCGTGGGCCTGGCGGAAAGTATCCAGGAACTCCTTGGTGAAAATGTCGCCCTGCCTGGCCTTCAGGGCAATCAATATCTGGTTGCCGCCGCCGAAGGTTTTCTGGTACTGGCCGAAGGTCTTCATGTACTCGTGCTCGAGCGGGATCATCTTGGTGAATCCTGCCTCGATGCGCAATTGCGTGGCGAAGTAGCCAAGCACCAAGGTGATGAGGATGAACAGCCCGAGCAGAGGCTTGCGCCAGTGGAAAATCAGATAGGCGACCCGCTTCACCAGTGTCTTGCCGAAATGCTGCTGGTCAACGTCCCCTGTCATACCGGTGTGCTCGCTCATCATTTGCTGGCCGCCAGCGTTGCCAGCGAAAAACCCGCTTCACCGAACAGCAGCAGCCCGCCGTTATTGCCACGGAGAACCTTGGCGATAGATCTGCGATCTGAAGTTTTCTGCGCTGCGAAAGTGGCGCCGTTGTCCTTACTGGCGAAAATCATGCCGTCGTTGCCCACCAGCACCAGCAGATTCTCGCCAAGAGCGGCGGCACCCTGCACCGTCACCGTGGTGCCGATATCCACCTTGTTCCAGTGCTCGCCGGCGTCGTCGGAAATAAACACATTGCCACGCATGCCGTAGGCCAGGAGCCGCGCGCTGTTCAAGCAGATGATGCCGAAGAACGAACCCACGTACGGGGATTGCAGCTTGGCCCAGGTCTTGCCGCCGTCCATAGAGCGCAGCAAGGTGCCGCTCTCTCCCGCGATGTACATCCTCCCCGCCTGGTCGCGCGTCATGGCATACAGATGCGGATCGAAATCCCCGGCGATCGCCTGTCTGCCCTTCCAGGTCTTGCCACCGTCAGCGGTTTCGGCGATGACGCCGAAGGAACCGACGGCCATGCCCTCGCTGGCGTTCTTGAACCAGACATCCATCAAGGCATTGTTTTCCGGAAGATCGGCCTTGGCACGTTGCCAGTTTTCGCCGCCATCCTCGCTGAGCAGGATCGCCCCGCGGTGTCCCACCGCCCAACCGTGCTTGGCGTCGTAGAAAAACACCGCCACCAGGTCATGCTCCGACGGCGTGCGCGCCGAGTGCCAACTGCCGCCTTCGTCGTCCGATAGCATGATATGGCCTCTCTCGCCAACCATGACCAGGCGCTTCCCGGCGCGTGTCGCATCGGCAACCACCATGCGTTCGGCACGCGCGGTGAATGGAAATTCCTTGGGGATGTCGCCCGCTAAGGCATCAAGATGCGTCAGGGCCGCCAGCAGGACACACAGAACTGCGCCGCCAGTTCGGCCGACGCAGCGCAGAAAATAGTTTTCGAACCGCCTCAAGCGACCTCCGATAGATTTGTCGTAGCGAAGAACGAATCCAGGCGCCGGAGGTCGGCAGTCTGCCGCTCCCCGGTCATCTCAGGATCTACTTGTTGCCCAAACGCCGCAAGTTTTCCGGATTCATGAAGTTCATGTCAGTTTTGACGCCGAACTTCCAAGGTTCCGTGACTTCATTGGCGAGGAAGTTGCTCATGTAGGCGCCCGAGTTGAGGTCCATGATCACTTCGTTGGCGTACCACGGAACCCGGGCATCGTAATACTGCATCATGTGCCCCTCGATCATCCGCCACAACTGGCCACGCGTATCGTAGAGGTCAGCCGCCGAAACCTGCCAGGTATCCTCATCAATGTAGAAAGTGCGCTTGCCGATCACGTGGCGCTGGCCTTCCTTGAGATTGGCCTCGATCAGCCAGGTCCGGTGCAGCTCGTAGCGCAGGATCTCCGGATCGAGATGGCCGGGCTTGTGCATGTCGGCATATTTGCGCTTCTTGTCGGCCATCTTGTAGGAATTGTAAGGCACGTAGATTTCCTTCTTGCCCAGCAGTTTCCAGGTGTACCGGTCCAGTTTGCCGTTCCAGCCGTCGTAGTTGTCCGAGAAACGCAAGCCTTCGGTGCCTTCCGCGACGAAGTCATAGGCCACGTCCGGCGCCCGCCGCACGCGACGCTGGCCGACGTTATACACCCAAGCCTGGCGCGGTGCCGCCTCCTGGTTGAAAGGCTCCCAGATGAGATAGGTGGTTCCTTCTAGTGTCGCGGGTGACAGATATTTCACGTAAAAACTGATCAAGCGATCCGGCGGGGATCCCTCGACATAACCATGCGCATCCTTGTACCAACGTTCATCGACGCGCACCTTGTAGGACTCACCGTTGGACTGCACCGTCACCCAGTCGTAGATGCGCTCGACGCCGCCACCGTGCCAGTGCAGGTCAACATTCCACATGTATTCTTCGGGTCGTGTCGTGATGGGGAAAGGAACCGAACTGGTGCCGCTGTGCTGGACCCAGTTGCCGCCCGGGCTCAGTTCCGCCTGGGTAGCGAACTTCTTCACGTCATCGTAGACCTTCTGTGGGAACGCCGCCGTGCGATGGGTCGGATAGACGTTCATTTTGAAGGTCTTCGGGTACTTCTTGAACAGTGCCAGATGCCCTGCCGTCAGGCGATCCTTGTACTTTTCAGCATTTTCGGCAGTGATGGTGAACAGCGGCTTCTCGCTGGCAAAAGGATCGATATAGCCGTTTTTCACATCGAATCCTGCCGGAGCCTTGGTCATCCCGCCGTTCCACTCGGGGATGCTGCCGTCCTTGTTGCCAGCCTTTTCCGCTCCCATCGGGGTGAGATCCTTGCCCAGACGCTCCGCTTCCTGCGCCGTGATCTTGGCACCGGCGCCCGCTGCCGCAAACAGCAGCATCAACCCCAGCGTTATTGACGATACAGATCTAGTTTTCATAAAAGTTTCCTTAGGTGATTGTGTCGTATCGGACGGTCTTAGAAGGACATGCCGACGTTCAGGGCGATGAAGTCGCGATCGCGCAACGGGTCATACAAGGCGTTGTGGTTGTATGTGGTGTAGCTGATCTCGCCAAAATATTTCTTCTGGAAATCGACTTTCAAAGCCAGGCCCAGTGCTTTGCGATCCTCCAGGAAAGTACCGTCGGGCGAAAAACCGTGCACGTCATGCGACCAGAATACTCGCGGCATCACGGTGGCACCGGGGATCAGGCCGGTATAGGACAGTTCGCCCAGCAGGCGGTAACCCCAGGAATTCTTTGTCACGAAGCCTTTGTTGCTGCAACCGTCCGGGATGGTATTGAACAGCATGCAGGGAAGCGGCGTTCCATCCGTAGCGATGCCAACGATACCGGTACGTCCGTAGCGCCTGAAGGAGACATCCGGCAAATTACCCGTATGGATAAAGGCGCCTTCACCGACGAAAGTCAGCGTGTTGGCAGCGAGCACGTCGTTGAACACCCGCACGAAATTAGCCTGGATCTGGGTCTTGTTCATCCGGTCATAGCCCCTCATCAAGCCGCCGGGAGGCAGACTGGCCGCGACACCCACCATTTTCCCGGGAGGGGGCACGCCAAGTATGTTGCCGAAGCTTTGGTACCAGACAGCGAACAAGGAGTCCTTGCCGTTGATCTGCACCGGCAGGTTCCAGGTACGGTTGATTTCGCCGGCGACTGACCACAGGCCGACCAGTGTTGCGGCACTCACGCCGAAAGACTTGATGTCCTCGGGAAAGCTGATCACGACCGTCGGATTAAACCCGCTCGGCGTAAATGGCAGCGGTACACCCGGCGTCGGTGCTCCCAGGACGACTCCCGGATTGGGCATGGTGAACCCGACGTAGGGCAGGCGCGAATGGAACTGGGTCAAATACGCGCCGAAGTCGGTGTCCAGCTGCTCGGCGCGATAGCGTACCGACAGCCCGAACTGACCTGCGTCCTTGGGCGTGATGTCGGCAGCGCGCTGCACGCTGGTTGGCGCAAACGGCGGCACGGCAAAGGGGGAACCGGGAGGCGTGGAAAATGCGGCCCGGTCCGTTCCCATCATGTTCAATCTTTGGCAGGAGGGATCAAAGCCGAAATCTGCGAAGGAGAAGAAGGTGCCGCAGGAGTCGATGGTGGTTCTCTGCCATTTGAACTGGTACCAAGCCTCCAGGGTCGGCCCGTTGGCGATACCGAAGCTGGTAAATATCTGGTTGTAGGGCAGCAGGATGTCCTTGACTTCAGCCCCGGGACGCCGCACTGCGGCCACGTTGGCGGTGCCGTAGGAATTGATGCCCTGGATGAACATGCTCTCGCCCCAGTTCACCACTTGCTTGCCGATCCGCACATTGAGCTTGTTGCCGCCGCCCGCATCGAAATTCCCGTAGCCGTATAAGTCCTGCAGGACGACGTTCGAGAATTTGTTTTCCTTGAAGAAGCCTCTGTCGCTGAGCTTGCCGGGAACATTGCCGTTGGGATCATTGCCGCCTGGCACCTTGTGATCGGACAGCGTGAAATCCTTCCAGCCCATCACCCGCATCACTCCACCGAGGTTCTGGCGCTTCAGCTCCAAATCGGAGACCACTTTCAGCACCGTGGAAAAACGGTCGCCTTTCTTGGGAAAGTTGAGGTTGCCGTTGTCCACCGTATTGTCCTGGCTGGAGGCACCCGGAACCTGATTGGCGTTATCGGCGCCGATCAGCCGGGGATCGGCATTCCGGGTGCGCCAGGAAGTTCCCAGCGACATCGTGGTATTCCAGATTCCCTGGATATCATCGCCGAGCGTGAAAGTGATCGCGCTGGCCGACGGCGCTAACAGACAGGCCAGTGAAGCTGCCGTGACGGCAACACCAATCCGCCGCCCGCCATTGCCGTTTGGCTTCCTGCTGACTCCCCGCTGCACTTTCACTTTGTTACTTGCCGTCATGTCCATGCTGATCCTCCCAATTGTTACCCACGAGTATTCGTCATCACCGAGTCCCGCTTGCCTACCCACGCACGACGACGCGCATCGAAGTAGTCAAGTTGACGGCCCGGATGGCCTGGCAACCCACGCTTGAGATTGAATCTCCCCCTTCATGCATCTTGTTATTTTTTTCATGTTCGGGATGTTGGTATCTTCCATCCCCTTTGATCGATCGTTCGATTTATAATAAATATCTTGTCAGACGATGTCAACAATCAATGCCCCGTCAATGTACAAAGATGCCTGCAAGCAAATCCTGCCATTTCGTGACGGCTACCTGCCATTTCGTGTCAGGCAGGGCTTATCGCTGCCACGGCATGGCACTGCACCAGCCGCTGCCCCAGCAGCTCCCTGAGACATAGAAGCCTTGCGCCTTCATTGCTCTCAGCACCCAGCAAGCCCTCCATCGCGGCAGCGAGTTCAAGGTCCCCAAGCACTTCCCGCACCCATCGGGTAAGGCCATTCCAATCCAGCCGTGGGCATGGGTCGTGAAGTAGGGAAACCACTTCCGGGAAACTGTAGAGGGTCGCGGCGACAGCCCCCAGGCGCTCGGAGAGTCGATAGGCAATCAGCCGATCGGCGAAGCCGACCTCGCCCAGAACCCGGGCGGCTAGAATTTTGTCAGGCGGCAATAATTTTTCCATCTCAACTCCCTCCCAGCTTGCCATGACGCGCGAGTTCCTCTGCGACCTTGCCGAGACCCATTGCGCCAAGTGTCTCTTGTCTCGGCCAACCGGTCGCCGCATCCCATCCCTCCAGAGTGTAGTAGCGCGTCTTCCACCCTTCGAAGCGGCCCTTGTCAACGTGCCTGCCATCCACAGCCAGGTACTTCCATTTTCCGTCTACGCGGCCCGGCAGGTAGTGCAAACCAACCGGGAAGGCTGGCGCGAGAGGCACTTTGTAGATGTAGTCGGCAAAGTGGACCATGTCCCGATGTCTGCCCTGCAGTGTCCAGATGGCGTTGTCGAGAGCCCAAATCTTCCGCCCGATTTCGACTCCCTCGGCGAAGCTGCAGTCTCGCCCCGTGACGACCTTGAAGAATTTCGGCTCGGCCAGGCCGCTCAGTCCGCGCCGATCCGGTCGTGCCATGCTCATGAAGTTCGGGTAAATGATGTCGCAGAACAGCAGCGACTGTTTCCAGAACCGGCTGTAGTGGCGATCCCAGGCCACCAGTTTGGCGATGTGCTCCGAATACATGTTGTCGTTGCTGTAGTCGAGCATCTGCGGGTCTCCCGCATAGGGCGCCAGCTTCTCGGCGAAAATGTTCACGATCTCTTCGGCGGAAATGGGCGGCTCCTTGCCTTGGGCGATGGCGCCGGAGGGAAGCCAGAACAGCGTGTTGAATGCGTGCTCATTGATATCCCGGTCTCCCAGAATGGTGCCGTAACCCCACTCCAGTTCTGCCCGGGGATCGTAGTGCAGCGGCAGACCCCAGTAAGGAAAGGCGAGCAGCCCGGTGCGCGTGTCTTCCTCGAGCCGGCCCCAGCGCTTGGCGGCGCGATAAAAACCCTCGGCCATGTCGTCGCCTATGCCACGCCGCTCGGCGATGGAACGCAACAGCATCTCCGCGAACTCGGCAGTTCCGTACTGGTCGAAGGCCAGGTCAGTATCGATCGCTTTGCCGGGTCCGAGCACGCCTAGCTTGTGCAGGTCACGCAGATACGGCAGGCCCTGCAGCAGTTCATTAGCGTTGATGCCGTGTTTCTGGCAGAGATCGGTGGCGATAAAGACCGCGTCCGACTGCTTGCCGGTGTGCCGCTCCATGTCGGCCTGAACATACCAGGCCGATTCGGCGCAACTGGACTCGTTGCCCTGGCCGGATTCGAAGCGCGAACGGCATCCCGCTGGACACCCCGTGCAGGCCTGGGGTCGCGAGTTCTCCGGGTTCTGCCAGAAAACCAGAGGCGCCGGCGGACTGCCGGCGCCCAGCATCAACCGTGCGGTAAAAGGATCAGCCTGGAAGCGTGGATCATCGTGGTCGGGAGCGAACTCTTTCCTCAACCACAGGCAGGCGTCCACCAGCGCCTTGGGATCCGCCACGCGTATGCTGCCGCTGCCGATCACGCTGATCGCCTTGAGGTTCTTCGAACCCCACACGCCACCGAAGCCCCCCTGACCGGCCGCGTTGCCGGCGTCATGGACCAGGCAGGCGATGCGCGACAGTCGTTCTCCTGCGGGCCCGATAGCTAGCACCGCCGGGCGCTGGGTGGTCCTGCCGCCCTTGCTGTCCGGGCCGAGGTTCACCCAGTCCTTACCTGCATTACCGTCCACCTGACGCCAGATCTCCTGCTGCGTCGCCCAGGTATCCATGCCCCACAGTCCGCCGGCGTCGCGAATCTGCACCTCCCCATTGCGGATGTCGAGCCACACCGGCTTGTCCGCCTTCCCCTCCAGGACGATCCCATCCCAGCCGGCGTACTTCAGCATGGCGCCGAAGCGTCCGCCGAAGTTGCTGCGGGTAAACCATTCCACCGGATAGGACTGGACGCCAATACCCTGCACCTCGGTGCGGCCGGAAGCTCCCGGCACCATGGTGCCGGTGAATGGCGAAGTCATGAGCGTGACCACATTGCGCGGATCGAAACCACTGATGGCTTTCTCCGGCGCGAGGTCCCAGAAAAGCGCCGAGCCGATGCCGTGGCCGCCGCCCCACTGCGCGTACTTCTCCGTGTCTATCATGGAGATTCGGCGCTCCGTCAGGTTCACCCGCAAGATCTTGCCCGCGTAGCCGTTCATCCCTTGTACCCTCCCTCTTTCCTCCCCGCTGCCGGGTTCATTCCGTTGTATGACCGAATGCCTTCCACTCCTTGCCCCGCAAGTTCACCTGATAGCCCGCGTTTCCCTCCTGCGCGGGAATCTCCTTGGTGAAGCGGATTGCCTGCATCGGGCAGGTTGACACGCACGCCTGCTTGCCCGACGGCCCACCGCTGTCACTCCAGAATGGCGCACCGGCGCACAGGTCGCACACTTGCGAATGGCCTTTCTCGAAATTCCAGATCGCCGTGCTGGGCGTGTTGCGGCACGCTTTCATGCAACGCTGGCAGGCAATGCACATAGCCCCGTCCACAAGCCGGATACCCTTGCCAGGCTCCGCGTGGAGCGCGCCGGTCGGGCAGATTTCGACGCAAGGCGGATCGACGCACTGCCGACACTGCACTATCGCCAGGTCGTTGGGAAACTTCTCGAAAGAGTTCTGGACAATCTGGATGCGCGACAGGGAAAGGTTCGCCGCTCCCTCGTGCACCATGGAGCACGCCAGCATGCAGGTGGTGCATCCCTGGCATTTCTTCATGTCGACGAGCAGGTAGCCCCCGGCTACCGGAATGGCCGCGACTGCATCGCTGAGCCAGAGTGCCCCCGGGATCAGCGTCAGTCCCACCCCCGCCGCGGTTCCCTTGAGGAATGTACGGCGCGCGGTGTCAGGCACTTCGGTAGATTTCTCTCGATCGGTCACGGCAACACTCCTCACGTCATTAACGAATCATCATTTTGGAACCGAAATTCTCGTTCTGGCCTCGATCTTCCTAATTCGGCAATGACGTCACGCCCAATCTATCTGCGAACTGATCCAATGCCAAACGCTGAAGGGTCGCTTTGTTCGGGACTCCGCTCTGCGCGTCCCAATCCATGAGTTGGTAATACTCCTCGATCATGCGCTGCAAATAAGGTGAGATACTCTGGCCAGCACCGACGCCTTCAGTCGGCGGCTCGAGCATGCGCGGCGAAACATCGAGGTCGTCTTCCTTCTTGAAACCTCGACTCACCGCAATCAGGCGCATCAAGTTGATCGCTCGCTCGCCCACCGCCAGAGCCTCCTCGCGCGTGAAGTTTTCCCAGCCCGTCGCGGCGGCAACGGCGCGCGGAGCAAGCCAGGTCATGCCCTCGATTCCCGAACAGGCAAACCAACAAACACCGATGCTGTCTTCCCAAATTTTTTCGATCTGCGTAATCCGTGACGCCAGCGCCTTGCCTTCATGACTTGTACCGCTGCCGGGCGGCGGCTGCTTGTAACCAAAGTCCGGCGCGCCGGTCACGACGTCAACGCCAGGCGCTTGATGGGAAGGTCCGGTGCCCGCAATGCATTGGCCGAGAAAGGTACTCCAGTAGGGCCGCCAGTCGTGCAGATTAATTCCCGCACCCTTGATATGCACGAGAAATTGCTCCGCACCCCCACCCACCGCAGCGGCGGCCTCCTTCATTCCATTGCGCAATTTTTGACCGAAACCGCGGTCTTCAATCATTTGCTGCACGACTTCCATGGCGGCATCGGCATTTCCCCAATTCAGTTCGAGACCGCCGGTTGTCTCTTTTGTCAGGATGCCGCGTTCATAAGCCTCAAAGCTCATGGCCAGAACGGCGCCGACGGCCGCAGACTCGAGACCCATGTTGTCGAGAAAATCGGTCATCACCATGGCGGTTCCGGCATCATCGATACCGATAATCGCTGCCGATCCTTCGACGTTTTCACCCCCGCCGCAGGGACTGACCGTTAGGCCGGCGTACGGACCGGAAGTAATCTTGACGTCATAGGCGCAAGCAATTTGGCAATTGAACGATCCTCTTGGTTCAAGAATCCATTCGCTGCACGCCTTGGCGTAATTGTTCGCATAGCCCTTGCCCCAGTTCGGCGCCGTTAGATTCTTGCCCGCCACCAGACCGCCGTCGGCTGCAAACGGATAGATTCTTGAGATACCGCCATCTCTGAGCAGAACTGAAAAAGGCGGCACACCCCCTTCGGGCACGGCGAATAGGTTCCTTTCCCATTCGGCAACAATTTCTTGAAACACCGCTGGCTGCGCAACCTCCACACTGCCCGTGCCGCGCACGGCGATTGCCTTGAGTTTTTTCGCCCCCATTACGGCGCCGGGACTTCCCTTCCCGGCAGCGTGGTTGCGATCGTTCTTAATGCACGCGCCGTGCAGCAGGGCTTCGCCACCCGGCCCAATGCAGGCAACGCTGATTTTGTCGTCAGCCGCACCGCCGATCTCCGCTTTGATTCGGCGCTCCGTTTCGTGCGTGCCCTCTCCCCAAATGTGGCTTGCATCGCGTATCTGAACCTTGTCATCATCGATGAAGAGATAGACCGGTCCTTCGGCGGCCCCGGTAACAATCAAACCATCATAACCAGCAAACTTCAGGTAGGCCGCCCAATAGCCATGGGAGTGGCCCGCGCCAGGCGCATAGGGTACGTCGTAATGCAGCGACACCACAACATAGTTGGAAGAACTGGGCGCGCTCGTACCAGCCAGCGGCCCGGTCATAAAGATCAAGGGCGTCGCTGGGTCGGTCGCACGCATCGCCGGGGTTGTTTCCCGGACCAGATAGTAAAGCGCCAAACCCGTACCGCCGACATACTGACGTAACACGGGTTCCGAAGGCAAAGGTTCGCATTCGACCCGGCGTGTGCTCAGATCAACTCGCAGGATGCGATTTTGGTTTCCCATATCTCCCCCAAAAGAAAAAGAACCTCATACCGACACAGCCGCCAGCAGATTAACTCGCGGCCATAGGCGAAATGGAGTATTTTTCGTTACTGTAGAAAGATCTAGCGCAGCAATTCTTGCCATTTGGTGACAAACGGCTGGCATTTCGTGACCCCCATGGCGAGCCACAAAAAGCGCCACGCGCGCTTGACACTCAAACGCCGCCCAACCTGAGAGCGTCTTACAGCACTAACGGCTAGACCGCCGGATCGATCGGGGTGGACAGCCCCAGGCGCGCTTCCACGGCTTCAGCGGCGTCCAGGCAAAGATCATCGCGGAAGCGACGGCCGGTCAGCAGAACGCCAATCGGCAAGCCGGTCACTGCGTCCCTGCCTGCTGGCACGCAGGCGGAGGGCAGCCCCAGCAGATTGGCCGGCCGCACCGGCCGCATCATTTCCATTGCGGCCAGGGCACCTGCTGCACTTGCGGCATCGAAACCGTGCTCGAACGGCAACTGGGTCCAGGTCGGACTCAGCACCAGCGAATAGTCTTCCATGAATTCCGACCAGGCCCGGGCGACGGCATGACGCTGCACGAACATCAGGGACATGGACTTGGCATCGTAGGCCGGGATCGGCTCGTACACATAACGCAGGAACTGCGCGCCGCTTTCGCCCATGATC
>Ga0172367_10005729_pt1 | contig 14913 bp, 14 predicted proteins | sample Lak10m_FD_114542 | JGI IMG/M metagenome (GOLD analysis project Ga0172367, IMG submission 114542) | Freshwater microbial communities from Kabuno Bay, South-Kivu, Congo - kab_022012_10m | ecosystem: Environmental > Aquatic > Freshwater > Lake | place: Democratic Republic of the Congo: South-Kivu... | reverse complement strand
TTTACGGCAATCCCGTGCTGGTCATCTTGGACGAACCCAATTCCAATCTGGACGATATGGGCGAACAAGCCCTCGCGCGGGCATTAAGCCAACTCAAACAAAGCGGCGCTACCATTATCGTCATTACCCATAGATTGGGCATCCTAGGCTTGGTGGACCGGATCATGCTGTTAAACGAAGGCACCCTGGTATTGGATGGACCGCGTGACGAAGTGCTCGCCAAATTGAACCAACAACGCCCACCGCAACAAGCTATGGCTGTCCAACAGGGAGCGCGACCATGACTATGACGCCCAAAAGCAAGACCACAAACGCCGTGGACATAGAACGTTACGCGGACGACCTGCCTATCCGCCGCTTGGGCTATATCCTCGTCATTGCCGTGTTCGGCTTCTTCGGCGCCTGGTCGGTGTTCGCGCCCCTAGGCAGCGCCGCCCTGGCGCCCGGTACCATCACGGTCGAAGGCTATCGCAAGACCGTGCAACATCTGGAAGGCGGTATCGTCAAGGCCATCCATGTCCGCGACGGCGATACCGTGGAAAAAGGCCAAGTTTTGCTGGAACTGGACGACACCTCCTCGCGCGCGCAATTGGAAACCCTTCGCGGGCAGTTGTTTTCCGCGTTGGCCCGGGAAGCTCGCTTGATTGCCGAACGCGATGGCAAGGACGACATCAAGTACCCCGATGTCCTTGTCAATGCCGGCGCCGATCCTCGCGCCCAGGAAGCCATGCACGTCCAAGAGCAATCCTTCATAGTCCGCAAACACTCGCGCGACGGCGAGATCGGCATTCTCAAGGAACAACGCCGCGAGCTTAGCGCCAAGATCGACGGGCTTAGGGCGCAAAAAACCAGCCGTCACGACTTGGCCGGATCCTTAAAGCAAGACCTAGCCGATTTCCGCGCCATGTTGAAGGAAGGCTATGTGGAAAAACAAAAAGTCACCGAATTGGAACGCCGCATCGCTCAAGCCGAAGGCGACGAAGGCGATTTCACCGCCAGCATCGCCACGGCGCAAACCCAAATCAGCGAAACTTCGCTGAAAATCCTGCAAATTGAAAAAGAGCTTCAGCGCGAAGTCGCCGATGAACTCAGCAAGGTGCAAACCGAACTGTCGGAGCTACGCGAAAAAACCCAATGGCTAGACGACACAGTGACCCGCACCCTGATAAAGGCTCCCGAATCGGGCATGGTATTGGGCTTGGCCGTGCATAACTTGGGCGCGGTCGTGCCTCCGGGCGGACATTTGCTGGACATCGTGCCCCAGGAAGAAAAATTATTGGTCGAAGCCCAAATATCGCCGTTGGACATAGACCGGGTCCATATTGGTCAACAGTGCGAAATCCGTTTCAGCTCCTTCAAAAGCGCGCTGACGCCGAAAATAAACGGCCGTTTGCTGGCCTTATCGGCGGACCGCCTGACCGACGAAAAAAACCAAATCAGCTATTATCTGGCGCGCGTCGAAGTCGATAAGGGGGGGTTGCAAGAACTGGCGGACAAAGGTTTGGTTCTGCTGCCGGGCATGCCCGCCGAGGTTTTGATCAACACCGGCGAGCGGACTTTTTTACAATACCTGATGCAGCCCATCAGCAATCTTTTCGCCCGTTCTTTAATTGAGGACTAACACCATGCGGCGTAAACACATTCTGCCATGGCTATTCCTGGCATTGGCCAGCCAAGCCCAGGCGGACGACCTGCTATCGCTCTACGACAGGGCTGTGGCCGCCTCACCGGAGCTGCAAGCCAGCGAATACACCGTGGAGCTTGCCAAAGCCCAGGAAGACCAACGCTTTGGCCAATTGCTGCCGCAAGTCAGCGTCATCGGCAGCTATTCGCTGAACCGTTTTCATAGCGAAGGCTCGGATTTTGTCAGAGCCTCCAGCAATGAATATCCGGGCGAACGCGCCAGCGTCAGCCTCAGACAGCCGTTGTTCGACTTGCAGGCTTACTTGCTGATGAAAAGCCAACAGTCGCGCACGTCCCAGAGCGAACAAGACTTGCTGAACGCCCATCAAAAGCTCATCGCCAATTTGATCGAACGCTATGTCGACGCCTTGGAAGCTGCCGACAAAAGCCAGATCATCGCCGCCGAATTGGCTTCGACCGAACGGCAGCTAACGCGGGTAACCGCCATGAACGCCCGGCAAATGGCCTTGGTTACCGACCTTTACGAGTTGCAAGCGCGGGTCGAAACCTTGAAAACGGAGCTGATAGACCGGGACAATGACGCCCGCATAGCGCTGGAAAAATTGCGTGAATTGACCGGCGACGCCGTGTCGTCCATAGAACCGATACGCCTGGATGCGCATCAACCGCCGCCGGAAGACAGCATTGACTCGTGGGTACGGCAGACCGGACAAATAAACCCCGAACTGCAAGCTTTGAAACTTGCCATCGAATCGGCCCGGCAAAGCATCTCCGCCTACCAAGCCGGTTATTTGCCGCGCATTGAATTGCAATTAAGCGGTACATACAGCGACACCAACTACGACAACCGCCAATCGCCCGCTTACGATGTCGGCAGCGCCGCGGTACAAGCCACCGTGCCGATTTATAACGGCGGCATCACCAACGCCCGGGTCAAGGAAGCCGAGGCCAGAAAAAGACTGGGTGAAGCACAACTGGAACAGCGCTTGAGAGAATTGGAAAAGTTCACGCGCGCCGCCTACTTGGATATGCAATCGTCGCCGGCCAGAAGCCTCGCCAGCGACCGGCAACTGGCCGCCTCCGAAAAATCCCGGGACGCCATGCAGAAAGGTTATGAATTAGGCGTTGTGACCATCGTCGACCTGCTGAACGCCGAACAACACTTGTCGGAGGCCCGCTTGCAGCAACGGCAGGCCCGTTACCGTTATTTTAAGGCAAGAAGCAGTCTGTATTTTCAGACCGGCAGGTTAATTGGCCCGGAATTATCGAAATTTAATGATTGGTTGATCGCGGCAAACACCGCGAAAGCGGGCAAATAGTCCTTGCTCCGCTCTGTCGCTAGGGGAATTCTCGGGGCTTTCTTAGCCGAATCTCTCGATCATTTTCTCCGCTTGTTCGGCAAATTGCTCTAAATTGCCCTTTTTGACGGTTTCCAGCGGAATCACCAAAGCCGTGGTCAAGCTAAGATAAATATAGACATAGCGCTTGCCGTATTCCACCCGCAGCAATTCCGACCAGGCTATCTTGTTTTTGCCGCTGGGAGATTTTTCCAGTAAGTAATGGGGAGTTGCCGGGTCTATGGTCAGCGTGTACTGACCGAACATATCGGCTTTTTCTTTGTCGGTGTAGTTTTTGAGTATCTGCCGCTGAAAATCCATCATCATGACTTTCGGAGACAGCCAAGCCCATAATAAGGCCAGCACTAATATGTAACCGGCGGCGTTTCTATCGCCATAGTAAAAATAATAGAACGATCCGATCACAAACATCACGCCGGGAACTATCCAGCGGTTTTTTTTGATGTTCTGTTGGATTTCTTCGTTTTTCAGGCATTGCATTTCATTGAAATGCACCAAATCTTGCTCGCGGAATTCGTATTCAATCTCAAACATAAGTTTTAGGTTTATCAATCCTTAGTGCATTTTTATTTTGATATAGACACTGCGTCTGAACAGGTTGGACAGCGTTAACATGGCCGTCCTAAAGTAACCGTGGATAGCCACTTGGTGCATTTTATACAGCGACCAATAAACCACTTTGGCGATAAAACCGCCGATACTGACCGAACCCATTAAGTTGCCCATCAGATTGCCGACCGTGGTGTATTTGCCCAGCGACACCAGGGAGCCATAGTCGTAATAGAAAAACTCCACCGGCCGACCGCCGCGCAGGCGGTTGATGAGGGTTTTATACAAAGCGTCGGCTTGCTGGTGCGCGGCTTGCGCCCTAGGCGGCACATTGCCGGCATGCCCGCGCCAAGCGCAAGCGGCGCAATCGCCCATCGCGAAAATATCGGGATCGCTGGTTTTTAACGTACTGTCGACAACGAGCTGGTTAATAGGGTTGGTTTCCAAGCCGTCCAAATTTTTTAACCAATCCGGCGCCTTAATGCCGGCCGCCCAAACCTTAATATTGGCTTCGATAAACTCGCCATCGTGGGTATGGATGCCGTCTTTGGTAATTTCAACCACGCGGCGCCCCAGTTTTAAATCGACGCCCAGCTTGGCCAATTGTTGTTGCGTCGCGTTGGCGAGCTTGTCGGGCAAGGCCGGCAGCAACCGTGTTGCCGCTTCAATGATGGTCAGTTTGGCGTTACTGGGTTCGTTTAGGCCGTAAACGGACAAAACATCGGTCACTTCGTGTAATTGCGCCGCCAATTCAACGCCGGTCGCGCCAGCCCCGACTATGGCAATCGACAAGGGCTTGACCGAAGCGCCTTCCTTGCCGATATAGTTTTTCAAATAAGTCTCAAACAATTGTTTCTGGAACTTAAATGCTTGAGAAGAGGTATCCAGGAATAGGCAATGCTCGCCCACGCCCTTGATGTTAAAAGTATTGCTGACGCTGCCCACCGACATGACCAAGGTATCGTATTGGAAGATACGCCGGGGGATTAGCTCCTCGCCTTGCTCGTTGACCGTGGGACTGACATAGATTTGCTTTTTCTCCCGGTCCAAGCCTTCCATTCGACCCAGGCGAAAACGGAAATGACTGCGGTGCGCCTGCGCCAAATACTCCACTTGCTCGGATTCATCCAGCGTACCGGCCGCCACTTCATGCAATAAAGGCTTCCAAATATGGGTAGTGGCGGCATCAATCAAAACCACTTCGGCCAAGCCTTTCTTCCCGAGCTTACGGCCTAAACGGGTGGCCAGTTCCAAACCCGCCGCGCCGCCGCCTACTATCACTATTTTATGCTTTTCAGCTTGGTTAACCGACATGATCCCCCCTAGAGATTAATCCGCTTTATTATCTTTACTCAAACAAAACCTTTTAACCGGGGCAAATGATCGTCTGTGAATTTCCAGAACGCCGAAACGTTCAATTTCAGCCAGATGCAACCGGGTGCCATAACCCTTATGGCGATGAAACGAAAACTCGGGATATTGCCGATGATAAGCGACCATCATTTGGTCGCGCTCGACTTTTGCCAGTATCGAAGCGGCGCTGATCGCGGCAATCTTACTATCGCCTTTAACGATGGCCTGAACGGGTAACGACAGCTCCGGTGTCCGGTTGCCATCCACCAACACCCGTTGGGGCAAGATGGACAAGCCTTGCACGGCGCGTTGCATGGCTCATAGCGAGGCTTGTAAGATGTTCAGGCTATCGCTTTCAGCCACGCTGGCGGAGGCCACAGCCCAACATAGGGCTGATTTCTTGATGGCAACAGCCAGACTTTCCCGTTTTGCGGCGCTGAGTTTTTTCGAATCCGCCAAACCCACAATCGGTTTGCTCGGGTCTAGGATGACCGCGGCGGCCACCACGGGCCCTGCCCACGGGCCGCGGCCCGCTTCGTCAACACCGGCAATGAGCTTATCGGCTAATTCGTACAATGAAGGAGACTTTCAGGTTAGCGCAGAATGCCGCGGGTCACATTGCGCAAAAAACTGACCATCACCGAAACCTCGTTGCTGTCGCCTGCAATGTCTTCCATCTGATCAATGGCGTCTTCCAAGCGCAAGTTCATTTTATAAATCATTTTGTAGGCCTTGCGTATCAGGCGTATGTCCTCGGCGGATATGCCGTTGCGCTCCATGCCCACGGAATTGATGCCATGCGGCCGAGTCGGCCTACCGCCCACCATGATAAAAGGCGGGACATCCTGGGTAATGGCACTGCCCATCGCGGCAAAACTGTACTGGCCAATTTGGGTAAACTGGTGAACCAAGGTGAAACCGCCCAAAATGGCGTGGCTGTTCAGACGCACATGGCCGGCCAAGGACGCGCCGTTGGCCATGATGACATGGTCGCCGATAACGCAATCATGGGCGACATGCGTGTAAGCCATGAACAGATTATCATTGCCTATCTGGGTAAGCCCATGATCCTGTTGGGTTCCGCGATGCAGGGTGGTGAATTCACGAATCGTGTTCCGATCGCCAATAATCAACTGCGTGATTTCGGAGGCGTATTTTTTATCCTGCGGGTCTTCGCCGACAGAAGAGAACTGGTAAATACGGTTTTGTTTACCGATAGAAGTGGGGCCTTTGATAACGACGTGCGGCCCTATGATGGTGCCCGATGCGATGCTGACATCCGCCCCGATCACCGTGTAAGGGCCGATGGAAACATCATCGGCTAATTCCGCCCGGCTATCGATAATTGCGGTGGGATGAATCAAAACTTAATCCACCACCGCCGCGCAACGAATTTCCGCGCTGGCGACGAACTCGCCATCGACCTCGGCCTTGCAATCGAATGCCCAGATATTGCGCTTGCTTTTCAAAAACGTTGCTTCAAGCATCAATTGATCGCCCGGCACCACGGGCCGTTTGAATTTGGCCTTGTCGATGCCTACTAGGTAGTAAATCATGCCGCTTAATTCATCGCGGGCAGTTTCCGATGCCAGCAAACCGGTGGCTTGCGCCAAGGCTTCCAATATCAAGACACCGGGCATAATAGGCTTTTGCGGGAAATGTCCTTGAAAAAACGGCTCGTTATAAGTCACGTTTTTTACTCCCAACAATCTAACCCCAGGTTTACACTCAACGACCTTATCAACTAATAGAAAAGGATACCTGTGCGGTAAAAAGTCTTGTATTTGTAAAATATCCAGCTTGATTGACATGTCTTGGCGTAGAGAATTTAGTGTTATTATTCAGAATATTATGCTTTCGATTAATCGGGCATGGCGGTCAGTTTTTGCTGGACTTGGGCGGTGACATCAATTTTGTCACTGGCATAAATGACGCCGTCGGTCAGCAATAAATCAAAATTTTGATCCTTGGCGATTGAGCGGATAGCCTCGACGATACGGCGTTGCAATTTGCCCAATTCCTCGTTCCGGCGGGCATTGAAATCTTCGCTGAACTCCTGTTGCGATCTTTTCGCATCCCTTTTTTGATTAATCAAATCCTTTTCCAAGCGGGAGCGCTCGGAATCGCTCATCACGCCGGCATCCCTAGTCAATCTTTCCTCTTTGCTTTGGATGTCTTTTTGTTGACTGACCAGTTGCTTATCACGGGGAGAGAATTCGAGTTCCAGACGTTTTTTAGCTTTTTCGGCTTGAGGAGCTTTTTCGAGTACCGCGGGTATGTTGACAAAACCGATTTTCAATTCGGCATAACTGGCAGTTGAGGCTAACAGCAATCCTAGCAATAGGGCAATTTTGGTTTTCATCGGTAACTCAGACTCCGCAGGGTAAAAATAAAATGAGACAATTCGTTAAATTATAGGGGATATGCCAAACAAACTGAAAGCAATTCTGCTAGAAATTTTGGCCGAAGTTAAATTGGAAAAGTTGCTTTTGGTCGCCCGGATCACCTGTGACAGGATCACTTGACTTGGCGTTAAGCGGCAAGGCGGCGCTAACCGACAACGCTCCAAACGGGGACAGCCACTCGCCCGAAACCCCGGTTGAAAACTTCATGTTATTAACGCTAAAGCTATTATTGATCGTACCGGCGTCAAAAAACGCGCCCAGCCGCACGGATTTTACTTCCGACAAAAACGGCACCGGAAAAAACACTTCGGCGTTGCCTATGATTTTGCTGGAGCCGCCAAAAGGACGATAAGCAGCGATTGAGGTAGGATCGCCGGGGGTCAGCTCGCGGTGGTCCCTAGGCCCCAAGGTATTATTGCGGAAACCACGGACGGAACCGGTGCCGCCGGCAAAATAGTTTTCAAAAAAGGGCAAGTCGTTGGTGCTCCCATAGCCGTCTCCATAAGCCGCCTCTCCTTGCAGCCTTAAGGTAAAATCGGAGGCCAGCGGAAAATACAACTGATGTTTATAGCCTAGTTTGTAATAAGTCAGATCGCTGCCGGGCACCGTGGCTAATAACGACAAGCGCTGCTGCCCGCCCTCGGAGGGGAAAATTGCCCGGTTCAAGGTGTCATGGCTCCAGCTTAAGGTCGGCGCGAAGGTCAGGAACCGATCGCCTTCCTTATTGATGAAGTCATTGATTTCAATCGAAGTATAATCAGTCGCTTCCAAGCTGGTGTTCTTCAAATCGAAACCAAAGCGTAATTGATCGAACTCATTTAACGGTATGCCCATATCCAAACCGCCATTGATAATCTGCGTAGAATAATTGGCGATATTGATTTGGCTGGCGTCGCGCTCCGAATAGCCGACGTTATAACCCATGCTGACCCCGTCGGTGGAGAAATAAGGATCATAAAACCCCACCTGGTAATTAGTGGCGTAAGAGCTATTGTTAAACGCCAGATTGACCCGCTTACCCGAACCAAAAATGTTGTCCTGGGAAACATTGGCGTTGATAACTATGCCTTGCACCTGCGAAAAACCGACGCCGGCGGACAAGTTGCCCGACGCTTTTTCCACGATGGAATAGTTGACATCAATTTGATCGGTGGTACCGGGTACTTGCGGTGTTTCCACGTTGACCGATTCAAAATAACCTAGGCGTTCGAGGCGGGTCTTCGAGCGTTGAATTTTAGCGCTGGAGGCCCAGCTGGCTTCCATTTGCCGCATTTCCCGCCTAATCACTTCATCCCGGGTTTTGGTGTTGCCGCTCATGTTGATTTGGTGGACATAAGCCCGTTTCCCCGGATCGACAAAAAACGTCATCGCCACCGTTTTATTTTTTTCATTGATTTCCGGGATCATATTGACGTTGGCGAAAGCATAACCGTCATTGCCCAAGCGGTCGGAGATGGCTTTGGAGGTTTCCGTGGCGTTTTTTCGGGAAAAAATTTCGCCGGGGCCGACGCTAACCAGCTTGACCAATTCCTCGGGAGGCGCGATCAACTCTCCGGTCAGCTTGACTTTTTCCACCATGTAAACCTCGCCTTCCTTGACGTTGATGGTGATATAAATATCTTTTTTATCGGGCGTAATGGCGACTTGCGTGGATTCGATATTGAAATTGATATAACCGCGGTCGAGATAATAAGAACGCAGGGACTCCAAATCGGCGGACAGCTTCTGCTTGGAATATTGATCGTCCTTGTTATAAAACGACAGCCAATTGGTCGTGCTTAACTCCAGGGTATCTTGCAAGGTTTTGTCGTCGAACACGGTATTGCCGACGATATTGATTTCCTTGATCTTGGCGACCTTGCCTTCGGAAATATTGATATGGATGCCGACCCGGTTACGGGTCAAATCGCTCACTTCGGTCTTGATTTTTAAACCGTATTTGCCGTGACTTAGGTATTGCCGGTTAAGTTCCTGCTCCACCTTGTCCAACACTTGACGGTCGAAAATCTTGCCTTCCGACAAGCCGATTTTATCCAAGGCTTTTTTCAAATCGTCCTTGCTGAGGTCTTTGTTGCCCTCGAAAATGATCTTGGCGATCGAAGGCCGCTCCACCACGTTGACGATTAACGAAGACCCCTCTTGTTCAAGCGTAATGTCCTTGAAAAATCCGGTTTTAAACAGGGCGCGGATAGCCGGCGCCACATTGGCGTCGGTAAAAGTTTCCCCGACATTAATCGGCAGGTAGTTATAAACCGTGCCTAGGGAAATGCGTTGCAAGCCTCTGACCTGAATATCCCTGACGACGAACCCTTCATCGGCGGCAACCGCCTGGGCGACTAATAGGCCCAACAACAATCGGGAAGCAGTAATTAATTTCATGCGGGAAAGAAAGATTCTGGGACTGAAAAGTTGGCCGAATTATAACATAGTAACAACTGGGCCTTGGACTAGGCTTTACCGATTGGGAAAGCCAGCACATCGTCTATGGCGGGGCTTTTCGACAGCAGCATTAACAAGCGGTCTAATCCGATGGCGATACCGGAACAATCGGGCAATCCCGAATCGAGAGCGGCCAACAAACGCTGGTCTTTACCGGCGACCGGCAAGCCTCTTTGCCTTCTTAACGCCAACTCACGATCAAAACGCTGTTCTTGCTCGGCCGGCTCGGCCAATTCATGATAGCCGTTACCCAATTCCACGCCATTAATAAAAAGCTCCACCCGTTCGGTTACCAAGGGGTTCTCGGCATTCAATCTAGCCAGCGAGGATTGGCAAGCCGGATAGTCATAAATCAGGGTCAGGACATTGTCGCCCAAGCTGGGTTGCACCCTATGGCTAAATAGAAAATCCAACCACAACACAGGATCATTACCACACAGATCCGCCGCTTCCGGCAGGCCCTCCGCCTCGGCGTAAGATGAGTAACTTGCAAAATCAAACGCCAGTGGGTCCAGCCCCGTACGGGCAAAAAAGGCGTCGCGATAACCGATGCGTTCGGTCGGGCCTAAACCCAGATCGGCCATTAACACGGCGAATAAGGCCTCGACTTCGTCCATTAACCGAGTCAGGTCAAAACCGATCCGATACCATTCCAATAGCGTGAACTCGGGATTGTGGTAACGCCCGGCCTCGCCATTCCTAAAAGCTTTGCAAATCTGGAAAATGGAACCGCTACCGGCCGCCAACAGGCGCTTCATCGCGAATTCGGGCGAGGTCTGTAAAAACAGCGTTTGCCGTTTCGGCGGCAAATCGTATTGGCTGGTAAAAAAATCCAATTGCGGGTCGGTGCCCATGCCGTGCCCCAGCAGCGGCGTTTCCACTTCAAGCACATTACGGCCGGCGAAAAACTCGCGTATTTGCCCGAGCAGACGCGCCCGTAATTTCAACAATTCCATCGTGCAGCTAGGCTGCCAATCGGACGGCACTATTCTTTGACGCGCGAGATGTATTCGCCGGTGCGGGTGTCCACCTTAATCACTTCGCCTGTTTGCACGAACAACGGCACTCTGACTACCGCGCCGGTCGCTAGCTTGGCCGGTTTGCCGCCGCCGCCCGAGGTGTCGCCGCGCACGCCGGGATCGGTCTCGACAATTTCCAGCTCGACGAAGTTGCCCGGAGTCACTCCCAGCGGCGAGTCGTTCCATAAGGTTACGGTGCACATATCCTGATCTTTCAACCATTGCGCGGCGTCGCCAACTATTTTTTCGTCCGCCTGGTACTGTTCGAAAGTGTCGTTCACCATGAAATGCCGGAACTCGCCATCGTTATAAAGATATTGCATTTCCACATCGACAACATCCGCACCTTCCAAGGTTTCGCCGGATTTAAAAGTCCGCTCGATCACCCGGCCGGTTTTCAAGTTCCTGATTTTAACGCGGTTAAACGCCTGGCCCTTGCCCGGCTTGACAAATTCGTTTTCAATAATCGCATAAGGGTCGTTGTCAATCATGACTTTTAACCCGGACCTGAATTCGCTCGTACTGTAAACAGCCATTTTATCCTCAATGTGACACATGAATTAAAAGCAGGCCATTATAATGGACGGTTTAGCCGATAGAAACTTTTAATGCCCACCATGCCCGCCTACCATCCCGATAACACGCATTTGTCCGAACCGTGGCAACAGCAGCTGAGCGATGCGTTTACCGATATTGAACGCTTATGCCGATACTTGGGTTTATCGACCGACGAACTTCCGATAGCCATTGCCGCCAGCCGGCAATTCCCGTTGCGAGTCCCGCTTAGCTTCGCCAAGCGCATGGAAACAGGCAACCCGGACGATCCCTTATTGCGGCAAGTTTTGCCTATCCAAGAAGAATTGCAGCCCTACCCCGGCTTTAGCGATGATCCGGTCGGCGATTTGGCGGCGGTGCAACACACCGGCTTGCTGCACAAATACCACGGCCGGGTATTGTTGATAAACACCGGCAGTTGCGCGATCAACTGCCGGTATTGTTTCCGGCGCAATTTCCCCTATGCCGACCTGCAACTGGGCAAGCAAGCCGAACAAGCCGCGCTTGCTTACATCGCAAGCGACACCAGCATTCAGGAAGTTATTTTAAGCGGGGGCGATCCGCTGTTGCTCAGCGACGCCCGCCTGTCCCAGCTATTGGGAAAATTAACGGCCATCGCCCATGTCAAGCGCATCCGTATTCATAGCCGCTTGCCGATCGTGCTCCCCGCCCGCATTACCCGGCCGTTGGCGGAAACCCTGGCGGCTTGCGGCAAGCGGATTGTCATCGTCGCCCATTGCAACCATGCGAACGAACTGAACGACGAGGTTCTAGCGGCTTGCCAGCGGCTGCAACTCTACCCGTTCAGTCTGTTGAACCAAGCCGTGCTGCTGAAAGGCGTCAATGACAGCGTCCAAGCCCTGCATGAGCTGAGCGAGCGCCTGTTTGAATTCGGCATCATGCCTTATTATCTGCATCTGCTGGATCGCGCCCGGGGAACCGGCCATTTTGAAGTGCCGGAAGCCGCCGCCCTGGACTTGTATCGACAACTGCAAAACTTGTTGCCGGGCTACCTGGTGCCGAAACTGGTCAGGGAGCAGGCGGGGGAAAAATCCAAGCAGCCTGTTGTTTAGGCGTTTTACGGTATTAGCGGGGCGGCGGGAACTCTAGGCCTGCTTCCGATACCGCGTCCTCTTGCCCTGTTATTTTCCCAACGTATCGCCGGGCTGCCAGCGAGCAACCAAGGCTTCCGCCGCAGCCCGCTGTTGCTCGGTTAACTGCGCCTCGAACCGCTCCAGCGCGTACTTCGCGCCCAGATCGCCCTGATTCATCGCCAGCTTGTACCAGGCATAAGCCCGGACTAAATCGCGCGGCGAACCGGGGTGATTCTCCTCGTACCAGACGCCCACTTGATATTGGGAATCCTTGTCGCCCGCCGCCGCGGCCTGCTTGATGGCGGCAAAACCGACAGCTTGCGCCTGAACCCTTGGCGCGGCTTCGGTTTCAGCCCTATTCTCATTCTCTTCGTCGACCGGCAGGGAGCCGCAAGCAGACAACATCAAGCCGCCAGCAAAAACCGCCCAGGCCGCAACATTCAACGCTTCATTTTTAGCCATATTTTCCCCCTAAAAAGTGCTTACGATTTGATTTTACCATCCGCGTAAACAACCGCCTCCGGCGCGCCCGTATGGTTTGGCCGCAGCCCTTCGATCAAGCCTTTGATATCCGACTCTTGCGCCATGACGCTGGCGCACAAACGGAATTGCCGGGTCGCCCTGTGCAAATTCTGCTCGGGTTCGCTGACTTTGAAATAGCGGTTGCCGTTAAGATAATCCGTGTAAAACCTCAGTCCCAGTTCAAAAGGCAGCAAACGGATGGCGGCATAGAGAAAATCGTAATCGCTATCGGTAAAAAAATGTCCCGCTTCCGCCAAGTAAGACTCCAAAATAGCCGCGCAAATCTCCAGATCGAAGCTGTCGGTGTCTTCTATGTGGCAGCAGGAACGCAAACAATCGCCGATGTCGTAATGCACCAAGCCGGGCTTAACGGTATCCAGGTCGATCAGGCTGGCGACCCGCCGGGTTTGCCGGTCGAAGAGAAAATTATTCAGCTTGGGGTCGCCGTGAACCACCCTGATCGGCAACAGACCTTGTTGTTTGGCCTGCTCCAGCTCATCGGCAAAATCGGCTAGCTCTATAAATTCCGCGCAATAAGCATCATGCAACGCGCTTGTCGTTAAGACATCCCGGTACTGACTTAAGTAATCAGGAGTGACATGAAAACCCGGCAAGGTGTCATGTAAAAAACAGGGATCGAGATCGCTAAACAAACGGTGAAAATGCCCCAGGGCCAGCCCAGCTTGCCGTGCGTCGCCGTGGCCGTTGAGTTGCTCTAGGCTTTCGGCATCGGCGATAAACTCCTGGCAACGCCAATACCCGCCTTTGCCATCGCGATAACAGGCCTCGCCGGCATGGGTCGGAAGTATCTCGGGCAAGGTTAAACGGACATTGGACTTGTGCCGAATGTGAAGATTGAGCATTGGTATATTGGCCGTTATCAGATCCGGCTCGGGGAATACCTGCCGGTTTACCCGTTGCAGGACGAAACAAGACGCCGCGGTAGTGACTAAAAAAGTATCGTTAATCAAGCCGTTGCCCAGCGGCTGCAAATCCATAATGGCCTGTTGGCTGAATTGCCTGACGATATGAGCTAGATTGTTCAAACGTGGGGTCCTACGGGTTATAACTTAACAAGGCAAGGCGAGCCGCTACGGTTCGGGGATGATGGTTACGGACTTAAGTAAAACGACGCGTAACTATTGATAACATCCCTCTATCTGACTATCAAACTCAACAGGAGCCATGAACATGTGTTAGCCACCTCACTGTGCTACTAGGGATGTTATCCCTACTGAATAGTTACAACGACGCCAGCATGGAGGCCAACTGCCTGACCGCTTGCCCTCTATGGCTTAGGGCATTCTTGACCTCGGCGGGCAGTTGCGCGGACGTGCACTGGCGGTCCGCCAGCCAAAACACCGGGTCGTAACCGAAGCCGTTGCCGCCGGCTTGATGCGTCAGAATACTGCCCTCCCAAACCCCTTGGGTTATGATGGGGCACGGGTCTTGGGCATCGCGTAAAAACGCCATGACGCAAATGAACCGGGCGCTACGCCGCTCTTCGGGCACATCGGACATCGCCTGCAACAATTTGTCCAGGTTTTCCTGGTCGGTGGCGCCCAAACCGGCATAACGGGCGGACCAAACGCTGGGCGCGCCGCCCAAGGCATCGACGATGAGCCCGGAATCGTCGGCTATCGCCGGAAGCCCCGATTGCAACGCCGCGTTCCGGGCTTTCAGCAAGGCGTTTTCGACAAACGTACCGGCCGTTTCCTCACATTCCTCGACGGCCAATTCCGATTGCGGCACGATCAGGCAATCCGGCAATAAAGCCTGAATTTCCCTAACCTTGCCGGCATTGCCGCTGGCCAGCACGATTCTCGGTTGCGGCCGCGCCCGTGTCATTCGGCGATTCCCAACACCTTACGCTGCTTGGCCAACAACTGCTTAATGCCGTTTTCCGCCAAGGTCAGCATGGCGTCGAGCTCATCCTTCCTAAACGCATGGCCCTCGGCGGTGCCTTGCACCTCGA
>Ga0172367_10005727_pt1 | contig 14914 bp, 10 predicted proteins | sample Lak10m_FD_114542 | JGI IMG/M metagenome (GOLD analysis project Ga0172367, IMG submission 114542) | Freshwater microbial communities from Kabuno Bay, South-Kivu, Congo - kab_022012_10m | ecosystem: Environmental > Aquatic > Freshwater > Lake | place: Democratic Republic of the Congo: South-Kivu... | reverse complement strand
GGTGCTAGCGCTAGTATAGATTTCGGAAATAGAACATTATTAGATACAGCCGGTGGAACTATATTGGATTGGAACGGTCTTTCGGGAACATATGAAACATTTTTGTACAATCAACAACATGCTTCTGAAGCTACACGAGCCAATTTATATGCATCTAACAATTATGCTGGACAAAGTCTAGGAGACTCATATTTTGATGTAAATGTTGTCGATAATGATCTGGTTTATTTAAACACAGACGGTCAATGGTATCAAGTAGATCAGACTACAGACTCTTCAACAAAAATGCTAGGAATAGCTAAAAACATATTTTCACAAACTGGTTCTGTTATAATAGAAGGTGATGTAGTAGTTTCTGTTGGATCACCGTATCCTATAGTCGATAATGCAGATTATGGCCTTCCAATATATATCAAGTCAGGTTCTGGAACCACAATGGACACAACCGTACCTGCATCAGGATATGTTAGAATTGTAGGACACTGCTATTGGAATAGTGGTGGCACAGAGTGGATAATGAAATTTAGACCATCCAACGATTGGGCTTAATAATCTAAGGTTATGGCAGATGCCAGCATATTTATTATTACAAAAACAACGTTATGAGTGCAGTAAAGTTTACAGAAGACGAACTACAAAACATTAGAGCTATACAAGAAGAGTACAGCATGATTGGAATACAGCTAGTGCAACTAAAGCTGGCTAGAAAATCAAGCGAAGAGTACCTCGCAGCTTTAGAACAGGAAGAGCAACGAATTGTTGAGCAGATAGAAGGCATTAGCACCAAAGAAAAACAACTCACAGAAGCTCTCAACGAAAAGTATGGCATTGGTTCGTTAGACATGACTACCGGAGAATTTACTCCAAATAGTTAAAAAATTATTTAGGTTTCGGGTTATAGAAGGTATATTTATTTAAGAAAACAAAATAACAACGAAACAACATGGCAGAAAAAATTGTTAGTCCAGGCGTCTTTACAAACGAAAAGGACTTATCTTTCTTACCAGCAGGAATTGCAGCAATCGGTGCAGCTATCATTGGTCCAACTAAAAAAGGACCTGCTTTTGTTCCGACTGTAATCGAAAACTTTGATGAGTTTATCGCTCAGTTTGGTGGTTTAAGTGAAAGCACCTATGTACCATACGCAGTAAAAAGCTATCTAAATGCAGCTAGTACTGTAACAGTGGTACGTGTATTACAGGAAGGCGGATACAACGCAAAAGCAGTTCATATTGTTCACACCAATGGAGCTGTAACTAAATTAGTTGGAGTAATCTTACCAACTAAAAACACTGCAAATGGTGCTTCTACTGGTAACGGATTTGATGCATCTACTTTTACAAACGGTGGAAGTGTTACTGGATCGTTTGGGTTTACTTTATCTGGCTCAGGAGTAACCGCACAAGCGCTCACTGCATCGGCAAATCCAAACAACGTAAGCAACTTTGAAAACGTACTTGGTACCTCACCACAGGGCGGTAAGAAAGGATATGTGTATGTGTGGTTTGACAACTACTTAAAGTCAACTGCTGGATTAAGCGGATCAGTATCTTTTGAAACAGGATCAACAGCAGCTTTTGTTGATTATTCTAGCTCTAATGCAGGTAACGCCTTAAAGGGATCAACACCATACATTACATCTCAAATCATTGGTGGTGCTAAATTGGATCTATTCAAGATTAACACAATCGCTGATGGTACCGACACAAATACCTCAGTTAAAGTTAGTATCATCAATACTACCTTACCTGGCGGAAACCCGGCTAGTGATTACGGATCATTCATACTCTTAGTGCGCGACTTTGCTGATACAGACCAACGTCCAATTGTATTAGAGTCTTATGCAAACTTAAACTTAGATCCAGATTCATCAAACTATATTGCTCGCAGAATCGGTGACAGATATAAAACAGTATCTAGCGCTGGAGTAGTTACTGTGAATGGTGATTACAATAATATTTCACAGTATATATATGTAGAGTGTGTTGATGACGTGAAAAACAAAGCAATCTCTCCTAATGTTAAGCCATTTGGATACGATGCTTACGTTCAACCGGTATCCTCTTCATACAGCTTCCCAACTGCATCTTTTGTTAAGCAATTCACAGAGATCAATGGAGCCTACAATAAAAAAGCATACTACGGACACAACTTTGCTACTACAGCCGATAACAACAATTTCTTATTACCACTTGCACACGGAACAGTTCAATTAGCTGGTAACGACTTTAACTTAGACGAGTGCTTTGTACATCCAAGTGCTTCTGCAGTAGATGGTAACTCAAGTTTCACAGGAGGTGCTAGCATCTCAGGATCCACTTTTGCAGGTGTTGATATTTCTAACATCTTGAAGTTTACAGTTGGATTCCAAGGAGGATTTGACGGAGACGATCCAGCAGTGGTTAAAAACGTAGGTGCTAACATTACACCAACCAATGTATTTGGATTAAACTGTGCAACTGCTGCATCTAACGGATCAGTAGCTTATATTAAGGCACTTAATACCATTGCAAACTCTGATGAGGTTGATGTAAACCTAATCGTAACTCCAGGTATCAACGTAACAGATCACTCAGCTGTAATTAATAAAGTAGTTGAAGTAGCTGAAGATCGCGGAGATGCTTTTGCAATCGTTGATCCAGTAACTTACGGAAACACTCTAGGAGCTGCCGTTAATGCAATCACACAAGCTGGATTAGATACAAACTATGCAGCTGCTTACTGGCCATGGGTTAAGATCCTTGATACTGACAAAAACAAACCAGTATGGGTTCCACCATCAGCAGTATTGCCACGAGTATTTGCTAACACAGATAACGTAGCTTACGAGTGGTTTGCACCAGCAGGATTAAACAGAGGAGGTCTACGAGAAGTAATCGATGTTGAAAGGAAACTAGCACAAGCCGATCGTGATGACCTTTACGAGAATAGAATCAATGCAATTGCAACATTCCCTAACCAAGGAGTGTGCGTATGGGGTCAGAAGACACTACAAGCTGCACCAAGTGCATTAGACAGAATCAATGTTAGAAGGTTGTTGATTGCGTTGAAGAAATTCATTGCAAGCTCTTCCCGATACTTAGTGTTCGAAAACAACACGACTGAAACACGTCAGAGATTCTTAAATATTGTAACACCTTACTTGGAAACTGTAAAATCTCGTCAAGGATTATATGCTTACCGAGTGATCATGGATGAAACAAACAACACTCCTGATGTAATTGACAGAAACGAAATGTACGGACAAATCTTCATCCAGCCTGCAAAAGCTGCTGAATTTATCGTACTAGACTTCAACATCTTACCAACTGGAGCAACTTTTGAAAACGCTTAATACTTATTAGAAAAGAGATATGGCAAACTTAATTGAAAACGACAAAATATTCTACACCAACTACGAACCGAAGGTACAGAATAGATTTATACTAGAAATTGATGGGATTCCGTCATTCTTATGCAAAAAAGTGTCTCGTCCTCAGTTGGAGTGTGGTGAGGTTGTGTTAGATCACATCAACATCATTCGTAAGATGAAAGGAAAGTGCAAGTGGGGTGATATTACAATCACAATGTACGATTCAATTGTGCCTTCTGGAGCTCAGGCTGTAATGGAGTGGGTAAGAACAGCACACGAGTCAGTAACGGGTCGTAATGGATATGCAGACTTCTACAAGAGAAACTTCGACATCTTTGTACTAGGTCCAGTAGGAGATAAGATTGAAAACTGGAAGATTTGGGGTTCTTACATTAAGACAGCTCAGTTTGGAGACATGGACTGGTCTACTGAAACACCGGTTGAGATTTCATTAACACTTGGTATTGATTACGCAGTACTTGAATACTAAGAACTAAACAAACAACAGAATAAAGCCAACCTTAAAAAGTTGGCTTTTTCTTTTTCCGTGTATATTTATAAGAGAATTAAAAGTTACTAATTAATCTTATCTATGAGCAAAGTTGTAAACGACGACTATCCAGGTCAAGCCCCCATCTCAGATGCTGCCTTAAAACAAATGGTGTTAGACAATCACGTCAACACAGGCACTCCCGATCAATTCACCGGTGGTGAATCTAATACGGTTCCTACTGAAATAATTCAGTTACCAAGTAAAGGACGATTTTATCCAGAAGGACATCCACTAAGATCCGGTACCATTGAAATGAAGTACATGACTGCTAAGGAGGAAGATATCCTAGCATCTCAAAACCTTATTAAGCAGGGTGTTGTAATTGATAAACTATTGCAATCGTTGATTGTAACTAGGATCAACTACAACGACTTACTGACCGTAGACAAAAACGCTGTGTTTATTGCAGCTCGTATATTGGCTTACGGTCCAGAGTACACTGTAGAGATTGCTTGTCCTAGTTGTGGTGAGAAGTCAAAACACACAATAGACTTGCAGCAGTTTTCTGAAAAAGCAATTGATTGGTCAAATTTTGTAGAAGGTGAAATAAACCACAAGTTTACATTACCAGTTTCCAAAAACGAGCTAACACTCAAGATGCTTACTCATGGTGATGAGAAAAAAATTGAAGAGGCTGCAAAGGTTTATAAAAAAGCAGCTAAAACGCTTGGGGTTGATCGAGAATTAACAACCAGATTAAAACAAGTAATTGTTGCAGTGGATGGCAACGAAGACAGAGCACATATTAACAAGTTTGTTGACAATATGTACTCACGAGATTCGTTAGCATTAAGAAATCACTTAAAGCAAGTTACACCAGACATCGATACTACATTCGATTACGAATGTCCAGCATGTGGTCACGAAATGCCAAACATGCAGTTACCTATCGATGTAGGGTTTTTTTGGCCTGGGGTCTGATTATAAGGCCCACCTATACGATCAACTATTTGACCTTATGTATTACGGAAAAATGGGCTGGTCATGGACAGAACTCTATTCCTTGCCAACGCATGTCAGAAATTACTACTACAGAAAACTAGCTGATATTAGGGAAAAAGAGAACAAAGCGGAAAAAGCAGAAGCTGATAAGATAAGATCAGCCGCATCACGCCGAAGATAGTATGAGCCAGTATTTTACTGGCTTTTCTTTTAACTAAACTATTTATACAAAAGCCACTACATGGAAGCAAACGAGTATATACTAAGAGAGGCGATTCGCCTTTATGCACAAAAGATTCGTAAAGAAAACGCACAAGCAGATGCTGAGTGGATGGTAGATAAAATTGCCACCGCTTTGGATGCCGCTACCAATAAAGATAAGGATTATCAGTATGCTGCAGTCTTGGATAGCGAGGAGTTTGCACAACTTGCTCAAGACATAAAAAAACAAAAACAAGACGAAGCATTACTAAAAGAGACTTTTTTTGATTGGTTGGCTGGATGTCTAGAAAAGTATGGTCGAGGTATTATAGACAGAAGAGCTGGATACTTGACTCAAGCAATGAAATCCGATCCTAAGTTAGCTCAGATGGCTAAGAACGCTGGCCTAAGTGCTAAGGACTTTGAAAGCAAAATGTACTCTATAATGCAGAGTGATAACAAATTCTTAAAAGCACTAGCTACACAGAGATTTAGACGGTAGTAGATGGCAGAGGGTAAAAATAACAACGAAGCTTCTAAGAAGGCAGTTGCCGAGCAGAAAGCGAGGATTCAAGCTGAGAAAGAGTTTGGCCAAAGCTTAACCTATGCCCAATCCGCTTTAATGGAGCAGGTCAAAGCTTTAAAACAGCAACAAGGATTAGTTGAGGGATTAATTAGGAGCAGTAAAGTACTCAACGACTCCACCAAGCAAAATGCTGAATTAAAAAACGACCTATCCAGCTTATACAGTACCGAGTTGCAAACAGCAAATGACGTTGTTCTAAAGAGAGCAATGGTTAATACTCAACTTCGAGGAGAATATGCTCAGTATCTGGCTCAATATATGATTCAGCATAAGGGGAACAAGGAGATGATGAAAAGGCTGCCCAGCATAGTGGAAGAGCTTAAAAAAAGACAAGAACTTAATAAAAAACTCGAAGAGGAGCGTGACTTATATGAAGAGGTAGCAGCAAAGACATTAGAAATTCGAAACGAAGCTGAAGCCTACAAACAAAGTTTAAAAAAGATAGTAGCTACCGCTGCAGAGATTGCAAAAGATCCAAAAACACTAGGAGCCTTTGCTTTAAGCCAAGGAATAAAGGCAGTAGGTGAATTTAACGAAGGATTTAAAGAACTACGCCATCAAGGTCTAACAGCCGGTCAAGCTATTGAAGGAAAGTTCAAGACAATGACAATGGACTCGATGCTGGGGCTGTCAGACACAGAAGGAGCTTTAAAGGGTTTTGTAGCCGAGTACGGAAACATAAATGCAGTCAGCCAAGAAACGTTAGATAGCGTAGGGCACATGGCTCATGAGTTTGGCATAGCTGGTGAGGCAGCAGCTAAGCTTCATGCACAGATGTCTAAAATGCCAGGTGAGACTGAGGAAACAGCCACACATGCAATGGAAGCCACTTTTGAGTTTGCAAAGAGCAAAGGACTGTCCGCACAAATGATACAGCAAGATTTAGCTGAAAACACTACAGAAATGGCTCGTGCGGCAGGGAAGGGTGCTGAACAGTTTGGAAAGAGTGCAGTTAAACTGCGAGAGATGGGAACCAGTATGACGACTATGAGTAAGGTTGCCGATGCATTATTAGACTACGAAAGCAGTATGGCTGCACAGATGGAGGCGTCTGTAATTCTTGGTAAAGAGATAAATCTCGATAAAGCTAGACAGCTGGCTCTAAACAATGAAACGGAGGCGCTGGGAGCGGAAATGCTCAAGCAAATAGGCAGTTCTGCTAATTTTGCAAAAATGAACCGATTAGAGCAGGATATATACGCTAAGAGCGTTAACATGACTATTCCGGAGATGCAGCAAATGTTAGATGCTCAAGAAAAAAAGGCAAAATATAGTGGCGAAGATGCGGGTAATGTAGAGAAGATGCTTGGTTATATAATGGAAAAAGGCGGTGTAGTGGCTGGGATATTCCAAAAACACGGCATGTTAATAATGGTCATGGTACAGCTAATGACATCAGTAGGAGGAATGCAGTTGTTGAATAATATACGCTTAGGGATTGGCAATGGATTGCTTATAGCTAAAAACGTTATACTTGGCATTGGACAAGGCATAATGATGACAATGGTGTTTTTAGACAACCTACTTCTAAAGGGAATTATTGGACGAGGAGTAGCAAGTACAGCAAACTTCATTAAAGAGCAAGCTCAGTTTCTGTGGAGAAAAATGACAGAAAACACACTGTTTGGCCAATGGATGGCTAACATGGCTGCTAGGAGATCAGCTCGAATAGCAGAAGCAGCTCAAGAAAAAGCACTTGCAGCAAAAGGTAAAGTACCAAAGGTAACACCTACACCTAAAGGAGGCGCAGGCGCAGGTGCTGGTAAAGGACTAAGAGGATTAGCAGGTGGATTAAAAGCAATGGGAAGTGCAAAAGTACTTTTTGGAGCTTTTAATTTAGCAGTAGCAGCTACAGGCCTACTACTAATGGTCGCTGCTCTTCCGTTTTTATTTGCAATATCAGGATTAGGAGTTGCAGCCGGAGCCGGACTTAAATCACTAGCATCAGGCATCAAGAGCTTTGGCAATCCTAAGACACTATTTGGTGCTGGTGTAATGGCAGCTGTGGCTGCAGCCACTGCCGCATTAGGAGCAGCAACTATGTTGTTTGCAGCAGGAGGTGCAGGAGGAACAGCGCTAATGATTGCATCGTTGATCGCTTTAACGGTAGCTCTCGTTGTCTTAGGTTCAATCGCACCAGTTGGTTTTATAGGAGTTGCTTTAGTGCTAGCTGTAGGAATTGCAATGGTCTTATTAGGAGTAGCTGTGGTACTAGCCGCAATAGGTTTATCTATAGTTGTTGATGCCCTTATAAAGCTGTTTGAGGTACTTACGTTAGAAAAAATAGGGTTACTGTTCCTATTAGGACCTGCAATGATGGCAGTTGGATTAGGAGCCCTGGTGTTAGCTGCTGGATTCTTAGTAGCAGCTCCTGCATTGCTTTTATTTGGAATTGCGGCTGCCTTGTCTTCTATTGGAATAGCTGCACTTGGTGTTGGACTAATAGTGCTAGGAGCTGGAGTAATGGTTGTATCTCTAGGTTTTCAAATGCTATCCGAAGTGTTGTCTATAGAGTTTATAGAATCACTAGCTTCACTGATTCCAGTAGCAGCAGGGTTGTCCCTAAGCCTACTAGCGTTAGGTGCAGCAGCGTTTTTTGCATCTCCAGGATTAATAATTGGCTCATTCGCTCTCGGACTACTAGGATCAGCTATGTCGTTGTTTGCTGTTTCCCTAGTTGCAGCTACACCGGGAATTGCTCTATTAATGCAATTAGGAGATATGGCAGGTGCGTTTGCAGACATTGCAGTATCAATAGGCGCCATGGCAGCGGGTATTGTAGCATTTGCAGTGGGAGGACTACTGACTCTTCCAACTATACTGGGATTAATGGCATTGGCGGTTGTAGCACCAGTCTTAGTAGCCTTGGGAGAGTCAATCAACTACGACTTAGGAGGTGGAGAATCTGCTGTTGAGTCAACACCAAAAGAAGATAAAATGGACATACTTATATCAGAGATAAGGGAGCTAAGAGCTTCTGTCGATAAGGGGGGTGTCATTAACATGGATGGTAAAAAAGTTGGTGATGCCATAAGATTACGCATGTCAGGACCGGTAAAATAAGATGGAGACAAATAAACCGTTTAAGACTATTAGCTTAGAGGAGCGCCTAGCACAGAGCGTAATGGGCAAGTTTAAGCCAACGGAGCAAGTCGTAAACGAAAAGCTACCTATCAAATTAAAAGACCAACAAACATATAGTGACAAAAAGGCTGCCCAGTTAAAGCTGCGTAAGGATGGATTAGAAAAGACTAGCCCTATTTTGAAACAAATGGTACGTACACTACAAGAACCAGTGTATCCTACTATTAACGCATTTCAAACAAGCGATATAACAAAAAGAAAATTACCAGAACCATACACAAGTTTTCCAAGTACTATTCGTTTAGATAATAGATTGCAACAGCCTTTAGATGGAAAATCAACACACTTAGCCAAATACTTTTTAAGTGACACATACAGCAGTATTGTTGGAGCAACACCTTTTACAACATCACCGCTAGCAAGCCGAGTAAATATAGATCCATACGGATTCAACAATAAAAAAGTCAGTACATTTTATCAAAAACCTGATCCCAACAAAGGTCGTCCAGTGTTGCGGGGGTTAATTGAACCAACAAATCCAACGGATATACAGAGTCGGGATATAGCGATAAAGTCTGTGGTTGGACAGTTAACCAACGCATTCTTACAGGGAGTGGTGATTACAGATAACGGTCTTGGGTCTATTACTAATCCAAAGCAATCTGTTAACAGTCTTGTAATTTTAACAAAACAAGGTGCTAGCTTAACAAACAACATACTACTATCACAAACAGTAGTAAAGACTGCCATTGTGACTGAAGACATAAACCAAGGGACGGTTGATGTAAAAAAAGTTATCGATGTTCGAGATAATGCTATCTTGCAAGGACTACTGTTAAAGGATGGTGAGATATCTTCAAGTATAACAATACCAGTCAAACCGCTACCTATTCCACAAAACAGAAACGGCGTTGCAAGAATCCCACTAGAGGCTCCAGCTGCATTTGAGCAGCCACCGCTAAAGATAAAACAAAACACATCACCAGAAATTAACGATAGTGGCCAACCACTATTACCCACAAGCGCCTATATAAGCATTGGTCCAATTTTGCAAAACTTAGTTAGTAGCACACAAACGCTACAAGCAAATATTGTTGGATACGATGCTGTAGGTAGCCCTTTTGATTTTGCACCAACGTACTACTCACCAACGTTAAGTGTAATTGCATACGATACCGATCAGCTACTAGCACGTTTCAGTCCAGTATTAAAACACGGAACCGTATCAATACAACCGTTTAATATAGATGTAGCACAGGGAGAGAAAGGTCCCACAGCAGCTCGGGTTAATGTACAAGACTTACGTCCAACACCACAAAAAGGACCTTATAAGCAGCTAAGCAACACTGGATGGCCCTTTGGCTTTCTCCCCGCAGAAGGGCAGGCGAATGCACAGCCAAAAACCGACAGTAGGCCTTTCAGCAATGTAGATAGCGATTTATTTACTGGTGTAAGTAACGTTAGTCAGGCTACATGGAGAAACATTATTAAAGCACTTGCAAAAGGCACGCCGTTAGATGTTGGTCGTCTAGTAAGATTCCCAGGCCCAGGACAGGGAAGTTTATCACAATACAAAGCACTAACCTACGGACAAATACAGAGTGCAGCAACCAAAGCAGCAGCAAATAGTGGAGAGAGTGCAAAAGCGGCGTCAGGTCCTAATCCTCAAATTGGTCGAGGGAATAAGGGATATGTAGTCCAAAACGTTCCTGACACTAGAATAGGTAAAGATTTTATTACAATAAAAATATCTAGCGAAACCCAAGAAGGCAAGAGAGTTTACCTTAAGGCTTACCTCAATAGCTTTGCCGATTCTGTAGCAGCTTCTTGGAACGATGTTACACACGTTGGTCGTCAAGAGACATTAAAGCAATTTAAAGGTGTTACTCGAACTGTGTCGTTTGCAGTTTCGGTACCATCCTTTAGTGAGGTGGATTTGCCTATTAACATGAGAAAGGTGCAAGATATTATAAGCATAACGTCGGTAGGTAAATATCAAGGCAACTATCTAATAGGTCCTTTATGTACATTAACTCTTGGTGGTTTTTTTAAAGACGTATATGTAGTATTTGATGGAGTTAAAGTTGACTTTGATACTGCTGAATCAACGTGGGATCTTAAATCCGGGCTACCTCACCTACTAAAGCTGTCGTTCAATGCAACAATACTTGGTGACGTGAATGGTAATGGATTAGATGCTAGTACTAGTAGATATTATAGCTATACCGGTTAAAATATAACACAATATGTCCTACTCAAGATACACAAATACGCAAATTAAGGTTGATAGCAACAAAAGAAGAGTGCAAGGATCCACAACGTATCCACCTATACCATTACATCCTAATGACATCTATGTACTAACAACTGTTGGCGATACACTATATGCACTAGCATACCAATACTATCGTTCAGTAAATTACTATTGGATTATTGCAGAAGGGAACGAAGGCTTAGACAAATCAACGCAGAACTTAACACCAGGTATTCAACTACGAATACCATCACAACTAGAACAAATTTTAACAAGTTTCGAAGACTTAAACAATCAATAAATTATACAGTTATGAGTAGCAATCCCTTTGACGCAGTACAAGTACCACAACCAGTTAGAAAAGAGTTAACTGCACGGCAAGACCCCGGCAAGCTAGCAAGATGGACTGCAAAACGTGTTCCATGGATGCACATGATGTCTATGGCCGAAGGATGTCCAAAAACTGTAAGTCCACTTGGTAACACAACTTCAACTCTAACATTATTTGGAAACTCAGCTAGTGCATTATACGGTACCAACACAAAACTACCACGCCCAGTCATAACAAGTATATCAGTTGGTCTTAAGGGGAATTTAGGAAGTACTCGCGAAGCAAAAGTAGAGTTAACAGCATTTACGGACGAGCAGTTAGTAGACTTACAGAAGTGCTACTTTATTCCGGGCATGGATGTTCGAGTTCAGTTTGGTTGGAGTGAGTCTTGTACCGGAGATGCACCACCACAACTTTACACAGTAAAAGAAGCCACACGAGCACGTGGTGTGTGTGAAATAACAAACAAAGCAAAAAACAACCCAAACTATGATGGGTTTCAAGGAATAGTCAGCAATTTCAATTACGGACTACAACCAGATAATACTTGGAAATGTAGTATAGAAATAACATCACCAGCAGATGCCTTTGCAGATACTACCATATATGATTCAGAATGCGGATGCACACGAATGGTAAAGACTCCCGAACCTCCCGAACAAGGAGGTGGCACGATAATTGGCGACTTCTTGGAAGGTGCAGCAGACTTTTTTGGATTAGGAGGTCAAGATTCTAAAGAACCAAAAGAGCATGCAAGATCCAACGGATTATTATATGCACTGTTCTATGATTTGTTTGTAAATCACAGCTCATGTGGACAAGACTACGTAAATAGGCTTACAGCAGATAGCACATCAGGATCTCCAGAGCTTCACTCCTTTGTGTTTGTTGAAACGTTCAAGTATTACGGAAAAGCTCGCACCGAAAACGGAAGTGAAGATACTTCGTGGTATGAAGGTACTATATTTGATACGGATGGCTATGATACAACAGAGGCATACATAAGTTGGGGAATGCTTGAAGCAGCAATAAATAAGTACTGCATTCCAAATGCAGAAGGTATGCCATACGGTCGCATAGACTCTGCTGCAATCAAACTAGTAAAACCGGCAAAAGCCATGTCGTCAGATCCGCGTGTGTGTGTTTTGGGAGGAGGCTACAAGGATCTTGTTAGCGCTGAAGCGGGAACAGCTTATGGTCCCTTTCAAGACGCAGTAACGGGTACCTATGTACGATTGTGTGCTATAAGGTTAAATTGCATCTTTTTAATGATGGAGCTTCAAAAAGTGCTAGACGGCGACAGAAGAATGTCAACATTTTTAAACAATGTAATGGCCAAGGTAAACCAGGTTTGTGGCAATCCATGGAGCATACAAATAATATCAAATAGTGAAAACGAGATAGCGTGTGACGGATCCCAACAAACAATGGAAGGTGCATCCTTGAGTGTTGTTGATTTAACTCAGTATAAAGGAATGCAAACATACGAAATCCCAGCAGGACCAAACGGAAGTGTTGCTCGAAGCATATCCTTAGACATGAAGTTAACTGGTGCTATGAAAACTCAAGCAATATATGGTAGCGGAAACCAACCAAAAGGTAGTGGAAACACAGCAAAGGGCGGAGAAGGCACAGGCTGTGAAGGTAAAGCATTACAAGCGTTTTACGTTGGTCAAGGAATTACCAAGAACCTTGCAATACCCACTGCTAAGAAGAAATTTAGCAAAGCAGAACAAGCAGTTATCGATGCCTTCGGAGGGGAAGACAGTGTTATGGGGCAACTAGCGGCAAAGGTAGCCAGTTGTGACTGTGACGCAGTTGAAGCGGATAAAAAGGCAACAGAACCAACCCTAGACGAAGCGTGTGATACAGCATACGAATATATTAACGATCAAAACGTTGCGACGGTTGAACAAGCGTTGATAAAACAAATACACAAAGACGTTGAAGAGGATAATGACCATTGTAATGGTGTGATGTTACCGTTTGATTTTGGTTGTGAATTAGATGGAATTGGAGGTTTTCGATGGGGGCAGGTAGTGAGCTGTGACAGGATACCAGCACCATTACGGAAAGATCTTCAGTGGCAAATTATTAAAGTGGACCAAGAGGTTACTGTAAACGATTGGGTTACAAAATTAGGTACAATGTGTAGACCAGCTGGTAAAAAAACAATCTAATGAGTATATCAAAAAGAATACCACGTAGTTTAAATTCACCAGAGCAGCGTAGAGCTCGGTCTCGCGCTTCACAGTACTCGCCATTTTATACCACAGGCAATAACAAATACACCAAAGGAAAGGAGTTTATGTTGGACTCTGGTGAAGAGTATATTGGAGAGTATCACATAGTAGAAGGAGGAGCGGCGTTTGCAGGTCCTGCACCGAAAACGACCGTTAGACCAGTAAGACTTCGCCCATACTATGCAGTACACGATCAGTTTATATACGATCGCCTACACCAATTTCAAGTACCAGTAAAACTATACAATCAACCTCAACCGTATATTTACATACCAAACGAATCAGCAGGAGCCTATGTCGATGGATACGACTTTAGGTACTTTGTACAAAAACGTAACACAGATACGTTTGCAATTGAAATTGATAGTAATCAATACGAAAGAATAGGAAAAAACACAGGCATAGACGGTGGGTTATACGCAGCTGCCGCAGTTAGGTGGAGATTGACTGGTACCTTAGAGTTTATAGAAAGAACCAACAAAACCAATGTAAATATTGCATCTGTTGAGTTGCCAGCCTTACCCTTCAGCATAACTAGCTATACACAGTTTGCACGACCAACGGCTCAAGACTACGAAAACAACGAAGACGCAGATCTAATCAAACCACGACACAAGAAGCAGAATATTGTGCTTAGAAGAACTTACGATCCAATTACAAAACGAATACTACCTTAGTTGTAATTTTAAATTAAAAGACCTATATTAGGTGAATGGTTATAGACAATGCACAGCAGCTTGAGCAGCTGAGAGATAGAACTATGCTTGTGCATCCAATTGCAACAGACGATCGATTGCACCCTAGCTGTTGTACGATACTAGCTATTGCAATGTATGATATCGAAGATCACCAATCTTATATTGTTAGCGTGTCTCACCCGGAAGGACTGTTTCACGTAAACAACTTGCAGTTTCTTAACAAAAAAGCATATACAACAAATCGCGCATTACTAGCAGCAAACGGATACAATATAGATGCCTACGATGTGGAGCTGATCCATTATTTGCGCACTAACAAGGGGTTTGAGCTAGAGCCTAATCCAATGGTAACAAACTACAATCGCACCGTATCAAATTGCAAAAAGATCAATGCTCTCATCAGTCTTATTAAACTAGAGGAGCAGGTAGTAGAAATACACAACAAACACTTTTACCAACAGCTACCGGCCGGATTAGAGTATTACTCAGATATACTGAAATCATCACTACTAGCAATACAGCACAATGGACTACAAATAGATCCCGATAAGTTTGATCAATGTTTTGGAAAATCTTTTGCGTTATGTGGCGATAAGTGTCATACACAGTACAACTTCTATACAACTACCGGTCGTCCAAGTAATAGGTTTGGAGGAATCAACTTTGCAGC
>Ga0172367_10005726_pt1 | contig 14915 bp, 16 predicted proteins | sample Lak10m_FD_114542 | JGI IMG/M metagenome (GOLD analysis project Ga0172367, IMG submission 114542) | Freshwater microbial communities from Kabuno Bay, South-Kivu, Congo - kab_022012_10m | ecosystem: Environmental > Aquatic > Freshwater > Lake | place: Democratic Republic of the Congo: South-Kivu... | reverse complement strand
TCTGTTGGGAAGTATAATAGTCAGATGACAGAAGAAAAAGTTTTGAAGCCAAAAGCTTTGGATGTTGGTGATAAGCTTGTTCTCGATACAGAGCGTTGTATTTTGTGTTCTCGTTGTGTGCGCTTTGAAGACGAGGTGACAAAAACCGGTGGGCTTGGAATTTTTGATCGTGGTGATCGTTCTATTATTGGAACCTATGGTGATGAAAAAATCACGCATAATTATCAAGAAAATCTTGTGGATATTTGTCCAGTGGGAGCTTTTACTTCAAAAGATTTTCGTTTTAAGCAAAGGGTTTGGTTTCTAAAAGAGAAATCTTCCATTTGTCCTGGTTGTTCGACTGGTTGTGCTGTGTCGATTCACGCAAAACCTGAGATGGAAACTTATTTCCGAGTGAAGCCTCGTTATGATGAAAAAGTAAACGGTCACTGGATGTGTGACAAAGGAAGAGAAATTTTAAGTGGTCTTGATAAAAAAGAGAGATTGGAAAACTCTTACCTTCAAGATCAAGATGAATTCTCAACTTGTGAGCGAGTAGATATGGTTGCTCACTTGGAAAAATTGCTATCTCATTTTAAAGGAAAAAAAATATCTCTTCTTGTAAGTGCTCAGTACACAAACGAAGAGTACGAAAGACTATTTTCTTTTTTTATAGAAAAAATCGGAGTCAGCAGTATTTTTCAGTGGCGATCAAAAGAAGAAAAGCTAAATGATTTTGATGGGATCCTCTTACGAGGGGATAGAAACCCAAACACGAGAGGGCTTCTTGACACTCTCCGTAAGTTTAACATTTTAAAAGAAGTAGAAAATGAATTTGAAGCATGCTTAGCAAGTTCAAGTGATCTAATTTTTGCTTTTAGTCCGCTTCTTTCTTCTTCTTTTTCTAGTTTTGCAGAAGACCTGGACCGGTTATCAAAAATAAAAAGTTGTGTGTGCCTTTTTACAACTTTTTATCAAGCAACAGAGTATATAGGCTTTAACAGTCTGATTCCTCTCGTGAGCTTTCCTGAAAAGACAGGACACTACACAAATTACAAGGGAGAAAAAAGAGAGCTACAAGGAGCTTATCCGTCTTTTATTCATGACGGTTTTGATGTTTGTGAACTTGTGAACGAGTTAGATTCTAATATAAAAGCTTCTTTAAGAGCTTAAGCTTTAAAAAGTTTTGAGAGGGTTAACACAAGATGGGTGTGATTAAAGTTCCTTTACCACCGCAAGATACAAACGTTTTTCAAGCAGCCTGGGGCTATGTCACAACAATTCTCAAAGGTCTTTCTGTGACCAAGATGATTCTTGTGAAACAGCTTTTTAAGCTAGAAAAAACAGAAACTATTGAATGGCCTGAAGAACCAGCTGATTATGGACCTAGATTTAAAGGCAAACATTTTCTCACAAGAAGAGATGATGGAAACGTCAGGTGCACAGCTTGTTTTCTTTGTGCCACAGCTTGTCCTGCTGAGTGCATTTATATTGAAGCTGGTGAGCATAAAAGTAAAACTATTGAAAAATATCCTGTTCGTTTTGAGATAGATATTCTTCGATGTGTTTTTTGTGGTTTTTGTGAAGAGGCTTGTCCTGTTGATGCTATTCGACTTGGACCTGAGTATATTATGCTTCCTGCTGATGGTACAAAATGGGTTTACACCAAAGAATACTTAGCAGCACGAACAAATCTGAACGAAGGCATTCAGTCTATCAAAGAAGAAGAAGAAAAACACCCTCAAGTCACATCTGACACACACGAGTCAAAGCATCATCATAGTTTAGTGAAACACGGAAAACACTAAGTGCTTTGAGGTGAGGTCTTCTGTCATTTTGAGGCAAAGCTCTGTGTCATTTTGAGGCGAAGCTCCGTGTCATTCTGAGCGCAGCGAAGAATCTCCCAAGTGTGAAAATGTGCAATAGTGAGTGCTTTGAGGCGAGGCCTTCTGTCATTTTGAGGCAAAGCCGAAAAATCTCCCAAGTGTAAAAATGTGCAATAGTGAGTGTTTGGCTCATAATTTTTTTAGATAGGAGTTTTTATGAATTTATTAAGGTTCTTTTTGTTGTTGACCTGTTTTTTTTTGATGAAGAACGCTTTTGCCTCTAGTGATGTAGAAGGCAGCCAAGCTCAATGTACTATTTGCCTAGAAAGTATTGGTACTCAGCAAGAAACAAGAGAACTACCTTGTAAACATAGTTTTCATGGAGAGTGTTTATATGGTTGGATAAGAGAAAATCCAACATGTCCTAATTGTCGTCAGGCTATTGATAGGGTTCCTCAAAGAGATTTTTTTGAGGTTACTCAGATGGCTTTAGTAAATACTCGTCAGAGTGTGTGTCCATCCTTAAATAGCAGGTTCTCTGAATCTAAGCTGATACTTTCTATTGGTATTTTTTTGGGTTCTGTTGTGATAGTTACTGTGGTTACTTGGCTATGTGTTAATGAGCTGTGTTGTAATACAAGTTCTTCTTGAGTTTTAGTTCCCTGTTTCGAAATAGAGTCAGGAGATCTTTCCCCTTCATTTCATTCAAGGTCAAGATGACGCGGGGAGGTGGATTTTGTCATGTCTTGAGCGCAGCAATTTGTCATTCTGAGCGCAGCGAAGAATCTCCCAAGTTTTGAAATAGAGTCAGGAGATCTTTCCCCTTCATTTCATTCAAGGTCAAGATGACGGATTTTGCTCAAGATGACGGATTTTGCTTAAAGCCAGCTTTTGTCATTATTTAATAATCCTAAAAAAACCTTTTTTTTCAACCTGGTAGCAACTCTAGTTTTAAAAATACGTTAAGGTCTTTTTTTTTAATCCGATTAGATCATTAATTCATTTTTTCCTAACAATAGGAATTTGTATGAGATCTAGAGTTTGTTTTTTAAGTTTCTTTTTATTTATTTTTTCATCATGTAATCCTAACAAAAAACCAAGTGCTTCTTTTAGTAATGTTACATCCCTGAGTGATGAAACAGTACAGTTTCTTCCACCTGCAGTAGACGCTGAGTATATTGATGGTGGTGTGCGTTTAGACGCAATGATTCCAGGTGATGCTTCTCATATGGAAATCAACTTTAACGGAACTATTTTAAAATCTTGTTCTGCAGAAACTCTCATTCCAGAGGGAGTAGCCACTTGTCCAGTAGGAGAAGAGAGTTGTGAAATTCAAGTGAAAGCTTGTAATGAGTCTACACAAGAGTGTTCAGATTCTTTAGATATCAATGTTTTTATGAATACAGAAAGTGTTCTTCCCTCTGATGTTGATTCTGTGATGAAGGCTTATGAACTTGAGCAAGAGAAGCTTCAACTAGCAAGAGATTTAAAAATAGAGGCTTGTGTTGCTGCTAAAGAACTTGAAAAATATTCTGAAACAGATGTTTCACAAGAAGCTTTAGCCCTAAGAGATGGGATCGAGGCTATTTGCAAAACAAGCGATTGTGATGTTGTTCTTGGTTTTGACCAGTTTAAGTCTGATTTAGAGGGTTTGATTGCCCAATTAGCTATTCAGACTGTTTTGGAAGATGAGGGTGATGACACAGATGATTTAGATGAAGAAGACACAGATGAACTTTCTGAAAAAGAAATTGCTTTAACAGCAGTGAGTGCAACTCTCGGTGTTGCTCTGCTCGGAGGTGGTGGGACTGGGCTCTATCTTTGGAGAAAGCAGGCTCGTGCATCTGGAGAACTTCTAGCAAAGGATTTAGAAATTAAAGAGTTAAATGAGAAGATTTTAAATATTTCTAAACAAAATGAAGAGTTAGGAAAAAACAAAGCTCAAGCTAATGATGCGGATAAAGTTAAAATTTCTAGTTTACAGGAGCTATTAAAGAAGGAAGAAGAAGCTGTTATTAGTTTAAAAAGACAAAGAACTTATCTTGTAACAGCTAAAAAGAACTTAGAAGAACAGCTAAAAAATACAAACACAGATAAACTAGATTTAGAAAAACTTCGAGCTGAGTTAGAAGCAGCTAACAATAAAAATTCTGAATTAACTAAAAGAATAGAGGACCTAGAAAAAATAGCACTAGAAAAAACAAAGTTAGATAAGAAGATAGAAGAATTGGAATTAAAACAAACAGAAGCAAATGAAGTCGCTACTAATTTAAAAAGAAGAAATGTAATTTTATCTTTTCTTATAAAAAATCGAATAGATTCTGATAAAAAAAATAAAAAAAATAAAAAAAAGATTGCTGAATTAGAAGCACAAGTAGCTTCAAATAAAACTAAAATAGCTGAATTAGAGACGACTATTCAAGAAAAAGACACTTTGCTTGCAGACAGTAAAAAGCAAAATGAAGATTTAACTGCAAAATTAGAGGCTCAGACTGCAGAATTGAATAGAATAAAGCCAGAATTGACTACTGCTTTAGAGGACAACAAAAGATTAGAAGAAGAACTAAAGGCGTTTAAAGAGGTTCAAGAATTACTAAAAAAAGAAAAACTAACAAATCAGTCTAATACAGATAAGATAACAGAATTAGAGGAACGACTTGCTGCGGCAAAGAGACCAGAACAACAAGCAGCAGAAGCTAAAAAACTGGCAGAGCAGCAAGCAGAAATTACGAGAAAGGCAGAACAGATCAACGAATTAAAGGATAAATTACTAGATGCTGATAAAAAAAGATTTTTATCTAGATTTATTATCATGATGCAAAGAAAAATACATCAAGAAAAAATGGATGAACTTTTAAAAAACTGGAAAGAGCAAGTAGATGCCATGGTACAAGGTTTTGATCAGCAAGATGCCAAAAAGAATAATGAAACAGAAGAGCTCAAAAATGAACTTAATAAATTAAAAATTGAAAATGAAAAGTTGATAGAAGCATTAAGAGAGAAAGACGAGCGATTAAAGGCTGGTCAAGAAAAGACTCAAACACTTAAGGATAAAATAACAGCTCTTCAGAGCCAGAAGAACCCAGCTAACAATGAGGAAATTAAAAAATTGAATGCAGAAATTTCAAGATTAAAGAATGGAGAGGTATACAGAGAAAATATAAAGCTTAAAGAAATTATGGAATTCTATGCAAGAAGAGTAAGTACTACTTTGGAGTTCTTACTGAAAGGTAGTTCAAGCACACAAGATCGAAACAAAGATTTAATGAAGCATTTAGCTAATGTTATAAAATATGCTAATAATAATGGTATTTTAGATGTTAATAATCAAAGCAATAATATGAGAAATTATCTAAATAAGGTTCAGGATATAAAAATTCATCCTCTCACCTCAGAAAGCACAGATGATTTTATGGAAAGAGTAAGCCAATTTTTTAGTAATGTAGCAGCAAGGCAGGCAAAAGCTTATCAGAACAATTTGGAGTTAGAAGAGTTGAGAGTGAACTTCTTTTAGAAAATGTTGGGGGGGAGGTTCTTCGCTGGGCTCAGAATGACTTTTGTAGCATATCAACTTGGGAGATTCTTCGGGCCCAAAGGGGCCCTCAGAATGACAAATTGCGCCTCCCCACGTCATCTTGACCCTGAATGAAATGAAGGGGAAAGATCTCCTGACTTTATTTTGAAACTTGGGAGATTCTTCTGGCTCAAGGGCCTTTAGAGTGACTTGTCTGGGAATAGCCCGGCATGGAGGGAAAGTTATATAAAAGCTCTTGATTTTTTTATGCGATAATATATCATGTTCTTTAGGTTTCGTATTTCGATATTTTGAGGACACATTATGTTTTTTGAATATTTAGATACCTTAAGAAGATCTGGAAAAAGATGTTTTACTTTTCAGGGTGTTATCAATGATTTGCAAATTTCAGAAGCCTCAGCTAAATCAGGTATCCACAGACTTAAAAAGGCTAATAAAATCATCAGTCCAGTTAAAGGTTTGTACGTTATTGTTCCACCTGAACATCAACCCTATGGATCTATCCCAGCTGAAGAGCTAGTTCCAATAATTATGAAATATTTGCAGGCTGATTATTATGTTGGCTTATTAAGCTCAGGATTATTCTTTGGCGCTACTCATCAGAAACCGGCACGTTTTCAGGTGATTAGCAACAAACGCATCAAGCACTCTCTTGAATTTGGAGATGTAGCTATTGAGCTTATTTATAAAAAATTTTTAGATGGTCTACCAACCCAAGATTTCGTAGTTAGCACAGGATATTTAAAAGTATCTACTCCTGAATTACTTGTTATTGATCTTTTTAAATATCCAAAAAGAGCCGGTGGCATCAGTCATATTGCTACTGTTTTATCTGAGCTCACTCCATGTCTTGATGCGAATAGCTTCATAGATCTTGCTGAAAAATTAGGTGAAATATGTCAAATCCAAAGATTGGGTTTTGTACTAGAAAGAATTGAAGTGATGGAAGACGAAGAGAAAAAGCACCAAATTGTGAGTCGACTTGCAGAATATTTACGGAATGTGAAGCGTCCGTACGTATCTCTTGTTCCTTATATATCTAGGACTGGGCATCCCAAGTGCTCAAAATGGAAAATTATTGAAAACTCTGATTTTGAAAGTGATTTATGATACCAGAAATTTTCATTCAAGAGTGGCGACAAAAAATTAAATGGAAAAGTCTAGCGCAAGTTGAACAAGATTTGGTTATCAGCAGAGCATTAATAGAGCTTTATAACGAACCACATATCAAGGAATCTCTCGTTTTTCGTGGTGGTACAGCACTAAACAAATTATTTATCAATCCTCCATCCAGGTATAGTGAGGATATTGATTTTGTACAAAAATATCCTGACTCAATAGGCAAAACAATTGATGCTATCAGAGATCTACTAAGACCCTGGTTAGGAAACCCAGTCTGGAAAATTACGGAGAGAAGTGCAAAATTAATATATAAATACGAATAGATAGGTTCGATGCCTGCTAAACTAAAAATAGAAATCAACACAACAGAACACTTCCAGGTATTACCTTTAAAAACAGTAGCATTCTCTATGGATTCACCTTGGTTCAAAGGTACTACAGATATCATGACTTACGAACTGGATGAGCTCATTGCCACTAAGTTGCGTGCTCTTTATCAGCGCAGAAAAGGTAGAGACTTATTTGACGTATGGTATGTAGCTAAGCATGATCTAATGAATTTAAACCGGGTTTTTGATATCTTTCATCAGTATTGTGCCTATAACAAGGTGCAGATCGTAGGCGAAGAGTTTTTAAAAAATTTTGAGCTAAAAAAAAATCATCCAGATTTTAAATCTGATATGAGTGCTTTACTTCCACTCGAGCACAGATGGAACTTCGAAGAAGCCTACATTTTTATTGTAGAAAATGTGATTAAAAAAATGCTCTAGGCAGAAAAGTGCATATTTTTTCTAAAATGATATTTGGGAGATTCTTCGCTGCGCTCAGAATGACAAATGCCGGCGCTCAGAATGACAAATGCCGGCGCTCAGAATGACAAATTGCGGCTCTCAGAATGATACGAAGCTCTCTAAACAATAGAAACTGTGGTTAGTTTTTCTTCCACAATGTTTCCTCCCTCTTTTTTTACAAGATAAGCAGTTTTTTCTTTTTCAAAAGAAACGACGTGATGAAACTGTTCGTTTATAAAGTGCATTGCTGCTCCGTCTTCTGCTGCATAGCAAGACTCAAATTTTTGATCTTCAATCATAGCATGAACGCTTGGGCGTCTATCCTTTTCTCCGTCGTAGTGAGGGCATGCAGTTTCTTTGATGAAGTTAAGACCTCCGAGCACGTTTAGACTACTTGCCCAGGAGTCTGTCACCCCTTTTTCAAACCAGCAAATAGCACCGGCACTCACTCCACAAAGAACGACACCTTTTTGATAAGCTTTTAGAAGAAGCTCATCAAGATGCCACTCTCTCCACACAGCAAGCATGCTTTTTGTGTTCCCTCCTCCCACATAAATAACATCTTGTTTAGCAAGGAAAGAACGCAGGTTAGGAGTTCGTTCAAAAAAATTTAAATGAACAGGGTTACACGACAGCTTTGAAAAACAAGTATAAAAATTCACAATATAACTAGGGTTTTCTGCACTTGCTGTTGGGATAAAACAGATATTTGGTTTTTCAAGACCTGTTTGTTCAAGGATGTAGCTTTCAATTTTGCGTCCATTTGGATTACGACCAAAACCTCCACCACCAATAGCTATGAGCTGTCTTTTTTTTTCAGATTTTGTTGTCATTTTTTCCCTTTTTTTATTTTTTATTCTTATGTTTTTCTAGCATTTCTTGGTCTGATGTCACACGAGGGGATGTGATAGCATCTTTTTCTTTTATAGGTGAAGATTTTTCAGCTTTTGATCTTGGGCGGATTTCAATTTGGAGACGTCTTGAGCTTGTTTTCTTTTGGAATTTTTTCAGTTCTTGCAAGTTTTTTTGAATTTCTTTTAAGGTTTTTTCTATTTGAGTTATTCTATTTGAAAATTCTTGATCCCTTGTTTCTTGGTTTTTTGAAGAGTCACTTTTTGTGAGACCAAGGAGAGCTTTAACCTCTTGGTAAGGAACAGGTGTATGATTATTTTCAGGGTCTGTTATTTTAAAATCTTTGGGGTAAATTAAAGAATTTTCTTGTTCTGGTCGCTCATTTTGAGAGTTTTTATTTTTGAGAAGTTTTCTTTCAAAAATATGGAGAGCTGAGTTAAAGCGTCTTGTGATTTCTGCTTCATCAAAATAAGCATGAACTTTTAAGCTTTTGCTCATTTCCATCAAAAAATGATTGAGATCATCTATTTTAACTTTGAAAAGTTCTTTGTTTATCCTAACATTTATGTACGATAAAAAGATACTAGCATTTGGTTTTCGTCTCAGGGTGTAGACTTTGAAACTGTTGAAATTGCTGTCTTCTTTTTTAGCTTGACCACCAAGGATTGTAATTAGATTTTCTGTGTGAACAATAGACACAATTTTTTTTTCAGAAGATTCAGTTGCAAAAGAACTAGGTCCAAGAACTAAAAAATAACTGAGGAATAAAATATAAGAAAAGCGCAAAACAACCTCCCCCTCGAATTGATTAATATTTTTTGAGAAAAGAGCAGGTTTTTTTATAGAATTAGTAAAGAAAAAGTTCAAGAGAGACAGAAATCTGATATTCTTATGTCCAAGTGCTTAGGAGGTGTCAGAAAGGAGATTCTTAAGACATGACTAGGATGATAATTCCCTGCAAAAATCTTTAGGTTTAAGCCATCTTAAGAAGGCTATCGTAGGTATAAAGTCCTGTCTTGTGTCCATCATCAAAGTGAATGGTGAGAGCGTAGTTGCCTACAGATTTGATATGAAGAGGTCTGGTTTTTTCACTGATGCTTTTTTCGTCAAGAGTTCTTCTTCCTGTTTTTTCGTCGACGCAAAGAGCACATGGACATTGTTTACGGAGCTCTACTGTGTCATAATTTTTTTTAGTCCCAGTGCTCCAGTGTATAGCTAAAGTTCTCTCATCTTCTTGTGTAATTTCTCTGATACCAAGTGCGCTCATAGAAATATCCTTTCCTAGGCTTTTTGCCATTTTAAACTAAAATTTTCTAAGTTGTCTGAAGTTTTGTTTTGTAATTTTGTATGAATTTTTTTAGCAATTTCTTCGAATTTTTTAGTACTAAGAGATTCTTTCTCATTTATTACAATTGGTTTTCCAGAGTCTGAGCTTCTTGCAGCTTTTGCATCCATAGGAATTTTTCCAAGAAGTTCTAGATGAAATTCTTTTGCGAGAGTCTCACCACCTTCTGTGCCAAATATTTTGTGTTCTTTGTCACAAGAGTCACAAATAAAAGAACTCATATTTTCAACAACTCCTAACAGTTCTGTGTTTGTGAGCTCGAACATATGAAGAGCTTTTCTCACATCTGACAGAGCCATTTCCCCAGGCGTAGTGACAAGAAGAGCTCCTGCTAAGTTAGCGATTTGGGAGAGAGTGATTTGAATATCACCTGTGCCTGGTGGATAGTCAATAATGAGATAATCGAGCTGCCCCCAAGCGACAGAGCTAAATAATTGTTTGATGAGAGAGTTCACCATGGGGCCACGCATGACAGTTGCTTTTAATTGTTCACCAAAGTGACCAATGGAAAGCATTTTCACACCTGCGTAGCTTGGAGGGATCATTTTTCCATCTTTTGTTTGATTTTCTTCATGACTGATAGGAGTTGTTGTGTGTAGCAAAAGAGGGAGTGATGGGCCGTAGATATCAGCATCTAAAAGCCCGACAGAAGTTCCTAAATTCTTAAGAGCGTAAGCTAAATTAACAGCCACAGTAGATTTTCCCACGCCACCTTTTCCGCTAGCTACTGCTATGACATGCATTTTTTTAGGTGCTTCTTTTGTGAATAGGTTTTTAAACATAGAAAAAATGAACTCCTCGACAAGTTTATATCAGGCTTATTCCAGAAAAATCTAAATCGGTCTAGAGAATAGCTCGTTTTTATTGTTCTAGCAAGAACAGCTCTTCTTCTAGTTCAAAAGTTTGTTTGATTTTTTTTTCAAACGAGAGAGCTTGAAATTTTTTATCTAAAAGAAGCGATCCAGATTTTAGAAAAAAAATATGAGTCGCAAATTTTTTTGTCAACTCAATACTGTGGCTTGTCATAAGAACGGTTTTTTTTTCTTTCTGAACCTTTTCTTTTAGGAGAGAAAAAACTAGAAAAGATTTTTTGAGATCTAGATGCGTTGTTGGTTCATCTAAAATAAGAAGATCTGTCTGTGTCGATAAAACTCGAGAAATGTCTGCGAGCCTTTGTTCTCCACTGCTTAGGCTTAAGTAGCTTTGGGCTGATTTTTCTTTTAAGCCTAGGTGACCGAGAATTTCTGCAACAATTAGTCTGTCTTCTTTTTTTATCACACCACAGTTCCAAGGGTAGCGACCTAGGAGACAAATTTCTTCTACAGTAAGTTCAGGTAAGGCTTGAATGTTTGCTGGAAGCCAAGAGACGGACTGAGCTCTTTTTTTTGGAGAAAGTTTTGAAAGTATGTGTCCATTTAAAGTGATATTTGTTGCAAGTGTGCTGTTAAGTCCACAGATAGCTTTTAAGAATGTGGATTTTCCAGATCCATTTTGACCAAGAAGAACGTTAAAACTTTCTTTTTGTAACGAAAATAAAGGAATATTTAGGATATTTTTATAGAATAAGTTTTTTGCTTCAAGCATTAGATTTCCTTTTTAAAGCTGAGATAAAGAAAAAAAGGAGCTCCAATTAAAGAAAGAAGGATTCCAAGTTCAAGTTCTTTGTGATGAAAAATATTTTTAGCAAGAAGATCTGCTAAAAGAATAAGGCTCATACTGTTGAAGAGAGTGTATTTCATGAGCTCTTTATGCTTCGCACCTATGAGTTTTCTTGTTATATGTGGAGCTATGAGGCCTATAAAAGGAAGTGGGCCTGCTAAGCTTGTGATTATACCAACAAGAATAGAAAGAAGAAGGAGAGTTTTCATCTTTAAATTATGAAGTCCGACGCCCATTGTTTCTGCTACTTCATCTCCAAGTGAAAGGACATCGAGTTTCGAGCAAAGAGAAAAGCTAGCAAAAACTCCAATTGAAATCGGAAACAAACTAAGTAAAAAATGGGTCCACTCTGTATGGTAGAAGCCGCCTAGAGACCATCTATAAATCATAAGGCTTTTGTGGTAATCACTCTCTTCAAGTGAGATCACAAACTGACAAAGAGCTCCTGTGAAAGTCGAGAAACTAAGCCCAACAAGAAGAAGTTTTGTGAAGTCAGAATTTCTTAGTTTATGAAATAAAAAAAGTATACCAGCTGTGGTAAGAAGGCTTCCTAAAAAAGAAAAAAAACTAAGACCTAAAAAATGAGGAGACACCCCACCTAAAGACAAGAAAAGAACTCCACCTAGAACACCACCACTTGTTGTTCCAATAAGACTTGGGCTAGCAAGTGGGTTGCGAAAGAGGCCTTGTGATAAGACTCCGGCTATACCTAGAGATGCTCCTGATAAAGCTGCTGTGAGAATGCGAGGAAGTCTTACTTCGAAAAGAATTGTTTTCGCTGTTATAAGTTGAGGTGATAGCTTCTCTCCTTTCAAGTGTGTAAAAAAAATTTTTAAAGCATCTAAGAGATAAAAAGAGCTACTACTCCATTGCAAGCTTCCTAAAAAAATAAAAAGGAAAAAAATTAAAATAAGTGTTTTTGTTTTAGCTAGATTTTTTTTGTTCTTTGTCATGAAGTCTTTGGTTGAGCTTTTTTGCTGTTTTTAATATATGAGCGGATTGTGTAGAAAATTCTCTTTTTGTTAGGCAGATAAGTTTTTTTTCAGAAGATTTTAAAATAGGATGAGCCTCTATTTTTTTTTGGACATCCTTTTTTTCATGATCTTCACAAACACTCAAAATGACACGGGGCTTATAATTGGAGAGGGTTTCTAGGTTTGGGCGAATCCAGCCTTTTAATTTTTTTTCAAGGACATTTTCTCCTCCAACAAGTGTGAGGATGTCATTTAAAAGTGTGTTGTGACCGATAACAGTTCCGTCTGGAAACCAAATTAGAGTTTTTACAGGATTTTTTAAATCTTCGTAGTAGCTTCCTAGTTCTTTATCCATTTTAAAAATAAGCCGTTCACTTTCTTGCTCTCTATGAAGAGCTTTGCCAATAACTCTATAGTTTGTGTAGACATCTTCTAAGGAGTTGAATTGAGATAAATTTAAAATCTGAATCCCTGCTTGTTTTAAAACATTGACAAGAGAAAGGCGATTAAAAGAAGTGGTAATGACAAGGTCTGGTTTTAAAGCAATCAGTTTTTCCAAGTTTGAGTTCGAGCGTTCTTGTATTTTTTGTGTGATCTCTTCTGTCAGAAAACTATATTCCTTGCTGTCGGCTAGGGTGCTTATGGCTATAAGTTTTTTAAGTTCTTGAGATTCTCTTAAGATATCAACAAGAATCTCATCACTTGCTAGAGCTAGAGAAGCTACTCTGCTGATACTGTCTTTGCTTGGTGTGTTTGAGTTCCAGTTCTTCCAGCTTTTAAAAGCACCAAGAATAAGATTTCCAAGAGTAATGCTCACGATAAAATATTTTTGCCAGCGTTTCATCCTTTGAGCTGATCCTTTAGTTGTTTATATTTTTATGTTCTTTTATGATTAACTCTTCCACTCTTTTGGTGAAGTCTTCTATGGCTTCTTCTTGTGGAGAAGAAATGGGGGCTAAAATTTTAACGACCATAGTGGCTTTGTTTGGAGTGAGGGAGCCTTTTTTTAGAAGTTTTCCAGCACCTTTGAGCACAATAGGAAGAACAGAAACTCCTACTTCTTTAGCTACTTTGAAGGCTCCTACTTTGAAATCTTTTGGATAGCCAAGTGTTGACCTTGTGCCTTCTGGAAAAAAGAGTACAGGTGTTTTTTCTTCGATAGTTTTTTTACAAAGATCGATGGCTGTCTTATGACTTTCTTTTGCTCCTCTATGAATTGGAATATAGCCCGACCATTTCATAGCTTGTCCAATACATGGAATCTTGAAGGCCTCTTTTTTTGCGAGCCAACGAAATTGAATTTGAAGATAATTGAGAGCTAGCATGTCAGTAGCGCTTTCGTGATTAGCTACGATGACAAAATTGCCTGAGTTCGGAATATTTTCTTTTCCTGAGATTTGAATAGACCACACAGGTGTGAAGCGGAAAAGGTCTCTTCCCCACTTAGAAGATCTGAGATGAGCAATGTCTTCTTTTTGTTTTTTAGTTTTGCCTGTCAAGATAGAGTAAACTCTTTCGAGGATCAGGCCTACAAAATGAAACCCTGTGATAGCTATAAGCAAGATGACAAACTGTGAAGTTCTAAAAAACGAAGAAAACATAGAGTCAGTCCTTAATTTTTTATAAAAAAAAAGATCTCAAATAAGAGATCTTTTTAAATAACCTGCTTTTGTTAAAGCTTCCAGACAAAAAATTATTTTGAAAGAAGGCTTCTCTCGTGAGCATTTGGAGCGTCTAAAGGAAGGCTCTTTAGGGTAGAACCGTGATTACGCTCGTGGTTCTTTCTCTTCTTAGCTTGTCTTGCTTTAGCAATGTTTCTTCTAACTTTAACTCTTTTAGTTGGTGATGCCATTTGTCGATACCTACTTACACAATTATCGTAAAAATTTATCAAGTGAGGGGAAAGACTACTTTTTTTGTCTAGAAAAAGCAAGGAAAATTATTTACCTTTTAAAGGGTGTCTTTCTTTTATTGGGGGTAATTGATTTATCTTCTTTGTTTACTTATTTCGTAGGGGTGTTTTGTGAAGCTTGAAAAAAAATCTTTAAAATTTGTGGCTTATCTCTTTTTATCTGTTTTATTTGGAAATTCACTTTTCCTTGTCGCCTATGAACCACCAAGCTCTCCAGAGCTTCATGACTCTCAAGAAAAATATAAGAATGTGATGCCAAAAAATAAAAGTGGAATGATTTTGGATGTTACTGGCGGCATTGGTTTGAGCACAGCTTTTCAAACATCAGCAGCCTTTTCTTATACAGGAGCCTTAGGGTTTGGGTACAGGTACGCTATAACAACCTGGAATGTTTGGGATTTTGTTTTTGAACTCGATTTCGGTCTTGGCGGCGATGGTGCGCGCGAAGTTGGTTATCCTATTGGCGTTCTTATGAGGTTTGATTATGGAATGCCAATTAATGAAGGGGTGAATCTATTTTTTCAATTTGGTGCGGGAGCTGCTTGGGCTAAACCAGTAAAACAAGACGGTAAATTTTCTCCCCAAGGGCTTCTTGGTCTACAATTTGAGTTCGCTGCAACAAGAGTGTTTCGCGTTCTTGTGGGGCCAAGAATTAGCTTTAAAACAGCGCCAGAGCCTGCTGGGAATGGTTTAACAATTTTCTACGTGCCTGAGCTTTTGGTTGGTCTTCGTTTTCCTTTCTAAATATAAAAAATTAAAGCTTAAATTTTTTTATCAGACATTTTCCCAAACCTTCTTAAGAGCCTGTTCCCAGTAAAAGCAATAAGTAGTGGAAATAAGTCTATTTTTAGCCGATAAAATATCTTTTTACATGTTTTAATCAAAGGCTATTGCCGTGAAAAAATATCCCTCTGATCTAT
>Ga0172367_10005725_pt1 | contig 14916 bp, 11 predicted proteins | sample Lak10m_FD_114542 | JGI IMG/M metagenome (GOLD analysis project Ga0172367, IMG submission 114542) | Freshwater microbial communities from Kabuno Bay, South-Kivu, Congo - kab_022012_10m | ecosystem: Environmental > Aquatic > Freshwater > Lake | place: Democratic Republic of the Congo: South-Kivu... | reverse complement strand
GCTTCCAACACGATTTGGGCTTTTTGAAGAGCAGATAGGCGTTTTCTTTTGGGCATGTTTTTCTCCAGAAACTGCACCTTAATTATGCCCGTTTTCGTGTCTAAATTTCCTTATCCACTATACGCTTTTGAAGATGTTGAAGAATTTTTGGATAAAAGTGTTGTTATCCCCGATAAAGACGTTGCTGTTCCTCGCATCTCCGTTGATGGAGATGTTCTTGTTTTCAGGGGGAGCGGGGCTCTTTTTATCAGCCATGTTGATTTCAGTGGGGATATCCCATTGTCCATTAATTATACGACCTATTACCGCGTTGTTAGCCTTGTTTTTTCTGTATATTTAGTACTTCAAACCCCTGAATATGTTCGCTCATTGACACTTAGGCGAACAAATTGCAATTGTATTCTAATGACATATGTCAGTGTTGACCTGTCGAATTTCGATGCTTATAATAAGATTTAACTTTGGGGAAAGCCCCCAATAGTGATGCATTTTGGGAGAAAAATATGCCTGAGCTATCGGCAGTAGGTATTGATCTAGGTACAACCTACTCATCTGTTGCAATTGTGAATGAAAACGGGACGGCAGAACTTGTGCCAAATGCTGATTCGGAGCGATTGACCCCATCGGCCGTGTTTTTTGACGAAAAAGTGACGATTGTGGGGCAGGACGCAAAGGACGCTCTTTCAAAGTATCCTGATCAAGTCGTCATGTTTGTCAAGCGCCAGATGGGAAACCCAAATTGGTATTACATGCACGAAGGGCAAAAATATACTCCTATAGATATTTCATCTATTATTCTGCAAAAATTAAAACAAGACGCTGAACTGTATTTAGGACGTAATCTTCCGTATGTCGTAATTACTGTTCCTGCTTATTTTGATGATGACCGGCGGCGCTCAACAATTAACGCAGGCGAGCAGGCGGGTTTTAAAGTCCTGGATGTCTTAAATGAGCCAACTGCAGCAGGAATTGCATTCGGGGTAGATCGCAGCACCAAACCAGAAGTAATTGTTGTCTATGATTTAGGCGGGGGGACATTCGATGTGACAGTCATGAGCGTCAATGGAAAGGAAATAAAGATCTTGGCAACAGGTGGAGATCATCAATTGGGTGGAAAAGACTTTGATGATGCTATCATGCGTTATGCAGTACAGATATTTGCTGCCGAGCATGGATTTGACCCAACCGCAGACCCTATAACTGCAGGGGATCTTCGCACACAAGCAGAGAAAACTAAACGCGAGTTAAGCAAACGCAGTAAAAATTTATTAGTTCTTAGAGGAGAAGGTAAAGAAAGCCGAATTGAAATCGACCGCGAAAAATTTACAGAACTTATCAAACCGAAGCTGGATACCACTTTATCACTTATTCGAATCGTATTAAAAGATGCGAAGATCACACCTCAACAAGTGGATCGCGTTTTATTAATTGGGGGGTCAACGCGCGTACCTGCTGTACGCGAAATCCTTAAGGAATTTTTTGGTAAGGATCCTGACTCCTCTGTTAATCCGGATGAAGCAGTTGCTTTAGGTGCGGCATTAATTGCTGCACAAAAATTGATGAATATCAAGCCAGAAGATATTTCGTCTTCTGTCGCTGAGAAGATTGGCGGCATACAAATTACGGATGTCACTTCACATAGTGTTGGTATTGAAGCATTCGTACCAGGAAGCAATCAAAGAATTAATGCCATTCTGATTCCACGTAATAGTCCTATTCCTGCTGAATCTTCTCGGGAGTTTACAACAACAATGCAGGGGCAAACAGGGATCAAGGTGGTCATTTATCAAGGTGAGTTTCCTGATCCGGCTTTATGCAATCCAGTGGGTGAATTTATATTGAATGGTTTGCCTGTTAATCGTCCTCCTGGATGCAAAGTGCGTGTAACAATTTCCTGTAATACTAGCGGTGTAATTAATGTTAATGCGCTTGATATTGAAAGTGGACGGCAAACTACAACTGAAGTCACATATAAAAATGAATCAACAAAAAAACGTAGTGCCAAGGATCGCTGGAAAGAAAAGCCAATTATGTAAAGCACATTTTCGTTAAGTAAAACCGCTATTTCCGGTATAGTCTGATATTAATAATTCTCTCGTTTTGCCTTCTTTGATGTATTCTCGTATGATTTTGTTAGTAATTTGTGGGTTATGTATTTCTTTATTGTGGGTATCAAATAGAAATAATTTGAAGTTGAAGTAAATGCTATCTTCTAAATGATCATAATTATTACCAGCTTTAAAAGCAATTAACAAAGGTGCCATATGTCAAATTATTATGAAACACTGAATATCTCCCAATCTGCGACATCTTCGGAAATTCAAACTGCTTATGAATTTGCATATAACTACTGGCGTAATTTGGTGAACCATCATGACCCGCAGATGGTTCAAAAGGCAAATCAAGCGCTGATGGAGATTGAACAAATTCGTGCTATTTTGTCTGATCCGGTTAAGCGTGCAAACTATGACGATTCTCTTTCTGTTGGAAATATTGGAGGACTGGTGGATACTAGCGCTCATTCTGTTTCCGTATCACCAGCGAAACCGCCAGCCGTACGGACATCAAATATACCCGCTCATGTATCCAACCCCAATATTGTTAATAGCGATTCATGGCCGTGTGCTAAATGTTATTCAGTGAATGCTGTTGGGACTCGATATTGTAAAAAATGCGGCAACCAACTAGGAAAAAACTGTCCAAAATGCAACACCCTGCTTGAAGCTACAGCACAATTTTGTTCCGTTTGCGGAGTAAATATTCTCGACTTTGGACGCGAATTAGAAATTAAGGCTGCAGAAACGGAACGTTTAAGGATCATTGAAGAGCGTCGAATTGCTGAACAACAATCTCGCTTAGCCATTATTATAAAATCATCTAACACTGCAATGAATTTCACAAAATATGGCTGGTTAGTTTCTATTTTAGGAAGTTGTATTCCTTATGTAAACATAATTGCTGGGCTAGTGGGTTTGCTTTTGTTTGTTTTAGCAATTCCAAACGCACTAAAAGCCCTTCGCCAATCACAACAGTACGGGGATCAGGAATATCGCACTAAGGCAAAGTCTGCCTTAGTGTTATCTGGAATACCAATTGGTTTGACTGTTATTGGCGTTATTCTAATAATTTTTCTTAGCGTAGTAGGCGCATTCTCTAATTAAATTTCCTTGCAGTAATCTTTTTTATGTGTCAAACAAATATGTGTATGAAGGATGAAAGAAAATGCCAACTAATCGCCATCTGATAAATGATTTTGATGTTATCCGCCCTCAACAACTTCTTGATAAGGGATTGCCCTTGCCATTTTTAAGCGGAAGATATGTAGTAGATGAAGGCTGGTGTGCTGTGATCACAGAAGGGGGGGCTTTCAAGGAGATACTTGGTCCGGGTACTCACTTTCTGGAAAAATACCATTTTTTCAGAGATGTAAAAGCTACTGCAATCAATACCAAGATTAACACAATGACGATTTCAACAACTCGTGAGTTTATGATTCAGAAGCCTGTCCCTGTGGAAATTAATCTCGATCTCGCGGTGGAATATCAAGTCAAAGATGCGCGTCGTATTGCCACGGAAATTACTACTCCACTTACCAGCCTTTATGATCGGGTAATTCAGGCAATTCGTAGTGCTGTAGTTTACGCAAATGTTGATGAAATTCGAACCCAAGGCGAAGGAATCGCCCAGTCTGTAATGCAACGTCTGCAAGCGATGCAAGTATCTAAAGTCATTGGCATGGATATTTTTAATGTAATGGTGACAAGCATTAAGGCGACTGATACGGGTAATGATGCTTTGGCTCAACAACAGATGAACGAATTTACCCGTGTTCGCGATTGGCAAATGGAAAATGCCTTTGTGCAAGGTACGCAAATCACACCGCAGTGGATGATGATCAACCGCCCTGAAATCTATGCCCAACTAATGGCGGGCAATTTTCAGGTTGTGAAAGAACTGATTGATAAAGGTCTGTTAGATCCTGCCGCCTTTTTGAATCAGCCAAGTGGATCTGCTGGTTTTGATCCATCCAATGTATTAGGCGGGTTTATTAATCCGATGTTGACGGGGAGCCAATTTGGTGGCAATCAAAATACACCAATGCTTGCAGATCAAGGATCCCCCCCAAAAAAAGACATCAACTCGCGTATCCGCGAAGAGGTCGGCTATCTGAAAAAACTTGCTGGTGCCATTGTGGAGAATAAGCCTGGTCAGGATGACGATGGTGTACCGGATGGTTCATTTGATATTCGTTTGATCATGCCTCGCGCCTCGGGCGGAACGATTGCTGTTTACATCACTTGCCCGAGTGGATATCCAGATCTGCCTCCCACAATTGAAGTTGAAATTGACGAGGCTGATACACCTTTCCAGTCTGCAGTTTTGAGACGATGGACAGGTCAATATCTGGTCGAGATCGCGCGCGAAGTAAAACAGTACTTTGGCTAGGACGAACCATGGAAAACTTTTATCGCGAATTGGAGTTGTTGCCTACTGCTACATCAGACGAAATCAAAGAAGCATATTCACGATTGCGTGCTAAATTGATAGGATCTGAAATGGAGGAAGTTGAACTTTCTCTCAAAATTATAGAATTGGAGAAGGCATATAGCACCCTAAGCGATGCAAATGAACGCGCAAGATATGACCGTTTGCTTGCTGCCCAGTCACATTCCACTGCTGCGACTACCCTCGCGGTACTCGAACATCCAGCAACCATAATACGATCTGAATCGCCCGCACCACAGGTGCAACAGCCTTGCCCTTATTGTGGCGCGCCAAACCCAATTCAGGCGAGTATGTGCTCGCTGTGTGGGCAGCAAATTACCCGGCCATGCCCTAATTGCGGGCAAGCAGTTCTGCTCTCGCAATCGGTCTGTTCACGGTGTAATACCTTCCTTCCTGAGTATGACCAACGGCGGCTTGCCCAGGCAATTATTGTTGAACAAAAAACACAAAATGAAAGAATGACAAGCGAATCCAAGGTGCAAGCGCTTGAAGCTGGGCATCGGGTACGAGCAATACGCGGCGTCTTTTTTTGGCTACTTGTTGGATTCGCTTGTATTGTATTGACAGTGACGCCAATATTGATTTTCAATTATGTTATGAACAATCCGTGACAATTTCACCAGATTCTGAAAATAGGCTTATTTGCCCAAGTTGTCATGCGCTGAATACTCCTCATGCAAGGGTTTGCTCAAGTTGTGGCGTCAATATCGAGGATTTTCGGTCCGCTTTACCGCGCCTGCAACGAATCAAGGAAAACCATACTGCTTCTCACCTGGAAAAACTGGAAGACGAGAAAACACTCCGAATTCAGGATGATATAAATAAAAGTCGAAAGGCATTTCAGAGACTGTTGTTTTTTTTAGTATTAATAATATTAATTTCTGTATTATTTGTCAGCGGAGGGGCAGTCTGGTATGCCAATCGTGTCAAGCAGACCCAAGAAGAGATCAAGACATACTATGAAAACAGCCTAATGTGTCTGCATGCGGAAAATTATTTATGCGCGCGAGATGGTTTTAGAGTTTTGCTGGCAACCGAACCAAGTATGCCAAATGCCTTGGAATATCTAAATCAGGCACAGTTTGGATTGGCCCAGCAATATTTTAGTTCTGGACAGTGGGAAGAAACTATAAATGAACTAAACGATCTGTTGCGGCGTGACCCAGGTAATCAGGAAGCTGTTGCGTTACTGAAAATATCCTATGACCGCTGGATTGATCAACTCCGACTGGAAGGCAGTTGGTTTAAAAGATGGACGGTGCGCAAAGAACGCGATGCGAGATTTCCGCCAATGGACAAGAAGTAACAATGCCTAAAACCTTTTACGAAATATTAAATATCCAGCCTACCTCGTCCCGTTCAGAGATAGAGCATTCTTTAGATGCGCAATATAATAAACTCAGGCAATTGGTTACTCATCATGATCCAAATGTTGTAAATCAGGCAAATCTAGGCTTGCAAATTTTAGAGAAGATGAGATCAGTTCTTACAGATGATGGGAAGCGTGCCGCATATGATGCAGCAATAAACAGTAACTCAGGTAATTTTGAGGATGTCACTTCCAGTCCTCAGATGGCGAACTCTTTTTCTGCTTTCCCCGTACAAGGAAGTGCAACTAATTTCCCCCCTCGCTATTTACCACCTACGCAAGCGACCGGTCAGCGCATTTGGACATGTCCCAAATGCCAGTCAACCAACGCGGTTAATAGCCAGTATTGTAAAAAATGCGGCGAGTCTTTGTCTCTTCCATGTTCGGAGTGTAATTCGCTTGTGGAAAAGAGTTCAAAGTTTTGCACGAATTGCGGCGTCAATATTGTCAAGGCACAACATAAGAAAGACTTGGATAAGGAATTGGCGCGTTATCAATCTGAACTTAGTATTGCTCAAAAAAACGTCCCTATTTTAGATAAGAACCTTCCTGAATTGCGCAAATCGGTAGTTGTCAATGGTGGTTGGACTGTTGTTGCCATCGTTGCAGGTTTGACGTATTTACTTTCCGGCGTGCCTGGACAATTACCAGGTGTGAACCTAACAGGTTTGGTAATGGCACTTGCCGGTGACTTGAGTTACCTTTCAGTTGGCAAAACAGAAATTGCTTTGGTTGGAGGGACCCTTGCAATCCTTATTTCTGTCGTTATTTTTCTTTCCATTTTCAATAGAATCTCTCCTGCTCATGGGATAGGTGCTGCATTCACCGTTTTACTGTTTGTAAGCATTCCTAAAACAACTCAATCTTCATTGATGTTGGCAGGAGGAAATGTTTCTACCTCCACAATCGCGGCATTAATTGCAACTGCAATTATGTATTTCTTAACATTTAAAAAGATATTTGCGGTCATTAATCAGAACTTTGAAAGGCTAAAACCATATTCTAAAAAAATCCCTAATTTCGGATGTCTAAGAATTGTATTTGCAGCCATTTTGTTAGCCATTCCCGCCTTGTATGGTTTTTACTCAATTATGCTTTCTTTAGGCGCAGAAGAAGAATTAATTGATACTTTAAATAATTACGAATTGTATGCGTGGTATGTGAATGCTCTCCAACTTTTTATTCTTGGGTTGGGGTTATTTGGATATACGGTGATGGGGTGGCGAACATCTCAAAATATTGATGTTAAGTATCGTCAAGCAGTATTGGACCGCTCTGAAAAAATGGAAAAGCTAAAAAGACAAGTTCTGTCTTTGAGTCAGGCAGTTGCTGGACTCGATTTAAGATCATAAGGAGAAGTAAATGCCCAACTATTATGAAATGCTCAATATCGATCACACCGCTACTGTCCAAGAGATTCAAGTAGCAATTGATGAAAAATATGATCAATGCCGTAGGTTGGTAACTCACCATGACCCCAACATGGTCAACCAAGCGAATATGGCTTTACAGTCATTGGAAAAAATCAGGGAAACCTTATTAAATCAGGAACGAAAATCGATTTATGACGAAGCCTTGGGGATATCTGGGAATGTTGTCAGCGGGCTAATGGATCCGTCGATGGCTGTCCCATCCCCATCAGCGGGAATGCCTACAAGAGTTGGCGGTCCCGCGCCACGCACTCTCCCTGCACATATGCCAACAGGCAGTGCTCCCTTAGAAGGCTGGCATTGCACAAAGTGTAATAGTATCAGTCAGATAGGAAGCCTATTCTGTAAATCTTGTGGAAATGAGATTGGGCAGTCTTGCCCTAAATGCAGAACAAGTTTCGAGAAAACAGCGCAATTTTGTCCTTCATGCGGTGTGAACCCTCAACAGCATATTGAGGAGCAGGAAAAATTACGTCTAGAAACCATAGAAAAACAGAGGCAGGGGATACGCCAAAAGCTAAGTGAAGCAGAATCGCAATTACAGGTTGGAATGTATGGGCTTGCAAAAGACGCTCTTGGGGCATTTGAGGGATTGGGGAATTCTTCTCAAAAAAGTCTTGTGATTTGTGGCAAGAACGAACCTGAGTGGAAAAAAGCAGAAATGTTGAATCAAAATGCTAATTCCATGCGTATGGCTTTTATCAAGCAAAACACTTTAAAGATTACTATTGGATATGCATCTGCCGGGGCAGTGTTGGGACTAGTAAGCGGTATTATTGCTCTTGTAGGGCATATTAGCAATATTATTCAGTATGACTCTACTTTTGTTTGGTCGTATTTATTTAGCCCATTTCTAAATGCATTAGGGTTGGGTATTGGCGGAGCGATTGCTGGTGCGGTAGGTTCTGGTATTTATTTCTACCAATGGGGTGGACGTCGATCAGTGAGTCAGGATCTGATTTTTGGTGGATTAGCGCCTTTTGCCCTTGCTATCATGTTAGCTCTTGGACCTTTATGTTTTGGCGGCATAATTATGCTGGTAGGGCTTTGGTTTGGAATTGGAATATTGGGATTAGGAAGCAACAGCAGAAATTAATATTTCCTGTAATTGGATATAAGTATTTATATTGTTGTCAGAATTTTTAGCGGTAGTATAACTGCAGGAATGGGAAGCAGGAACTGTACCTAATGGGCGATATACTAATTAGCAAGGGTTTTCATGCACTTCGATATGACTCGTTGAGGTAGAAGAAATCAGTCGATTTTTGAATTTGATGAAGAAATAAGGGTGTTTTGAGCTTCCTGGAAATTAGTTTAATATCGGATGAAAGCGAACGCGGAGTATGAATCCTGATCAGGTTTATGGGAGAGTAAGAAATTCATACAATTGGATACTTATGTTTTTAAATATTAAGGTAATTAATCCTTCACGATATTACAACCATTGTTGAAATTACAACTTTTGTCCAATATAGCCAGACAAGGGAAAAAAATGCAAACACCATTTATTCACACCACAGACCGTGTCATTGTCACTCGCGCCGTAGGTTTTGATAATCAAAATGGCGTAACTTATGAAGAGACGGGAGGGGAGCATTCTATTTGGGCGGCGCGCATCCCATTCCTACCGCTTATGACGTCCGACGACTTCACGCGTATGGGGCGTAATAGAATTGAATTTATTCAGCAAAGACAAGTGCGTTTTATGTATGACCTTGTGCGTTCGCGTGAAAATCAGGCAACTTTTGAATTGCGTTTTATTTCCACCCCTAATCAGGTAAAAGGTCAGCCCAACTTAATAGACATTGTTTTTTTAGGGAAGATATTTTCTACGCGACAGAGATCAGGCGCTGACTTGGCTAAACATTTATGGGAGAAATTTGTTAGTATTTTTCCGTTGGAGGATCCATTTAATTACCCATTGGAACCCATTATGTCTCGGAATGAATTTTTATATTATTACGAGCCAATGCCTCTGGATGCTTTGCGTAATAAAAATATCCTGGAAATTCGAAAATACGAAGATATGCCGATAAAGAGTCCCGCCAAAATGGGGCGTGTGGAGCGCAAAGGCGATTACATCGCACACCCATTTGTCCCAAGTGTGGATTTCAACCCAATGGGCAGGTTCCTTACGGCATTAGCTGATCAACCCCAAAAATGTTTTGTGGGGATTAGTTTGAGGCCAACCCGCCTATACGATCACGAAGTTTACAATACCAGTTTTGCAATCGGTCAATTCAAAAAAATCGCCAACGAAGACGATGATATTACAGAAGAATATATACGTACTCGCTCGACCATTGGAAAGTATGTTTACCAGAAAATGATGATGGATCGTGAGCAGATGGCGCTAGCGCGTGTGCAGATCGTTGGCGAAAAAGAAACTCCGTACGCTCTCGCTGAAGCGCTTGGCTCTGAAATGATGGGTAATATTGAAAGCAATTACCCGACACAATGGGTGTTGGCTCAACCAGCTGACGACACCGAACTACAAACTGCAATCCACAATATCAAATATCTAGAGCAGGATATTTGGGGGCATACACTTGCTTCGCCTCCGCTTTATCGCTTGCGTTATCTGGTAACGCCGCTAGAAGCATATGGAGCATTCCGTTTGCCTGTTGCCCCCGAATCTGGTTATTTACCTGGTGTACTGGTTAAAAACGAGCCATTCGTAGCATTTGCAGAAGACCTGGAGATTCAATATCAGGCGCGGGCGAACATGGATGATGCAACGCAAGCGACGAAGAACGAAGCAGGTAAGCCTAAGATCAGTTTAGGGATGGTCTATCATCGTGGTAATCCAACGCCGCAACCGTTTAATATCAAAGTTGAAGATTTGGTTCGCCATACCTTAATCGCAGGCTCTACAGGTAGTGGTAAAAGCACAACGATAAAACATATTTTGGTTCAGTTGTGGCAGGATCATCAAATTCCATTCCTTGTTCTTTATCCAATAGATAAGCCAGACTATCGCGATCTACTTGCATTTCCAGTCATTCGAAATAATTTGTTGATTTTTACTTTAGGGGATGCCAGCACTTCGCCTTTCCGCTTTAACCCTTTTGAAGTTCCACATGGATTACTGATCAAAACCCATATTTCTAGATTAATGCGTGTATTTATGGCAGCATTTACGTTGCAGGAACCGCTTCCTATGATCTATCGTGAAGCGTTACGCAAAATTTATCAGGAAAATGGCTGGGATATCGTCAGTGGTAAAGGTGATATTCAATCTGGAAAGTTATATCCGGTGATGTCGGAATTTTATTCAGCAATTCAGAAGATTACAGATGGTTTGGAGTATGGCAAGGAGGTAAAAGATAATGTACGCCAGGCATCTGTAATTCGCATTGCTGACTTGCTTGAAAATGCGGGACATGTTGTCAATGTCCGTACATCTATGCCTTTTAGTGCGATCCTGAATAATCCAGTTATCATGGAAATTGGCCGCGTTGGTTCTGTTCAAGATACATCCTTGCTTATGGGCTTTCTATTGATGCGTCTTGCGGAGGAGATCGAACGCAATCCTCGTAAGTTAAATTCTCCTCATATTACAGTTGTTGAAGAAGCTCATCGTTTGATGGCTGAGGTTGGTTTGGGAGGGGGGGACTCGCGCAGCTCCGCTGGAGAGGATTTTGCCAATATTCTTGCAGAAGTGCGCGGATTTGGCGAAGGGCTCATTATTGCCGAGCAAATACCCACCATGCTAGTAAAAGGCGCTATTGGAAATACGTTCCTGAAGATCATGCATTGGCTAGAGGATGCCCCTAGTTTCGATCTCTTTAGCAGCATTATGAATCTCGACCCGAAACAGCGTGAATATGCGCGTACGTTGTCCACTGGTTTTGCAGTGGTGAGAAGTCCATCGGGTCATCCCGTTCACATAAAAATACCGGAATTGAACGATCACCCTAGCCGTGAAAAAATCCCTGAAGCATCCAAATCAGATGAGACAACCAAGTTGTTCATGGACGAGCAACGCAAACGTCTGAATATTGCGGATAAGGAAGTAATCCCGTGGAATGCTTCGCTTGCAGCGAGAAGCAGTGGCGACTCTGCGCGCGGGGCTAAGCCTCAAGCTGATACGGTTTCCAATGTGTGGGGAGTCAACTCTGAAAGTCTTGGCATCATTATGATGTCTCCCATGAAAACTTGCTTATATTGCCTTCCGTGGAAGACGAAAAAGCAATGCCCTTACGCAAACAGCATCAAAGATCTTCTTTTAGGGGAAAATCTCCAAATAAAAGCTTCCATTGAAGTCTGGCTGGATAAAGCATTTGATGAGCACAGCAAACAAAAATCAATCGGCAAAAATACTACAGAAAAAATACTACCGCTGCTGGTCGAGATCACCAAGTCTGTGCAGGCTGCGAAAATCTCTTCAATTCAAGGGACAGTCTATTGTATATGCGCCCACATCGTTGATGAATGGCAGCATAAATATCCTCTTAACGATGTGTCCAGGAGAACAGTTGGTCAGCGTTTTCTTGGTTCGATTAATAGCACCTGCGCCAAAATAAATTTACAAAAGGCATAATATGACAGACGAATTCGATTCATCCATCCCTGATTCTTCGAGCGAATCTTTTGATTCAGAACCCGAGGTTATGCCTGAGATTCCGAGCGACTCTGAGCCGATAATGGAATCTATGCCTGAACTTATAGATGGGACTGAGATTGAATCAGCTGCGGAGATTCAGCCAGAACCTGAATCCGCGTCCGAACTCACGCCTGAACTTATAGATGAACCTGAGATTGAACCAACAGTAGAGATTCAGCCTGAACTCGCGCCTGAACTTATGGACGAACCTGAAATTGAGCCATTAGCAGAGATACAACCTGAACCTGATTCCGTACCTGATGTCATGGATGAACCTGAAATTGAACCAGTAGCAGAAATTCAACCTGATCTTGTAGATGAGTATATTGGCGATGAGAATTCCCTTGGTGATGAATTTCCAATTGGTAGCGGAATCTCCATTGATGAAACCCCAGTAGATAACCCAGTTGCTATTATCGACGAAAAACCTCTTGTAGATGAAATTCTAATTGGTGATGAAATATCCGTTGATGAGAATCCTATAGATGGTGAGCCTTTAGCCAGTGATGAGGTTCCCGCTGGCAGAGAAATTGCCCCTGAAATCCAAAACGAATCTCAACCTGAAACAGAGTCAACTCCCGGAAGCGAAGCGGACGAGATTCCTCAATATTTGGCAGAGCTTGATGCAATTTCTGAAGGCGATATCCTTCAACAAGCAGACTTGTCTGCTGTGAACCCGGAAATGATTTCTGAACAAGATGGTTTGGTGGAAGAAGGCAGTCCCGAAAAACAACCGACGGCAGGCAACGAGCCGGTAACGAATGTATTCAACATGGCCAACACAACTGCATCATATTCCCAGATCGGTGTGCAAAGTAGCTTGGTTGACTCGGGGGATGATGACGTCACATCACAGTCGCAAATTGACGAAACATCTCAACGCCAGTCTTTCAGGACGGACTATTCTGAAGATGACTTGGGCAAGGCCGCAGCGGAAATCAACAATGAAAACGCGGAAATTAATAAGTTTGTTCAGGACTTGAAGCAACAAGGTTTAGCTCCTGAGCAATACCTTGAACAAAAACGCACCGAATATGCTGCGTTGGATGCCGGCGTTCAGGCAGGTTCTATGACTGATCCAGCGAACGAATCTATGCCAGATCAGGAAGGCGATAGCGAAGTAGTGTTGCCAATGCCCGCAGATATAAACTTGATAAAAGACGCGCAAGAACGGGATATAACAATTCGCAGGTGGGGCGATGACGGATTGATTCAATTACGTGCGTATGATTCTGCCACAGGTGATGTCCCTGAAACCCCAAATTTGGGAACGGCAGGTATGACAAATCTAAAAATCGAAGAAGAAGATGGTCAGACAAAGGTCAGACTACAGGATATTGTTATTCCACCCGACTATCGCAAATCGGGGATCGCCGGCAACATGCTGGATGAAACCATTGACATCGCTCAAGCCAAAGGTGCTTCAGAGATTTACGGTGTGATAGAGAATGAAGAAGCGCTCAGTTATTGGAAACACATGGAAGAAAAAGGGACTGGCTGGAAGGTGGAATCAAGCAAGGGAGCAGCCTATGGGCATGTGCGGTATGATTTGAGCAATCCCCAACAGGCAGAAGGTGTAGGCATACAAGCGCCTTCTGTTGCAAATTCAAACGCGGCTGATATTCCTATCTCGCAATCGCCTTCAATTTTAGAAACTCCTATAGAACAACAGGTTGTGGAAGAATTTGACGACTCAATATCGGACTTTGATAAAGAGCGTCTCACTCAAGCTGTCGGTGAACTTAGTCAAGTCGAATGGCTTCAACCAGAGGTCTGGAAGGAGTTAACGCCTGGGGAAAAAGCGATAGCATTAAATCAGGCTGGAACAATTTTTGGGAACCTATACGAGCACCCGGAACCACCCCTTATAGTTGAGCCGAATAACAATCCTCTAAACCTTGGACATTACGGTGATGGGTTTTCCTATAATTCAGAAACGGGTCAGGTTGAAGGAAGTGATTATGGAATTTGGATGAATGAAACCTTCGACGCTACGGAAAAATTATTTGGAGATGATCCTGCGCTGGCATTGGAGACATATCTTCATGAATTTCGACATAGCTATCAACATGAGCAGGCAAACAGATATGAGAAGCCCCAATTCCAAAATCTTGTCGATAATGCGGAAAGCGCTTCTCTTTGGTCGGAAAATTTCAAAAATTACGTGCCGCCTAAGACGGATTTTGACAAATACCAGAATCAGATCGTGGAGCGCGATGCGAGAAGTTTTTCAGGTTTTTTGAGAAAACTTTTCTATGGAACGTGATTTTGTATATTTTCCTTCTTTAATTCGAAAACACTACCTGTAACATCGAAGATGCTGCTTCTAAAATTCATTACATCTACAGTTCATGTTTGCCAAGTAAAAAGGCTTCGTGCGAATGATATTGGTTAAACAATAGATGGTTGTAATGTATTGAAATTATTTTGTCATACTAATTTTTGAATCATCCCAACCTGAATACGAAAAGCATCTCGAAGTGTATGAAACGTGCCTACGATCATAGCGGTTCCACAATCAGGACCAGAAGATGAAAGAGAGTGCTCTTGTATTCTCAAACTCTGCTTTTGACATATTCTATTGTGGTAATAATGTAAAGTCACAAAAAATTTAACGATATACTTTCACTACTCGGAATTCAAATTCCGCCCAAAGAAGAGCAAAAAAGCAGCTTCTGTAGCCCTCACGGTTCGACACTTTGCCTGACTTCATGGTTACGAAAAATAGTCTTTTCGTGAGGTCTACCGTTGAAATGGCGCTTCGTGGTTTAGTCTCCAAATCCTCATTTACACGGGATTACCTCACTTTATTGAGGTTGCTTGTTTTATTGGCACATAGATTAGTAAAAAATGAAAAGAGTAAAATTTAATGACTATTAATGACTCGATAGTTGTATTTTAGCGTTTTTGACATAAACGTGATACCCTGAGTGAATTCTACTCACTGGAAAATAACAATGCAACTTCCAATAATCACACCTGCGCCACTCGTGAAAGCCCATGCG
>Ga0172367_10005722_pt1 | contig 14923 bp, 15 predicted proteins | sample Lak10m_FD_114542 | JGI IMG/M metagenome (GOLD analysis project Ga0172367, IMG submission 114542) | Freshwater microbial communities from Kabuno Bay, South-Kivu, Congo - kab_022012_10m | ecosystem: Environmental > Aquatic > Freshwater > Lake | place: Democratic Republic of the Congo: South-Kivu... | reverse complement strand
CTTTACGCAATTCAGATTCTCAGCGATGATCTTTCAACGCTGCAATGGCGTACTGTCGGCGGACAAAAAGCTCCGGTGATTATCCGTACACGCGGACATCGTCTGGAAGGTGTGTGGCATTCCGGTTCACCAATGGGAATGATCATCAATTCTCTTCGCGGAATGTATGTGTGTGTGCCGCGTAACATGACGAAAGCTGCAGGATTCTACAATACGTTGCTTCGTGCAGATGAACCTGCAATCGTTATTGAACCGCTGAACAGTTATCGTTTGAAAGAGCGTATGCCTTCTAACTGGGGCGAGTTCTGCGAACCCTTGGGAATGCCGGAAGTGATTCGTGAAGGAACCGATATTACTATTGTTAGCTACGGTCCTACGTTGCGTTTGTGCATGGATGCATCTGCGCAATTGGCAGACGCGGGCATCAGTGCAGAAATCATTGACGTGCAGACTTTATTACCGTTCGATCTATCTCATAAAATCGTTGAGTCGGTGAAGAAAACGAATCGCTTGCTGGTTGTTGATGAAGATGTTCCGGGCGGAGCGAGCGCATTTATTCTGCAACATATCGTAGAGGTTCAAGGTGCGTTCCGTTATCTGGATGCTGATCCGAAGACATTGGCTGCAAAAGAACATCGTCCGGCATACGGATCTGACGGTGATTATTTCAGTAAACCCGGCATAGAAGATATTTACGACGCGGTTTACGCGATCATGAATGATTGTGATCCCGTGAAGTTTCCTTCAATCTATTAATCCCTGCTGATTTTAACATAAAGACCGGAGTAAACCTGTGATATTTTACAGCTGCGGTTTTCATAATTTTGTAATGCAAAAATCCAAAATCCGATCATGAAAAAATCTCTACTCGCTATTGCCGGTTTGTCGGTACTGACATCTGTTAGTGCGCAAACCACAATTACAACCGCAGATCTTCCTGCATTACTTACAGTGATTCACCAGACTCGCGACACAACTATGACTCAGTCGCCGGGTGGTTCAGGAATTGCACAAACGTACAACTTCACTGCACTTCTGGATCAACAGGAAGACAGTACTACTTTTACAAACCCGATGTGGACGCCATTCGGAAGTTCGTTCCCTCAGTCCAATATGGCCTTGATGATCAATCAGGGTGATGCATATCTCTATGCAGAGAATACCGGAACCGAATTACTGATTCATGGTCAGGCTGCTGATCCGCTGGGCAATGGAATGATTGCAATTACATTCACCAACCCGGAGACACAAATGACTTTCCCTGCTGCTTACGGCGGCGGATTCGCTGATACTGCAGGCGGAGTTACACAGTTCTATCTTGGTGTTGATCCGGGTGTTGGTTTCACAGTTGATTCGGTTCGTATTCATACCAACGTCGTAAAATATTCTGATTACGATGCGTGGGGTTCTGCTCAAACTCCACTCGGAACATATAATGTATTGCGTCAGAATACATGGCGTCGTCAGATTGACACGATTGATATTTATGCTTTCGGTCAGTGGGCTCCTAATTTCTTTTCACAGTCAGATTCTACCAGAACGTATTCTTATTGGGCGAATGGAATCGGATCTCCGATTGTGGAATTGACAGATCAGGATGATCTGGGTTCTATTACAGATTGCCGTTGGGTATTGTCGGCGCCGGCAGTAACAGGAATTCCTTCCAATGATAATTCCGCTGCGGTAAACGCATATCCTAATCCTGCTACTGATGCCATTGCATTCAGCACGCCTGAAGGAAAAGGTTCTGTTGAACTTATAGATGTTACAGGACGTGTTGTGAAATCCGTTGTGATCAATTCCGACATTACACGCATGGATGTTTCTGATCTTGCTGCAGGATCTTATACATGGAGAGTGATTGGAAGCAACACTCAAGTTGGCAAGTTTCAGATTGCACGATAAACGAATCCAATCCAGATTGAGCCCTGTCGTAAGACGGGGCTTTTTCGTTGCAAGTATTTGTTAAATGAAATCAAATCTTGCGAATAGTGAATGTCGCAGAGAATGTTTCAATTTCCGTTATCGTGATCAGATAGCGCTCTTTCTTGCCGAATTCTACTGAAGTTCCAACATCCTCGTCTTTCAATTCCAATACAGATCCGTCTGATCCTGTAATGTTCGCGCTCACCATATATCTTTCCGGGTCGCCTTGAAAAGGAATGGCGACCAGACTGATTGAAAGTTCACCGTCGAAGAAATTTTCAGTGCTTTGTAAATCGACGGTTTGTGTCACAAGTCCATCTGTAGTATCAGCGTTCGATATGGAATCTCTACGAGCCTCAACGATTGGCGCCGATTCGGAAATGTAGTTCAGATAGTCACGCTTTACTGCCGCCAATTCACTTTCTGTTGTGTTCAATTGGGCACGGGTGGTTGCAATTTCCTGATTTAAGTTAGAGATGGTAGATGACCACCATGCTCCGGCAAGTGAAAATCCGAATGAAAAAACGGAAAGTAGAATTCCGAATGCGCCGATCGCTTTGATGTAATCCCAAACAGAACGGTTTGATTTTGTAACGTTGGTCATAAGCCTTGAAGATATTATTTAGCGATTAAAAAATGTTGTAGTGGAAAGTACAGTTGTTGTTTTGGGTTACGCATTAAACTTCCGAACGTATTTATTCAGGGGATTCGTAAATTTAGGCATGAAAAAAGTAACTGAGAGCACTTCGGCATATGATAATCTGGAAAAAATGTCGGTTACCGAGTTGCTGACCAATATTAATGCGGAAGATAAAACCGTTCCAATAGCGATTGAGAAAGCTATCCCATACATCACTGCTTTAACAGAGGCCATTGTTCAGAAGATGAAGCAAGGCGGGCGCTTGTTTTACATGGGTGCCGGCACAAGCGGACGTTTAGGAATTGTAGATGCGTCGGAGTGTCCACCCACTTACGGAGTTCCGCATGGTATGGTGGTGGGAATAATTGCAGGAGGCGATTCCGCGATTCGGAAAGCAGTTGAATTTGCAGAAGATGATCGTGAGCAGGGATGGAAAGATTTGCAGGAACATGCGATCAGTGCAGATGATGTGGTGATAGGAATTGCTGCTTCAGGTTCCACGCCATACGTTGTGGCAGCACTCGAAACGTGCAATGCAAATAATATTACAACCGGTTGTATTACGTGTAATCCGGGAAGTCCTGTTGCGTTGACAGCAAAGTTTCCGATCGTAGCTGAAGTAGGTCCTGAATTTGTAACCGGAAGTACACGAATGAAAAGCGGCACAGCGCAGAAGCTTATTCTGAATATGATTTCCACAGCGGTGATGATTCAACTCGGCAGAGTGAAAGGGAACCGAATGGTGGATATGCAGCTGAGCAATAACAAATTGATTGATCGCGGTACGAAGATGGTGATGGAAGCGACAGGTAAAAGCTATGAAGAAGCGAATGAGTTGCTTAGAAAGTTCGGATCGGTTCGTGCGGCGGTTGACAATGGGTAAATTATGCAATTATACAATTATACAATTATACAATTATACAATTATACAATGCTCAAATTATACAATGCCCATCTGCTTAATTGTACATTGAATAATTTGCACATCGACTCATTTGCACATTGAATAATTTACACCATGCATTCCCTCGAACCATACTTCAACTGGCGTCATCTCTACACCGCAGAGGAAGATCCGCAGTCACCGTTTTTTGAAAGAGAGTACAGCGAATTCGAATTCACGAATACAGTTTACAACTATGTGATTCACCCGCAGTGGGACGAATTCGGCTCGTCAACGCTTTACATGAAAATTCTCTTCGCGGATTACACGAAAGGTGCAGCAATCATTGAGCTGATTGGCGAATGGAACGACACACTGTATAATGATGTCATGATTCTCAAACGTGATATTGCCGACCACCTGATCAACGAAGGCATTACACGGTTCATTTTTATTGGTGAAAATGTGCTGAACTTTCATTACAGCGATGACAGCTACTACGAAGAATGGTACGAAGACGTGGAAGACGGTTGGGTCGCATTCGTAAATTTTCAACCTCACGTATTAGGGGAAATGAAACGTGCACGCATAGATTGGTACGTACACTGGGGCGGAGAATTAGATGAAATGCCGTGGCGCACATTAACGCCTTCACAATTCATTGATCGTACAGAGAGTGTAATTCGAAAAAGAATCGGGTAGATTACTTTTCGATTAAATCAGGAGATTCTTCCAATGAAAGATTGTCTGAGCCATCTTCGCAGGTTTGAATTATTCGCGCATGCAGTTTTGAATACGGAGTAGTTACTATACGAAGACAGATTTCGCAACCGTAGTTGTTTTTGTATTTCATCGCCTCATACGCCATAGGTTCATCAGCTTCTGATTCATCCATTTCCGAACCGAGAATAAATTCAACGCTTATACGCGCATTGCCTTTCAATGTGTACGGTTGTCCACCTTCAACTGTTTCGTCAAGCACATACGTGGTTAAGGGTTGTGATGTTGAAAGAATTTAAGTAAGGCAGGCAATTATGTCCACCTGATTTACAAGTTCCGGAATTTGCTTAGCCAGCAACGAACGATGAATTCGTAACCGATCTTAGGATTTCATCAGACGAAGTTTAGAATTTTGAAAAAAATCTGTATAAAGCGAATTCTAACAAAATGCGAAAAAGGCTTAGCACAGACAAAATAATACCCGGAGAAATTTGGCTGCAACTTGCAGATATCAACAACGCAAAAACAAAGCATGCAAAAATAACGAGTACATATGCAAAGAATTGCTTTAATCGATTGTCTAGAACGGCGGATTTGTATCGTAACTCTGATGATGTAATTACTGCATATTCAATACTCAGTACAATGAAGGCAACCGTAATCTGACCGGCATTCTGTAGGAGAGGCAGACTATGTTCAATTAATTCCTCCTCAGGTGTGAGGAAGGAAAATATCATTAGCATAACAGCCGTAAAGAACAAGCCGAGGGTAAACGGATAGTACCAAGGGTAATTACTGATCTCTTTTCTTTTGATCAAGGCAACGATAGATGCGGACAATGAAATGACAAGAAATTCTACGAGAACAACGAACGACCATGTACTGAATGATGGTTTAAATTGGATGCAATAAATTGTTAATGCAGAATAGAATATCGATGTTGCAATAGGTCGTTTGATAAGAATATTCGAACTCTTTGATTCCATATTATCGAATCTTGCTGATCAGGTAATCCAACTGGTTGACAATGACAGATTCACCTTCGTTTTTACCTATCAATTGTTTGGCAAGCGGAGAAACCGGAGATACACATATAATCGCAATTCTGTCAAGGTTCAATTTTCCCAACGCTGCACCGATAAAAATGTAGCCTCTGTCTGTTTCCACCAAACTGCCATTACTCACTTTGCCGCTGCTGTTCTGTGCCGGTATCTGATCGAGTTGACGCTGTTGTTCTTCGAGAATTTTCAATTGTGCACCTAGTTTCTCTTGCTCCAGTTGCATCATGGCCCGAGAAGTTTCATGTTTATCTCCTGCAGTGGATTTGGAATCATTGGCAGCATCATTCACCAATTCTGCCATTTGAGATTTCAGATTGGAAATACGTTCGTGAATTACACGACGACATTCAGCAACAACAGCTTCTTTCACGTCAACGCGATTACATTTCTGCGGAACAAAAGAACTGCAATGAAATTGAGGAGCAATCCGATTCCAATGAGTACTGTAACGCGTGTCAAAAAGGTCGCATCTGTAAGCGTAAGTTCACGCCAGTAAACATCGTAGAAACCTTGTATGCCCCAATAGTTCACTGAGAAAATGGAGAGTTTCTGCATGAACGCTGGCATGGTGAAGGAAGGAATCATACTACCGCCTATAGCACTCATCGTGAGAATAATCAACGTTGACAATCCCTGAACCTGCGCCTTTGATTTGGCAATGGAAACAAGAAATACACCAAACGCTGAACATGCAAACGCTGTGCATACAATCATGATGAAAGTTGCAGGAAGATGCCCAAGAATATCAAGACCGAACATCATCCATCCGTAGATGAACATGATGATCAATTGCAGAATGGAAATCACATTCACTGAAATCATTTTACCGAAAAGTATGGATGAAGGATTGATCGGCGCCATCATCAATTTCTTCAGTGTTCCTTCCTGTTTTTCTTCCAGCATGGCAGAGCCCATTCCTGTAACGGAAAATAATAACATCATGATCGCTGTTCCTGCAACGGCATGTATCAAACCAACAGGACTTTCTTTCTCCTTCACCAAAGGTGTTTCTCGAATTGTTACGCCGTTGGAAGCGTTGCTTTGCTTCGGCATGAATTGCATCATACTGTCCGGCGGCATTTTTGTGCTCATGGTATTCATGAGTAGTTCACCTGATATTTTATTCAGGTTCGCAATGAGTGCGCCTTCCAATATTCCCACTTCAGGACCTTGTCCTTGATCGTATTTCAATTCAAATGCCGGCATCAGACCGGCACGAATGGAATCTCCAGTTCCTTTCAGCACAAACAAGGCTGCAGGTTTCTTTCCTTTGATAACAAGGTTTTCTGCAGAATCAGAAGTGGCGTTTATGACAACGAACTCTTCGAGTGAATCAAGTTTTGCGATGAGTTGTTTACTGGTTTCTGTCTTGTCGAGATCGGCAATAACCAGTTTTAACGGATCAGGTTCATTCGAACTCCCAACGCCTCCGAAAGCAAAAGCAAACAGTGTGATTAACGCAATCGGAACTGCAAACGTCAGCACCATGCCACGTTTATCAGCGAAAAATAACTTCAGGTCTTTTGCAGCTATCTTGAACATCAGTCGCGAAGTTGTTTGCCGGTTAAACTCAGGAACACAGTTTCCAGATTCACATGCTTAATGGAAATATCGTTGATGTCAATTCCGTGTTCACTGCACATCAAAACGATCCGGGAAAGATCACCTTTCAGATTGTGCGAAAGAAAAGTCAATTGATTTTCGTAGGTAGTTACTTTGAATCCTGCATTGCGCATTTTTTCTGCTTTAGCTTCTGAGATCCCGTTGCCGGTAATGATCACCGCTTCCTGATTGCCGCCCATGGATTTCAATTCATGCAAAGATCCCTGCGCAACAATTTTCCCGTTGTCAATAATTCCGATTCGATCACAGAAGCGTTCCGCTTCTTCCATGTAATGTGTGGTGTACACAATCGTCATTCCTTCGCTGTGCAATTTCTGTACAACTTCAAAAATCAGATTGCGGCTCTGCGGATCAATACCTACCGTAGGTTCATCCATGAACAATACTTTCGGATCGTGAAGTAATGCTGCAGCAATATTTATTCGACGCTTCATACCTCCTGAATAAGTTTTCACCTTGTCGTTCGCGCGATCACTGAGTCCGAATAATTGTAATGTTGTGTCAATACGTTTTTTCAACGTTGTCTTTTCCACATTGTACAATCCACCCCAGAAGAGCAGATTATCAACTGCTGAAAGTTCGTTGTATAAAGCAATTTCCTGTGGCACAACGCCAATAGTTTGCTTGCATTGCACAGGATGGTGAAGAATATCGTGATTGTGAATTGAAATACTTCCCGAGTCCGGAGCAATCAGCATACTCATGATGCCGATAGTAGTGGATTTTCCTGCTCCGTTCGGACCTAACAAGCCGTAGAATTCACCTTGCTGAATGGAGAATGAAATTCCATGCAACGCAATGTGATTGCCATATGATTTGCGAAGATCGGTAACGTTGATCATTGACTGCAAGATAGTCGATTTTCCTAACTAACGATTTCCGACAACTCCAGCCAACGGAATGTTTTTTCTTCCAGCTGATTTTCGATTTCAGAGAAACGTTCAGATAATTTCTGAAGTTCTGCATGATCGCTCAGCCCGCTGAGTTTTGCGGTGATTTCCGCTTTCTCTTTTTCAAGCAATGGAATTTCTTTCTCCAATTGTTGGAACTCAAATTTTTCTTTGAAAGATGGTTTGCGATTATCCGTTTTAGGTTGTTGATGAACTGCTATTGGTTGCTCCTGTTTGACTTCCTGCATGACTTGTTTCGGAGCAGCAGGCGCATCGACATTCTTCGATGATTCTCTCCACTGTGTATAATTGCCCGGATAGTCCTGTATGTTTCCTTCTCCATGGAAGATGAAGAGATGATCTACAAGTTTATCCATGAAGTATCGGTCGTGAGACACAATGATTACGCAGCCTGGGAAATCCTGGAGGAAATCTTCGAGAATTGAAAGTGTGAGAATATCGAGATCGTTTGTAGGCTCATCGAGAATCAGGAAGTTCGGATTCTTCATCAGCAAAGTACACAGGTACAATCTGCGCTTCTCGCCTCCGCTCAATGTGCTTACTAAACTATATTGCATTTGCGAATTGAAAAGGAAACGCTCCAGAATTTCACTCGCTGAAATTTTCACACCATCCGTTGCAGGGAAGAATTCTGCAATTTCTTTCATCACCTCAATCACTCTGTAATCGTCTTTCAGCTTCATTCCGCCTTGAGAATAATAGCCGTAAACTACCGTTTCTCCGGTTTGAATTTTGCCGGAATCGTATTGTTCCAATGCGAGAATGATATTCAGAAAAGTGGATTTGCCGGAACCGTTTTTGCCGACGATTCCGATTTTCTCCCCGCGTTTGAAGGTGTAATCGAATCCATCAAGAATGATTTTTTCAACTTCCTTTCCTTCGTGATTTACAGATGTAAATTTCTTCCGCAAACGAACAAGTTCAAGAATCTTTCCGCCCAAACGTGTCATCTTCGATTCGAGCTTCAATGCTTCTTTCTTCTCAGGACCTTTTGCTTTCGTTTCAACATCTTTGAATGCATCCTTTCTCGCTTTCTGTTTCGTTCCGCGTGCGCGTGGCATTTTCCTTACCCATTCGAGTTCGCGGCGATACAGATTTTTAGCTTTCTGATGTTCTGCAGCTTGCTGCATTTCACGTTCAGCTTTCTTCTCGATGTAATACGGAAAATCACCATCGTAATTATAGAGTTTGCCGTCTTCGAGTTCGATAATACGATTGCAAACGCGATCGAGAAAATAGCGATCGTGCGTAACGAGCAGCAATGTCATATCGCGACCGCTGATATATCCTTCAAGCCATTCGATCATGTCAATGTCGAGATGGTTGGTAGGTTCGTCCAGCACCAGCAAATCCGGTTCTGAAACGAGAACTTGGGCTAAAGCAAGACGTTTAATCTGTCCGCCGGACAACGTTGAAACTTTATGACCGAAATGATCGAATCCCAATTTGCCGAGAATCGTTCTTACGCGTTGTTCAAGATCCCAGGCTTGAAGTGCATCCATTTTCGCATTCAGATCCTGCATGCGCAACTGATTTTTCTCGCTGTCATCTTCAGCAAGAGCTTCTGATGCTTCTTCGAATTCTCTGACTGTCCTGATTAATTCCGAATCGGACGACAGAACTGCTTCCAGAATATTTTTATTCGAATCAAATTGCGGATCCTGATGAAGAAATTCAACGCGCATATCTTTGCGCATCGAAACAATACCTGTATCGGGAACATCTTTCCCGGAAATAATGCGAAGCAAAGAGGATTTTCCTGCGCCGTTGCGCGCTACCAACGCCACTTTATCGCCTTGGGATAATCCGAAAGTAATACCTTCAAAGAGAACGCGTAAACCGTAGCTCTTCGATACATTTTCCACTGAAAGAAGATTCATGCCGCGAAGGTAGTCATTGCAGCAGCTATTCTTTCTGTTTGTACTCGTAATTAATGTGGATGATTCGCCCCGTCTCCTCTTTCTCTAACTCACTCTCTTTCTCCCTCTCCTCCCTCTCCTCCCTCATCTCTCCACTCTCCTCACTCACCTCTCTCTCCTCTTCTTCCCAATAAACAACCGGCTGCGGTCCTTCTTTTCTTAATGCTATTGCCAGAATCAAACCTGTAATTGCTCCGTACAAGTGCGCTTCCCATGATACATGAGGATCGAATGGGAAAATTCCCCAAACTAAACTGCCATAAAGAAAAATGATCAGAAATGACACCATGGTCAATCGCGGAATTTTACGAATGAATCCACTGAAGATTAAGAAGAATGCTATTCCGTACACAACACCGCTTGCCCCGAGGTGAAACGCATCACGTGCAAAGAGCCAAAGCAGTATTCCATTCGAAAAGTAAACCGACCAGAATACTTTGCCGGATATTTCTTTGTAATTGTTGAATAGAAGTAGTCCCAACAAAATAAGCGGTACAGTATTCCCGAGCAAATGACCGAAATCGGCATGGAGCAGAGGAGAAGTGAAAATTCCCGTAAGGCCGGTCAGTGTGCGCGGATAAACAGAGTAATCCGCCCACGAGGTTTCCAGAAATCCTTGTGTAAGATGAATCAACCAGATCAGCACCACAAAAGTGAACGGAAACAGTTCCTGTAAGAGTATGAGGTGCCTTTTCATCCTTTGCATGGGTAGGTTGGTCAAAGGTAATGCCAATCAGAACTCGTGACTTTCTGGCAGTTTCTGTACTTGGGAGCAGTTTCAAAAGTGAACTTAATGCATATATTTGTCACATGCTCTCAACAAGCCGAAAAGCAACAATTCTTGGAATTGCACTTGTGTTCTTCTTCAACACTTGTGTTTTCGGTGTTCTGCTCACTGCCGAATTGTATTGGCATAAATCGGAGCAAATGCGCAAACTCGGATCTCATTACGAATCAGTTCAGGAGATGATACTTCCTGCTTCCGTTGTTGACGGAAATACCGGAGAATTTCAGTGGAAGAAGAATTGGGAATTCAGTTACAACGGTGAAATGTATGACGTTGTTTCTTCAGAAAAATCGGGAGATGAATATGTGATGCTTGTGAAGCATGACACCAAAGAAGAAAAACTCCTTCGTAAAGCGAAACGTCAGGCGGAACATGAACGCAAAGCACGTGAAGAGCAGGCGAAAAAGAATCTTAAAGTAAATGTGATCATTTCTACAGACAACCAAATTGCGTTGCCTGTTATTGTTTTTTCTGAGCGCAACATCCCGCAGCGCCAACCGGTAATCTGTGCTTCACACAGAACCTTGCCTGATCCGCCACCGTGGATCGGATAAATAAGTAACAAACCCTATTTTTCTCGTCCGGCACAAATGTGTCGGACTGTTATCATTATTTATCCTAAAGCAATGAAAAGAAATATATTTTCTATCATCGCCGGTCTTATTGCATCATTGGCCGGTGCACAAACAATAACTGTAATTGACAACGTAACGTTGGAACCCGTTGTGAATGCTACAGTCTCTTCGGCAAATCCCGCTCCGAATCTTAAATTGTGGGTAGTTCTTACAGATGTAAACGGTAAAGCGGATATTTCTGCAATCGCAAGTTCAGACAGTCTTTATGTACGTCATCCTTCTTATGGAACACAAGGCTTCAAAATGGCTGCAGTTTCAGATGCGAAGTATGTAGTTCGTTTGGCTCATCGCGAAATTCTGATGAATGAAGTTGTTTTCTCAGCGAACAGGACAGAAGAGAAAAAGTCCGATGTTCCGTACTCCATTTCTGTGATCGACAGCAAAGATGTTGCGTTCGGAAACCCGCAGAATACGGGCGATGCGTTATCGAACACCGGTCAGGTATTTGTTCAACGCAGTCAGATGGGCGGAAGCAGTCCTGTGATCCGCGGATTCGAAGCAAGTCGTGTACTTATGGTGGTTGACGGAGTTCGAATGAACAACGCAATTTATCGTGCAGGACACTTGCAGGATTGTATCACTGTTGATCAGAACATGCTGGAACGCACTGAAGTTGTTTTTGGACCTTCTTCCACTATGTACGGAAGCGATGCGTTGGGCGGAACGATTCATTATTATTCCAAACGTCCGATGCTCGGAACAGACAGCGCAATGAATACGAATGCGAATGCGATGGTTCGTTATTCTTCTGCTAACAACGAAATGACGGGTCACATAGATCTGAATTTCGGCGGCGCGAAATGGGCATCACTGACAAGTGTAACACGCAGCGATTTCGGTGATTTGCGAATGGGTGCGAATGCAAATCCTGCATATGGGAATTACGATTGGTGTCGCGAATATATTGTGCGTGAAAACGGTAAGGACAGCATTTATCAGAATGAAAATCCGCTGGTACAGAAGTTTTCCGGTTACACGCAGATCGATGTAACGCAGAAGATTCTTTACATGCCAAGCGAGAATGTGTCTCATTTGCTGAACTTTCAATATTCAACTTCAAGTGATGTTCCGCGTTACGACAGATTGCAACAGCGTTCAGGAGGTAATCTGCGTTTTGCAGAATGGTATTATGGTCCGCAGAACCGCATGTTGGCTTCATACACTTTGACTTTGAACAAACAATCAAAGCTGTATGATCGCGCAACGGTAATCGGTGCATTCCAGAAAATCGATCAGGATCGTATTACGCGTCGCAGAAACAACGTGAATCGTACACGTCAGGAAGAAGACGTGAATGTGATTTCACTCAATGCAGATTTCGCTAAGGAAATCGGAAAGAATGAATTGCGTTACGGACTTGAGTTAACGCACAACATCGTTGCTTCGTCAGCTACCAGCACGGATATCACTACTAACCTCGTTACTGATGCCGCAACGCGTTACGCAGACGGAGGAAGTACAATGTCTACAGGCGCAATTTACATTGCACACAGTATTGAGCTGAGCGATAAGTTCATTCTCTCTGACGGAATCCGTTTGACATATACGAACCTGGTATGCAACTTTGAGGATACCACATTCTATCCGTTCCCTTTCAAACAGGCAAAGCAAACTAACATTGCGCCAAGCGGAAATGTTGGATTTGTTTACAAGGCATGCAATGCGTTTTCAATGCATGTTCTTGCTTCCACGGGCTTCCGTGCTCCGAATGTAGACGATATGTCTAAGGTTTTCGAATCTGCGCAAGGAACGTTGATTGTTGCGAATCCGAATGTAAAACCTGAAATGGTTGTTGGCGGTGAAATCGGTTTTGATCTTGCGCTTGCACCTTCAGCACATTGGACAGTTACAGGTTTCTACAGTCGTATGTTGAATGCGATGGTGGTTCAGCCATTCCAATTGGACGGACAGGATTCCGTAATGTATGACGGTGTATTGAGTCAGGTTGTAGCAATGCAGAATGCGAACTCCGCATACATCGCTGGTGTTTCTACTGCTTTCAATGCAGATTTCGGTGAGCATTTCTCTTTCCGCAGCACTGTGACAGCAACATACGGTCGTTATGAAGACACTGAGAATGATACTATCATTCCATTGGATCACATTCCGCCGACATTCGGTCAAACCGGATTGGTATATCATACCAAAGGATTTGAAGCAGAAGTGTACACACGTTACAACGGCTGGAAATATCTTTCTGATTACAGTCCGAGCGGTGAAGACAATGCTGCACAAGCAACACCTTACGGAACTCCGGCATGGGCAACGTTGAACTTCCGTGCATCTTATCAGATCGGTAAGTATGTCGGAGCTTCATTCGCATGTGAAAATATTCTTGATCAGAACTACCGTCATTTTGCTTCGGGGATCAGTGCGCCCGGAAGAAATTTCGTAGTAGCTCTTCGCTTGCATTATTAAGCACAGGACTGACGTCCTGTAAGCAGGTCAGAGCGTTTTTAACGGGCGTCGGTCGTGTGTGGCCGTAGCACCGGAGAAATTTGATGTTACGGATTTGGTCCGGATCGTTTCCCAGTGAAATGATCCGGATTTTTTATTCTGCGCTTAACAATGCCGTAATGCAGCAGGAGTAAGTTTGCTCTGTATAAAAATGAATAAAAAATGGAATTAACATTGAACGCAGGCGAACTGGCAAGAATATTTTTCAAAGACGGACAGAACTTTTTCGGAATCCTGCTTAACGATCCTTCAGCACCCGACGCATTTGAGAATGAAGTGCGTTTCGTGAAATCTTCGAACTATTCCGAGTGGGTGGAAACATCTGACGAAGGACTCGTTGAAGTAGCCGATCCTGAACATGTGGATGGAATTGATTTGTATTTGAAATAGTTGACACTGTTCACAGTTCGCTGTTCACCGTTCACTGTTTTCAAACAATTCCTCTTCGCTTCTTGATATTTTCCCACGCGTCCTGAATTTTCTGGAAGCGTTCTTTCGCGGCGTGTTGCGCTTCTTCTCCGAGATCGGCGATTTTATCAGGGTGAAACTTTACCGCCATCTTCCGATACGCTTTCTTCACATCGTCGTCTGAAGCGTTAGGATCCACTTCAAGAATAATGTAATCGCCGTCAATGTCGCGATAGAACATTGCTTTGACGGATTCATAATCCGCATTGGAAATGTTCATGTAATCCGAAATGGATTTGATGATTACAACTTCGCGCGGGTGAACATCACCGTCTGCAGCTGAGATTCCGAAAAGATAATGCAGCAACTGAATGCGCTGCGCTTCCGGCATGAATTGCGCGATCTGCATACACACATCACGTAGTGGAATTTCCTTCTCAAGGAGTTCTTTCAATACCGGCAACAAACGTTGTGCGTTCGCCTCTCCGAAATTGGTGACAAGAAATTTCTTGACGTAATCCAATTCCGATCGCAGCACTTTGCCGTCGCCTTTCATCACAGCAGCTGTGAGAATGAGCAGACTTACTGCGAAATCATTCTGTGCAGTGCGCGGATCGTATCCCATTTGCGGACCGGCGCTTCCTCCCTGAACAGGAGTTCCCATTTCGTCCACCATTGCGCCGAGCGCAAATCCAATTACTCCTCCGATCGGTCCGCCAAATACCCAACCTAATCCACCGGCAACCCACTTCGCAAAACGTGCCATCTGCTAAATCTTATTTTCCTTTCGTCTTCGGTTTAGGAGTTGGTGCCGGAGCCGGAACTTCAACATTGGTTTCGTTGATCTGACGTCCGTCTGAGAACTGACGAATAGTTGTCAACTGACCTTGCTCGTTGTAGAAATACCACTTCGACCATTCTTCACCAAGGGTCCAATATTCATAACGCTTCAG
>Ga0172367_10005719_pt1 | contig 14930 bp, 5 predicted proteins | sample Lak10m_FD_114542 | JGI IMG/M metagenome (GOLD analysis project Ga0172367, IMG submission 114542) | Freshwater microbial communities from Kabuno Bay, South-Kivu, Congo - kab_022012_10m | ecosystem: Environmental > Aquatic > Freshwater > Lake | place: Democratic Republic of the Congo: South-Kivu... | reverse complement strand
GGGCAAGGCTCGCAGTGTTAATGCATCTGACGTTGGTTCAGGACTTGCTGCACGAAAACTGCTCACCGACCAATCGAACACCGTTTGCATTTTGGCTATCGGCAAGATGGTTGGAGCATCACTTGACGCTGCTGCCCTGCTTGCTTCGCAGGGAATTGCTGCGACGGTGTGGGACGTGCGCTCATGTGCGCCACTTGATCAGTCGATGATTGACAACGCTTCGGCACACAGAGTTGTCATCACGGTTGAAGACGGAATCCGCGAAGGCGGAATTGGCATGACCATTAAAGATGTGGTGACACATGCTTCGGGAGCCAATCGCCCAGTTGTTGAAGTGCTCGGTATTCCAAAGCAGTTCATCCCACAAGCAAAGCCAGACGCCATTCTTTCGCGGATTGGACTCGATGCTGAAGGCATCGCCGCAACAGTCCAAAAAGCACTCTCGCGTTAGCCAATTGGCTCAAAGCTGCGTATCGGTCGCACACCAAACTTCAACGACTTCGACCAGTTATCGTTTCCATTTGTTGAAAATGACCACGATCGAGCATAGAAATTCTGCGAAGAGTCTTCGCTCGACGACCAATACGTCGTAAATGTGCGAGGAGTACCTGGCTCAGACATCTGAACAAAACCACCAATAGTTGATCGCTGTGAATACATTTCCTGCAACTCATTTAGTGATGGCAGGTACCAATCAGAAAGCGAACCACCTGAATATCCGGCGGCCACGTTTGCAGCACCCGAAGTGCAATTTCCGGCTCCAATCATTGCCACAGTGTTGGCCTGACCCGAACCAATGGTCAACAACTGTGGCGCAACACCTGAAGAGCCCAAGTAGCGCGAAGTGGCACTACACCACGCTGCAATCGCATCGGTAGCCGTACCATTCCATCCCGACGGCGCCGATTCAAAATATTTATTCGAGCTGTTTGCACCTGTGTTCGGAATCATAAATATGACACCACCGCCCGGCCCTGTGTCGCCAACCTGATACACCTGAGCAAAGTTCACCTGTGCCGAGGTTGCCGCCCCATACGTTGAGTCAGCGGCGATTGACACTGTGAGTCGACAGATACCTGCTGCAACGAACGAGACTGCACCAGTTGAAGCATTGACCGTACATACGGTTGGGGATGCACTGGAATACGTTTTGGCACCACTTCCCGGCGCAGTCGACGTAACTGTGGGAGCTGTTGCTGCCATGCGATAACTCGAGACAAACGAGCCACTTTCTATTGAAATGGATTGGCTTTGCAACGCCACAGTGGTCGTTGTAGTCAAGGTGGTTGACGTCGTGGACGTCGTGGATGAAGTTGAGGTGGTTGACGTTGTTGTGGTCGGCGGGACCGTTGTCGTGGTGGTCGACGTTGTCGTGGTGGTTGAACTGGTTGTTGTGGTCGGCGGAACCGTCGTCGTGGTGGTCGAAGTCGTGGAGGTTGTAGTTGGAGGCATAGTTGTAGTCGTCGACGTCGTCGTGGTGATGACAACGGTTTCAACTGGCAAATCCGCTACCGATTGGGCAAGCACCACCGGCAATTCTGGCTCAGTTGAGCGCAAGTCCAATGTCCCTTCAGCAGCGGATTGCACAGTAAATGCACTCTCACCCGACGCAGCATTGCCATTGGAAACCACGCGAATCTGTCGATTTTCCTCACTCACCATCAGATTAATTTCTGCACCACTTTGCGATTCAGTTGACAATCCTATTTGTGTTTCAGAAACAACAATTTGCGTATTCTCTCCTGTCACCTGTGCAACTAAGTCGTTGTTGGCAACCGTGAGTGTTGCGCCGCTGTCTGTGCTGATAATTACCGTGCCAGTAATCTGCACCTCAGTATCGCTCACCTCAACCGTTTCAATCTGGGTTATGGCTTCAGCACCTACCACGAAAGCGGAAACAATTCCCCGAGGTTTGAACGCAAAAGTGCTGCCAGCCAGTGACACGACATATTCGTATGCTGCAGAACCATCGTTTTCGGCGCTTTTAATAACTCGTGCGTAGATTCCTTCAACTTCATTATTCGACGATGGTGAATACACGCCGTTTTCATTGGCAACTGTCCAGTTTTTATCAACAGAACGCAACACCATCACCGAGTTCTTCACCTTGGTCGCTGTTTTACAAAATGGACAAGTGGCCTGTTGTCTGGCGTCTAACGAGTTGAGGTCAATGTCTCCCTTGCCACCCGTCCATGCCTTGGCATCATTTTCTGGGTCCTTTCCCGAAAACGAGAATCTCCACGAATTATTGGCTGTATCAATGTCGACATACCGCTCTTTGCCTGGCCAGTTCGAGTCGTACACAAATACTCGAACGATTCCATCTGCTTGGGGACTCACCGCGTAGGGCAATACAGCGTGCCCACCATTTTCGCTGTATACGCCCAATGTGTACTTCGGCGAACCAGCAAGCAAACCTTCGGCTATTGCATTCACAATTTCGGTTAACGACTTTTTTGCCCACGCATCTCGCTCGTCAACCACTTCTTGAAAGAACTGCGTCGAAAACTGACGAAATATTCGATGTGTTACCTCTGAGTCGTTGCCTAATTCGCTCGTCAATGGTATCTCATTTGCAATGAAGCGTTTTGACGACTCGACGACCATTCCTTCACAATGCCCCGACATGCGAGCCTGATTCACCATGCGTGCCCAGGCAGCCGCTTCAGCGATCGGCGTGCACGGTTCGGTCACTTCATCTACACATGCCTCTGCCCCAAACATTTCGAGTAAGTCATTGGCGTCAAAGGTTTCTTCCGTACTTGAACCCGCAAAGTTTGCAAACGCGTAGCCGTGTTGTAACGGTCGAAGAGTTCCATCAATTGGATCAGCAACGTTGAGAGACACAGATGCCCCACTACATGCCGAAACAACTGAAGTAATCACTAACCATCGCCACAGGCTTTTCACATGCACCGTAATTTCAGAATAAATCTTGGTTTATTCTGAAATAGACTCTATCCTTGTCTTCATATCTTGTGTATTCACTGGGGGGTAAGCACATGAGTGAAAATCAGGGAAACATCGTGTCTATTGATGGTCGCGATCATCGACCTTGGGCGCTCATCTCGCGTGAAAAACTCCTGAAGGCTGCAGTGTCTGAGATTGCAGAACGTGGCTACGAGAAAGCACGACTTGTTGATATTGCTGCAAAGGCTGATTTGACCGTTGGCTCTGTATATACCTGGTACAAAAATAAGACCGATCTGTTTAACGCTGCAATTGAATATGCACTCGCGCAACAACAAGAAAGCAATCTGAAGTATTTGTCAAGTGGCAGCAATGACCTTATTAACGACAATCCCAATTCTCATTGGACCATACTCATTGCAGCACTTGCGCCTCGAAATGCGGCAACTGACCGTACTGCTACCGACAGTCAAAAAATGCTGCTGGAGGCGTTAATGGCTTCGTGGCGCAACGAAGAGGCGCAAAGTCAAATCGAACCCCAGATCGCTGCATTGCTCGCTCAATACGAAGAAGTGCTTCAGGACGCAATGAAAGCGGGCAATATCGACAACGCACTCGACGTCAAGATACTTGCTCGATTGTTTCTATCGTTTCCTATTGGACTATCGCTACTCACCTTGTCTGGTCTTCCAGACCCAGACATGCGAAATATGATTGTGTTCTTTGAGCGATTTGCCGAGGTGCTCAAACCACGTCAGTCATAACTAGTTCGGTGGTCCCATGGTGTACGAACCAGGGGTCGAGGTGTAATACCAACCACAGCGCATAGTTCCGTTGTAGTTACACGATGTATTTGCAGTTCCATCCCCCGAGTTATACGCCCAGGTACCTACCAAGCTTGCGGCAATCGTCGCTGGAGTCGTGGCCACAGTTGCCGTAGTTGCAATGGTGGTTGCAGTTGTAGCAGCGGTGTAAGGGATGCACGTAATGTTGGCTGATCCCGAAACATACCCGAAGTAGCCCGGTTGCCCACTCAGTGAGCACGGCATACCAATTTGTGGAGTGGTTGTTGCAGTAGTTGTGCCAGTAGCAATGGTTGTTGCAGTTGTGGCAGCTGGAGTGGAATACGGAATGCACGTGATGTTGGCAGTTCCAGACACGTATCCGTAGTAGCCAGGGATTCCATTTTGTGAACATGACCCACCAACGGTGATACCCGTTGCCACTGGCTCTGCAACAACGATTGGCGCGATACATGAACCTGTTGCAGTGCGCGTCCACGTTGCAGGGAAGCCATCTTCTGCACACGAGCGAGTCGAAATTGCAGTATTTGGAGCCGTAACTGCAGTTGTCGTGCCGTAAGGCGTACACACCAATGTTGCAGTCCCTGCCGCGTATTGGTACGTTCCCGTTAACCCGCTCACCGAGCATGAGGCGCCGTAAGAAATAGTTCCAGTTGCGGTTCCTGTGCTTGTGCTTGTGCTTGGAGCCGTGGTAACTATTGGGGCAATACACGTTCCAGAAGCTGTCAATGTCCAAGTGGCTGGGAATCCGCGAGAAACACATGATGAGTAGGTATTGGTTGGGGCTGCTGATCCTGCAAATGGAACGCACACGATGGTTGCTGATCCATTGAGATACCCCCAAGTTCCAGGTACTCCTCCATCTGAACACGAGCCACCAACTGCGGTAGGCGTATAACCAGTAGCGACGGTAACTACCGGTGCCGTACATGTTCCAGAAGCATTCATCACCCAAGTCGCTGGATAGCCACGCGCTGCACAAGATGAAAAAGCGGTAGATGCCGCAGTTGATGTATTGATCACTGGCGCGATACACGTGCCAGTCGCCGTCATAGTCCACGTTGCAGGGAATCCCATAGTGCTACACGACTGGAACGTAGCCGTTAAGTTTGCTGCAGTCGAGTTCTGAACTGCAAGTGCCATCGTGGTTGTGTTCGTACATGTCAGCGTGGCTGTCCCGGCAAGGTACGTCCACGTTCCTGTTATGCCGCCTTCCGAACACGCCATTCCCGGTGACCGATTGGTAAAGGTTGTTGAAATGATTGGTGCTACGCAAGTGCTACCAGAGGGTGAAAACACCCACGCTGCAGGAAACTCTGGCAAGGTACAGGCAGTACCTGCGCGATTAAGCGCGCTCGTTGCGGTGCGCGATTGACACACAACAGATGCTCCTGAATATTCCCAGGTGCCCACAATTCCGTATTCAGAACATGCGGTTCCTAGTCGCGCAGATACGTTGACCACATTTGCTGCAGTTGCAACAGTCGGCATACAGGTAACCGATCCAGAAGCTCCAAATCGAGACCATGATCCGGTAATCCCATTTTCAGAACACGCGGTACCAACAACGTTTTGAGACGATGTTGAGGCGGAAATGGTTAACACTGGGGCTGTACAACCACTTGCACCTGGCTGAATGATCCAATTACTCGGGAAACCAGGAAGATCACATGCGCGAGAACCTGTTGGATTGCTAACAATCAAACCTGTTGGCGGAATATAAGGAGCATCTGCTTGATACAGCGGATTTGCCAAGTTGCGAGAATCAAGCGACGAAAGACCGGTGCGAACTACTGCAGATTGCAAAACTGGAGGCAATTCTGCAACCACAGAGTTCAAGCCCACCGAACCGATCGCGTTCGTAACGGTTTCCGCTCCACCACGAGCAACTTCACGCACAATGGTTTGGTTATTTGCATTTTGAGTTGTCACCACAAACTGCGTGTCAGCTCCGGCAATGGAAACAGCACGTGCATTCACTTGTGGTTGCTCGCTGTTCACGACAACTGAATACTCTTCTCCTGATGAAGATGTAATCGACACATTGATTTGTTCTCTTGATAGTTCAACCGTATTGCTGCCACCGGCCACCGAGGCAACCAAGTTGTCCCGCGCAACGGTCAGTGTCACGTTCGGGTCGTCAACCGAAATCAGCTGTTGTGAAATTTGAACAGGAGCACTTCCCTGTTCTGCTGCAAGCACCTGAACAATCGCGTTTTCCTGCATGACGAATGCACTGGTTTGACCTGGCATATCAAGCGTCATTTCAGCTGAATCGACAAACACCACATACTCAAGTGCTACGTCGCTTGCTACCGCACCACGCAAAGGCCGTGCTTGCACACCTTCCACCTCGGTGCCGTTCTTTGGTGAAAATGTTCCGTTCTTGGTGGTCACCGACCATTCGGCATCGGTCGACTTAATGACCAACATGGTGTTTTTCACCTTGTTGTCGTTACCGCAAAATGGACAGGTTGCTTTTGATCGTGCTTCTAGTGATGTGAGGTCGATCCAACCTTCACCACCTGTCCATGCCTTTGGATCGTTTGCTGGATCTTTTCCAGCAAACGAAAACTTCCATTGCTTTGCCTTCAAGTCCATCTCTACATAACGATTCTTGCCAGGCCAGTTAGAGTCGTAGACCTGCACAAGAGCATGATCAGCGTCAATAAATTCAATTGCATAAGGCAGTACCGCGTGACCACCTTTCTCGGTGTAAAGACCCATGGAGTATTGGGCGGCACCGGTCTTGAATGAATCTACGAGTGCGTTGGCAATCTCGCGGAGCGACTTTTTTGCCCACCTATCCGTTTCTTCTTGAGTTTCAGGCAAAAACTGAGTTGCAAACGCGCGATAGATCGCATGTGTTACTTCGCCTTCATTCGGGAGATCGACGGTTTTCGGGTTAATTGCCGAGGCGAAACGCACCGCAGACTGAACCACCAAGCCTTCACAGTGGCCAGATGCTCGTGCTTGATTAACCATGCGCGCCCAAGCTGCTGCCTCGGCAGTTGGGATACATGGCTCGGTTTTTTCGTCAACACAAACACTTGACCCAAACATGGTGAGTAGATCGTTGACGTCAAAAGTTTCTACCGACACCGAACTTGGAAAGTTAGGGAATGAGAACCCATCAGTCAACGGCCTCATAGTGGTTGCAACTGACTCGGCCCTCACTTCCTCGCCACCGCGAATGACAAATACTGTTCCAGCAACAGCGACAACAGCAACAACTGCTCCAACTTGCTTCATACCAATACCGAAACGAGTCAGGCCTACATATGCACCAAGTCCAATAAGGCCAACAAGCAGTGCCAGCAGCACAATCATGCCGTAACCAGAACCGCTCGAATCTTCTGGCGCTAAATCTGCAATGTTGATTTCAGCGTGTTCAATACCAATAGATAGAGGCAACGGGTCTCCGGCAGATGGCTTGACCATCACTTCAATGACCGAATCCGATTCACCAATGTTGAGTTTGGTTGCATCCGTTTTTGGATCTAACTTTGTCCACTCCTGCACACCAGACTGAATGAAAACCTCTGCGCTAGAAGTTTGTGCCGCCGCCAAAATCTGCTCTAAATCGCTTACATCAAACGTGAGCGATGTCGTTCCTTGTTGAATCTGAATAGTTCCAAGTGAACCAATTTCATCTGCAATAACCGTTGGAGCTTCTGTTTGCGTTTGAGGAATGTCTACCGTGGATCCTTCAGCGGTAAACAACCATGAAAGCGCCAGCACTCCTTGTTGACCGTGAGCACCGTAATAGCCACATCCATCTGAAGCGATAAACACGCGTTGGCCAGCTAGAACATCAACAGTTGCAACGGCATTTTCTCCGCTTTCATCATCTCCGAAACCAATTCGCTGCAAACCACCCAAAGTTGAACCCGAGTACACGGCAAGCATGTTGTCAAACGAGCTACCCGTTGAGTCAATGCGCAGCGAACCATCTGTGTCGGCTACGTAGCTAAACCAAGCCGACCCATATGGTCCATAACACCCGTGACTTGGCTCACCTGCTTCAACTGTTGTTCCGCCCGTATTCAATGAGAGCGTTCCCTTGCTTCCCTCTAATAAACGAGCTGAGGAGAAATTGTCATTTGTTGGAGCGCTACCTGCAACAACATTGATAGGCAACGAGGCAAGTATTGGCTGGTCGTTTGAAGCGCAAGTATTTTTTGCAACTACTACATAGTCACCCGAAAAGTGAGGCACCAGTTTGCCCACCGCACCATACGACACGGAATCGACCATGTCGACACCATTATGTTTACGCACCAGCGTGTATTCCCACCACGCCGGATTTTGAATCTCTTCGCAATCTGCTGCAGCTGTTGCAATAATCACCTGGCCGATAAGCGGGTTTTCTGACCCAAGAATGATCGCCCCAATAAGTGGTTCTTTGGCTTCTTCCTCAACCGCCTGTTGCACCGAAAACTCTGCAACATTGTCGGTTGCATCAAGGTTCCATGAGCCCTCACTTAGAACGGTCTCTCCTTCAGATGCAACATATTGAAACGTGCGTCCACCGCCGAGGTCTGCAGTCGCTGAGTTTCCTTCGGCTGTGACCCACTCTCCAGTTTCATCAATACCGATTTGAACACGCGTAACACGCTCGCAAAACGAAACTATGACAGTTGTTTGATTATCAGTTACCGAAATTGGACACGACTCAGATTCCTCATCGCCAACTGGTGGAACAATTGTTTCCGTGGGGGCACTTTCCACTTCCGAACACAGCGGCTGAGCAGTAGCAGCATCAAGTACTAATTGAGCACCTTCAACCGCAGCATCAACTTCTGCCTGAGCCGCTACAACTGCGGCATCTTTTTCTTCTTGGGTGTTAAAGCACTCGACAGCCGCGTTGCGAACGCGTCCGCTTGTTGCGCTGTTGCCACCACAACTAGTGAGAACGAATGTGAGTAGGACCGCAGCCCCAAAAAGTTTCCGGGCCCTACTCATATTCACACTCCTCAATTTGAATTTACGCCGACTTCTTCTTACGAACCGCCACTACACCTACACCGCCGATAACAATCAAGGCTGCAAGCACCACAATGATCGTGAGTGAAGATGAGCCCTCGTTTGTTGAAGTTGAGGCGATTGATGTACCAAACTTCGGCATTGAAGTAACCACCTTGGTTGAAGCAACAACTTGATTCGAGCCATCAGTTGCTTTTTGGGTTACCACCAAGTCACGTGATCCGGCGCTTACAGGAACTTTTACCTTTGAGGCACCTTTCTTCACCACAACTGATTCTCCGCCAACAGAGATCGTTATCTCATTTGCAGTTACTCCTTCGAGTGCAAAAAGGTCCTCTACACACGTGCTTGTGCAAACCATGGTTTCCACACCTTCAGGAACACCAACTGAAGCATTTGAACCTGACTTGAGCTGCTCTACCGGAAGATTCGGTGTTGGCGGAACTTCAACAGGAGGAATTGGGTCAGTTGAAGGTTCCACAACGATCTGCTCCTGCGAGCCATCATTTCCAACAAATCCATACTTCAGTTCAAAAACTGAACCGGCACCCGATTCGGGATCATCAGTTACTAAGTTGCCCATGTGGTATGTAGAAACTATGAGTAAATATTTTCCTTCATCAAGGTCGATATCAATAAAGCTTGAATAGCAGTTGAGTCCTAGATAATCCTCTCCACTGTCATCATCAAGTGCAATAGTTGCCCCATTGCTGAGGTTCAGCAATACAAGATATGGGTCTGCGTATCCATCACACGAGTCATCTGGGGCCTCAAGGGTTGCTACAAAATGGCCTCCGGCTGCTGGTACGTCGATATTTACAGCGGTCGGCACAGTTGCAGACATTGTTGTGAACTCGATTGATTCGAAGTTCAGTTCATACGCAACTAGCTCAACAGATGAGTTCACCGTGATAACTCCCGTGTCGCCAGAACCGTAATCATCATTTTCAACCCAGATGAAATAATTTCCGGCTGGAAGCACCTCGTCAACAAATGCTGCTGAGCAATTGTCGTCCGAATGATATCCGTTGTCGTCATCAGCTAACTCGTCGTCATTTGACTCAGACCAAGGCGCAACTCCCGTATACAAATCTATTTCAGGATCCACCAATCCATTTTCTTCATCATCTGCTTCATCAATCCTGCAGCTCTGATTCGAATTAGCAGTTATTGAAATGCGAGTTTCTTCCGCTAGTACAAAGCTGTATTGGGCGGCTGGGCCATCAAACGTATAGCTAAATGTCAGTTCCGCTAGTTCGGGCAGATTCTCTGCAATCAGACTGGCATCCACAGATTCCAACGGGACATTAGTTACCGCATTGATATTCATGTTTCCAACAAATTCAGCAATCCAAGTGCCCTCATATGTGGAATCGTCGTAATAAGCACATGTTTCACTTTCGGTTTCAGGGTCACCAAAATTTTGCGCATACGAAGTTGAGGAGTATTCAAAACGATCGTTTTGGGTATATACATACCAGTTAATTGCAAAATCATTTTCACTCGAGCATGCACCAGAAGTAAAGAAAGCGAGCATCGTTGGCTCGGAATCATTAGCGGTGAATTCGTAAACTCCCGGCACATCTAGCGTGAAAGATTCAGGGTCTTGTCCACCTGAACATATCCCGTCAACATCTTCAGGCACCTCAAAGCCAATTGGCTCATTCTGAGAACGGTCTTCATTCCAGCCATCCAAGAATGTTTCTCCCAAAGTGAAGTTAAACCAGAATCGTTGTCCTTCTGCAACAGTTAGGGTTCCTTCAGATGCACACTCAACTGATGGATACACGCCGGGATTGCTCATGTCTTCAATTGCTGCATTAAACATGCTTCCGTCATTGCATGACCATGAAATACCTGTCGAAGTAAATGTCACCGAGCACGGAGAATCTGACTCACTCGCAACTGTTGTATCGGTTGTTCCCTCACCACCTGCAATTTCATAAGAAATGCTGAATACCACTGGAGTTTCAGGAGTAAGTGTTGATAGGTCCAATGGTCCGGAAGCCAATATTGATCCTTCTGAACCCATTTGCGCACCATTCCGATTTAGCACCCAGAAGTCACCATCAGCCGTTCCAGATGAGTAAACAAAACCATCTGGACAGTCATCAGAAATATTCACGTTGGTGATCTCGCCGCTTACTGTTCCTGTGCAGGTAACTGTTGTTGTTTCACCCTCGCCGGCATTTTCTTCCTGTGTAGGTGTATAGGAGAAGGCAACAACCTTTGTGTTCTCCGAAACAGAGTCCCAAACACCACTGGCTACAACTTGTTCCCCAACTACTGCATTCCATTCAATTGCAGTTGTTGACTCGCTATTGAGGATTTGAACAACAACCTCCTCACAAGTTGACGAACCAGGATTCTCGCTTGGCACAGTCAAAGTTATTTCGCATGAACGTTCTTCCGAGACTCCGTTATCGCCAGTGACATCGCATAGTGGCGTGGTTTCAGCAACTTCCAATTCCATCTGAGCTTGCTGCTGCTCTGGTGTCAATGTGCCACCATCTTCTGCCGGAGGAACAGTGGTATCACCGCCTGATGCAGCGCGAACCGCAGGTCGTCGATATCCGCCCCCATCAGCTGGGGAGCTTTCCATCAAGACGGTGTCGCTTGGCGCTTCGTCTTCCACAGAGTCCTCGGTTGCAGGAACTGTTGTGTCAGTGAGTGGATCACCAGGCGTACCTCCACCCATGGCTGCATCAAATGCATCTCTAGCCGCCTGAACTGCAGCATCTTTTTCTTCTTGTGTGGCGTAACACAACGCACTGTTCTTGGTGCGACCACTGGAGTCACCTCCACCGCCACACGATGCTAGGAGTAATGCAGACACTGAAATGGCTGCGACAAGACGAATGCGAAGTTTCATGATTGTAAATTTCCTTTGAATTAGCTGTTTTGAGTTACTTGTTTACGACGAATTACTAAACCGATCACCAACAACATTGCGATCAGGCCAACGAGGTACGGAAGCTTTGACGACCCTGTAGGCCCTTGTGACCCAACAATCGTCTTGGAATCTATTGAAGCTTGAACTTCTACAGGTAATTCGGTGATCCCACTTCCCAATTGAACAACTGTTGAGCCATCAGCAGAAGTTGCAACTGCAGAAATTTCTCCAGCATTTTTGGCAACCGGAATGACAGCTCTTTTCTGACCTTTGCGCAAAACAGTTGAATCACCACCTGCGGTTACCGTAATTGTTCCGTCAGTAATTCCCGCTTGTGCGAACATTGCTTCAATACACGCAGCGTCACACGTAAACTCTTCGACAGTTGAAGAAATCGCGGTACTCACACGAGAGTTTTGAGTAAGCGAACCCACTGGTAGGTCCACCGAATTTTGACCAACAGAATTTTGAGGAACTTCTACCTCTTGTGTTTCAATAACAACTTCATCCTCAGATTCGGCGAGGGTACCAAAGCCATACTTCAGAGTGAATTCACCTACTCGTTCACCCCTTTCCCAACCAATTGCGTACAACGTGTAGGTGCCGGGTTCAAGAAACTGCTCGATTTCCGTGCCATAGCTGTTAATCCATGAGACAACCCATTGACCATCTATTTGGGAAACCTCTGTGTATTCAGCATTGCCACTTTCACTTACTAACGCACTTTCTCCCTGCGCGAGTACAAGTTCCGTTCTGACGCAATTTTCATCCGATGAGGCGAAATCTCCATCAGGATTTGCGCAGCCGAATGAATTGATTGGACTTGAGTCAAGTGGTCCATCTGGATCCGATACAAACGTATAGGTTTCCAATTGATTGGTAAATGATTCCGCGCGAAAATACGCTCCTCCGTCTGGAACAACAAATTCGATACCCGTTTCACCAATAACTGCTGTTTCTGTCGGGTTCCACTTAATCGCATACTTTTGCAATTCAACGTTTGAACCTAGCAACACCTGGAAGCCTTCTTCATCGTCATCTTCTACGGTCACGATGTACGTGCCAGGTTCCAGCTCAATATCTATAAGACTTGCCGAGCAATTTCCAACACCTCTACCGTCATTGTCGTCAAAAAAATCTACTCCCATGCCTTCAATATAAATTTCTGGGTCAGCGAAACCATTATCCTCGGCATCGTCTTCGTTTGCTGCACAGGTTTGTCCTGCGGTCGCTGTTAGCGACACTACGAATGGTTCCTCAAGACTAAATACGAACTTCGTTTTCGTTCCGTCTGTTTCGTAATTAAAGGGCAACTCAGGAAAAGTTACTGGACTCGCAGAAATCTCTACATTTGATGTCCATGAAACAACGTTTTCATTGTCTTCTATTTCAAATATGTACTCACCAGGGGAAAGATCCCATACCGAAACACCAACACGAGTTAAGCATTCTTCATCTACGCAATCTGGACCCACTTCAAAATCTGACTCATCGTCAATATCCACATCAAAATCAGACTGACTTTCAAATCGGACAAGAACCGGAGTCTCCAACCCATCTGGAACAGTGAATGAATAGTTTCGAACTTGTGGGTCAGAGGATCCTGAAAACTCCAATGCCGAAAGGTCGTCTACTTCGAATCCGTTTTCCGAACAAATTCCGTCAACATCTTCAGGCACGTCAAATTCAATTGCAACATTTTGTTCTTGGTTGTTGTTATAACCGTCGTAAAATGTTTCTCCAAGGCTGAAGTTAAACCAAAACTGCTGATTTTCAGCAACCGTGAAAGAACCACTTGCTGAGCATTCCACTGTTGGATATACGCCTTGATTACTCATGTCTTCGATAGCTGCGTTGAACAACTCTCCATTTGGACAATTCCATGAAACGCCCGTAGAAGTAAATGTTGCCGTGCATCCATCACTTGATGACGAATCCTCGTTACTTGCATCTGGTGAAGAAAAACTGATTGGAAATGAAATTGGATTTTCTGCAGAGAGAGCAGAAATATCTACCGTTCCTTCGGCCAGAACGAGAACTGGGTCTTGCGCTTCATCGTCAAGATGCCAAGTTCCGTCTTCAGCCACGTACAGAACTACAGGTCCACAGTCACTCGTTGCGCCTTCAACGGTTACGGTTCCCGTGCACTCAATCACTGCTGAATCGCCTTCGCACAAGGGTTGAGACTCAGCTGCCTCAAGATCCATTTGCGCCTGCTGTTGTTCTGGAGTAAGCGCGATTTCGCCGCCATCGCCTTCGTCGGACTGCTCTTCAACTGTTGTTGAAGTGTCACCATCACTTGCAAATCGAACAGCTGGGCGGCGGTATCCGCCACCTGCTTCTTCAAGGGTTGGAGAAGTGTCTTCTGTAATTATTGTCGTCGGTGTCTCTTCTTCAATAGTTGTTGGGGTTTCTTCAGGTGCATCTTCTGCTGGGGCACCACTCATCACAGCATCAAAGGCATCGCGTGCTGCTTGAACGGCGGCATCTTTTTCTTCTTGCGTTGCATAACACAGCGCACTGTTCTTTGTGCGACCACTGGAGTCTCTACCGCCGCAAGAGGCCAGAACCAATGCCGCAATTGACAAGACTCCTACTAAACGGAAACTACGTGGCATAACGGTCCTTTGATTAAAACGGGATTCAGAGATAGCAGACTAAATCTCAATTCAGTCTCTGTCAATCATGCTCGGCAGGAGTTCACCTAAAGTTTCTTGCATGGACAGTTTGAGGGAAATGCTGGAAACCGCCTTTTCCGCAGCCAACGCCGCAGATCACATCAGTTTTTCTGGCTTTAGAAGCCGAGATTTCAGCGTTTCGCGAAAGCAAGACAACAGCGAAGTCACCGAAATTGATCAAAACACCGAAACTGCCATTTCATCGGTTCTTCGAGGCGCATACCCCGATTTTGGAATTTACGGAGAAGAACACGGGACGAGCGGTCCTGAAGATGCCGAATTTGTTTGGGTAATCGACCCAATTGACGGCACCACGAACTTTGTTCGCGGGGTTCCCGTGTGGGGGTCGCTAATTGCTTTGGTGCATCTGGGCGTACCGGTACTTGGCGTGGTGTCGGCCCCGGCACTTGGCATGCGTTGGTGGGCGACCGCTGGTAACGGTGCCTACTTCAATGGCACACGTATATATGTCTCGAATATCAATGAAATAGGCCACGCGCATATCAGCACTACTCCCAATAAGGGATGGGAGCGCGCAGGTGGCTTTCCTGCATTACAGCAACTGCAGGCAGATGCTTTACGTACTCGCGGTTTTGGAGATTTCTGGCAACACATGTTGGTTGCCCAGGGAGCAATCGATGTTGCCATTGATGCCATCGG
>Ga0172367_10005718_pt1 | contig 14933 bp, 19 predicted proteins | sample Lak10m_FD_114542 | JGI IMG/M metagenome (GOLD analysis project Ga0172367, IMG submission 114542) | Freshwater microbial communities from Kabuno Bay, South-Kivu, Congo - kab_022012_10m | ecosystem: Environmental > Aquatic > Freshwater > Lake | place: Democratic Republic of the Congo: South-Kivu... | reverse complement strand
TGCACGATATTAGGCAATAATTCCGTTGGTTATAATAGCTGCATCGACTGGCGGCGTTGAACTCCAAATTTTAGATATTTAAGGATACTACAATGAAAAGGCAGACGGGTTTTACCCTGATCGAACTGGCAATTGTACTGGTCATTATCGGCCTGCTGCTCGGCGGGGTGCTGAAGGGGCAGGAGTTGATCACCAACGCCAAGGTAAAAAACATAGCCAATGACCTGAAGTCCATACAGGTCATGATCTATGGATATCAAGATAAATTCCACGCATTACCTGGGGACGATGTGCTGGTAACTTCGCACCTGACCGGCTCGCACGCAGCCACAACGCCAGCCGCCTCGCAAGGTAACGCGCAAATTGAAGGCCATTGGGATTCGGACACACAAACGGATGAAACCTACCTGTTCTGGGAGCATGTGCGGCTGGCGGGTCTTTCTCCCGGTTCCGCAGCTCATACCTCTGCCACCGAGATAGCCCAATACATTCCAAGGAATGCCGAGGGTGGGCGCCTGGGAGCAGAATCCATTGCATCGTTCAGAACACACGGAATTACCGATGCCGATTTCCCTGGCTCTTTTGTCGCGTGTGCGGGCGGGCTCACTGGCAAAATAGTCAAGCAGATAGACGTCACCCTGGACAATGGCGAAACAAGCACAGGTTCGGTGCGTGCCATTGCTGATCCTATTGCTGCGGCAGGAGCTTCTGTTCCTTCTGCCAACATTGATGATAATGCCCTTTATGTAGTCTGTTATTCGTTCTAGTAAAAACTAAAATCTACTAACAGCCAAACAAAAAGCCCGCTTCGGCGGGCTTTTTGTTTGGCCGCCGCCAGCCCCCTGCCATATCCCGACAATTTCGATTAAAATGCCCGGCTTATGTCCGATAACATTGTCGAAATCAGCGATCTGAACTTCGCCTACAACGACCAGCCGTTGCTGCGCGGCATCGACATGCTTTTTCCGCGCGGCAAGGTGGTCGCCATCATGGGCGGCAGCGGCAGCGGCAAGACGACTACGCTACGCCTGATCGGCGGCCAGTTGAAGCCCAACAGCGGCACCGTGCGCGTTGACGGCAAGGTGGTACATGAATTGGGTAGCGACGGCATTTACAAAATGCGCCGCAAGATGGGCATGCTGTTCCAGTTCGGCGCGCTGTTCACCGATCTTTCTGTGTTCGACAACGTGGCTTTCCCGATGCGCGAACATACCGACCTGCCGGAATCCGTGATCCGCGACCTGGTGCTGCTGAAACTAAATGCGGTCGGCCTGCGCGGCGCACGCGACCTGATGCCTGCCGAGCTGTCCGGCGGCATGTCGCGGCGGGTCGCGCTAGCCAGGGCAGTGGCGCTCGACCCCATGCTCATCATGTACGACGAGCCGTTTGCCGGCCTCGACCCGATTTCCATGGGCGTCATCGTCAACCTTATCCGCCGCCTGAACGATGCGCTGGGAGCAACTTCCATCGTGGTCACGCACGACGTGCACGAGGCGTTCTCCTTCGTCGATTACGTTTATTTCGTTTCCGCCGGACAGGTGGTGGCGGAAGGCACGCCTAAGGATTTGAGTACCTCCGCCATGCCGTACGTGCACCAGTTCGTACACGGCGAGGCGGATGGCCCGGTGCCGTTCCATTATGCCGCGCCGGATTATCGCCAGGATATGCTGCGGAGCACGCATGTTTGAGCATTTGACGGCAACGCTACGCGGCATCGGCCATCGCGTCATCGACCGCATCTGGCATCTGGGCGCCGGGGCGCGTTTCTTCCTGCATACGCTGGCGTTGTCGGGCGAAAGCTTCCGCCGCCTGCATCTGACCATACGTGAAATCTATTTCACCGGCGTACTTTCGATGGTTATTATTCTGGTGTCTGCGCTATTCGTGGGCATGGTGCTTGGCTTGCAGGGCTATAACACGTTGCAGAAATACGGCTCCGCCGATGCGATTGGCGTGCTGGTGGCCTTGTCGCTGGTGCGCGAACTGGGTCCGGTGGTGACTGCGCTGCTGTTCGCCGGGCGTGCCGGTACCGCGATTACCGCCGAAATCGGCCTGATGAAAGCGACCGAGCAGCTTTCCGCGATGGAAATGATGGCGGTCAGCCCAATCGCCCGCGTCGTGGCGCCGCGCTTCTGGGCCGGGGTGTTTTCCATGCCGCTGCTGTCCGCGCTGTTTTCCATGATGGGGGTATTTGGCGGCTTTCTGGTGGCTGTGCCGCTGATCGGCATCGACAACGGCGCATTCTGGTCGCAGATGCAGGCCAATGTCGATTGGAACGTGGACATCGCCAATGGCCTTATAAAGAGTTGCGTATTCGGCGTTGCTTGTACCATCATCGCACTGTTCGAAGGCTACGATGCTCCGCCAACCGCAGAAGGGGTGAGCCGCGCAACGACGCGCACGGTGGTGAATTCGTCGCTGGCCGTGCTGGGTCTGGATTTTGTGTTGACTTCATTCATGATCAGTTAAAGCAACTGACAAATTTCGTTTTGCAGGTTGCTCAGTAGGAGAGAAAAATGGATAGAACGACTCTGGATTTGTGGGTGGGAATTTTTGTGGCGGTGGGCATGGCTGCTATGCTCGGTCTGGCAATGAAGGTGGGCAACTTGACTTCCAGCCAGATCGGCGAAACCTACAGCATGACGGCGGCCTTCGAGAACATCGGCGGGCTCAAGGCGCGCGCTCCGGTGAAAAGCGCCGGTGTGGTGGTGGGGCGGGTCGACAACATCAGATTCGACGACAAGAACTATGAAGCGCTGGTAACGATCAACGTCGGCACCCCCTATCATTTTCCCAAGGATACCATTGCCACCATCTATACTTCCGGCCTGCTTGGCGAGCAGTATATCGGGTTGGAAGCGGGGGGCGATTCGGCTATGCTGGCGAACGGTGATAAAATTGCCAAAACTCAGGATGCTGTGGTTCTGGAAAAGCTGATTAGCCAGTTCCTCTACAACAAGGCTTCCGAAAACAATAGCGGCGACAAGAAATAGGCGAAATGAGATGACCTTAATGAAGACAATACTGGCAACCGCAATTTTTGTGTTTTTCTCCAGCGTAGCCGGAGCGGAAACGGTTGCGCCCGATGTGCTGGTGAAGAATACTGCTAACGAAGTGCTGGAGATCGTCAAGAAGGATAAGGCCATCCAGAATGGTGACATGAAGAAGATCACCGCTCTGGCGGAAGAGAAAATCCTGCCGCATTTCGATTTCGAGCGCATGTCCAGGGATGTATTGGGCAAGCACTGGAATCGTGCCAGCAAGGAACAGCAGGAATCTTTCACCAAGGAATTCCGCGAACTGGTAACGCATACTTATTCCTCGGCTTTATCCAAATACCGTAACCAGACCATAGAATACAAGCCGCTGCGCTCGCAGCCCGGCGATACCGATGTCAAGGTCAAGACGCTAATTCTTCAGCCCGGCGGTGAGCCGGTGCCAGTGGATTACACTCTGGAAAAAATCGGTGACGAATGGAAGGTGTATGACGTCACCATCGACGGCGTCAGCCTGGTAACCAACTATCGCGGCCAGTTTTCCAACGAGGTGCGCCAGGGCGGCATGGACGGGCTGCTCAAGAAGCTGGTCGACAAGAACAATCAATCGTCTTCCGTCGCCTCAGCCGGCAACAAGCAGGGATAAGGTGGCGCAGCTCGAAAAAAAGGGCAGTCGGGTGAAGGTCAGCGGGCCGATAACCATGCAAACCGTCACCGCCCTGTTGGCCGAAGTTGCTTCCCTGCCGGGGGGTTCCGATCTGGAAATCGACCTCGCCCAGGTAACCGACGTCGATTCCAGTGCCGTCAGCATGCTGTTCGAATGGCTGCGCCAGGCGCACAACCGCAACACCAGCCTGATGTTCGCCAACCTGCCAGGCACGCTGCTCAGCCTGGCGGCGCTGTACGGCGTAGACGAGCTTATTCCGCACCATACGCATTGAACCGCGCGGGCGCACCAGCACCCGCGAACATTTTCACCACCATGATTCCCGCGATCAGGATAGATCAGCTACATAAATACTTTGGAACGCTGCATGCGCTCCAGGGCATCGATTTGACCATCGCCCAGGGGGAGTTTTTCGCCTTGCTTGGCCCCAACGGTGCCGGCAAATCCACTCTCATCAACCTGCTGGCGGGACTGCTACGGCCAAGCAGCGGCAACCTGTCGGTGCTGGGCCATGATGTGGTCGCGGATTACGCCCAGGCGCGTCGTCTGCTGGGCGTGGTGCCGCAGGAACTGGTGTTCGACCCGTTCTTCAATGTGCGCGAGATGTTGCGCTTCCAGGCCGGCTATTTTGGCCTCGGACGGAAAAACGACCCGTGGATCGACGAGGTGATCGAGGGACTGGGATTGGCCGACAAGGCACACACCAATATGCGGGCGCTGTCCGGCGGCATGAAGCGGCGCGCGCTGATTGCCCAGGCGTTGGCGCACAAGCCGCCGGTAGTGGTGCTGGACGAACCGACCGCCGGCGTGGACGTGGAATTGCGCCAGATGCTGTGGGAATTCATCAAGAAGCTCAACCGCGAAGGCCATACCATCATCCTCACCACGCACTATCTGGAGGAAGCGGAAACCCTGTGTTCGCGTGTCGCCATGCTGAAACAGGGCAGGATAGTAGCGCTGGACTCCACGGAGAACCTGCTCAACCGTTATCCGGGCAAGCACCTGCGGCTCAAGCTGGAGCCATCGCGCCTGCCTGAAGCACTCCATCCGCTGTTGCGTAGCGTGGAAAATGGTTTCCATACGCTGGCACTGAACGAGGCCGCGCAACTCGAAGGCGTGCTGGCCGATCTGCGCAATGCCGGAATTCGCGTGGAAGATCTGCAACTGATCGAGGCCGACCTGGAAGACGTGTTCGTCCAGATTGTGGGGAGCCGCTCATGATCGGCGTCTACACCCTGTTCAAGAAAGAAATCCTGCGCTTCTGGAAAGTCAGCTTCCAGACCGTGCTGGCGCCGGTCATCACCGCCCTGCTGTACCTGCTGATCTTTTCCCATGTGCTGGAAGCGCATGTGCAGGTCTATCCCGGCGTCAGCTACACCGCCTTTCTCATCCCCGGCCTGGTGATGATGTCGCTGTTGCAGAATGCGTTCGCCAACAGCTCATCCAGCCTGATCCAGTCCAAGGTCATGGGCAACATCGTATTCCTGCTGCTGACGCCGCTGAGCTACTGGGAATTCTTCGCCGCCTTCCTTGCCGCTGCGGTCATCCGCGGGCTGGTGGTGGGCTGCTGCGTGTACCTGGTAGCGCTGTTCTTCGTCGACCTGCCGTTGCAGCATCCCTTGCTAATGGCTGCTTTCGCACTGGCCGGCAGCGCCATGCTGGGCGCGCTCGGCATTATTGCCGGCATCTGGGCAGAGAAGTTCGATCAGCTCGCCGCATTCCAGAACTTCATCATCATGCCGCTGTCATTTCTTTCGGGTGTGTTTTATTCGATCCATTCACTGCCGCCATTTTGGCAACAAGTATCGCGCCTCAACCCGTTTTTTTACATGATCGACGGTTTCCGCTACGGCTTTTTCGGCCAAGCCGATATTTCCCCGACGATCAGCCTCACCGTTGTCGGCATCAGCTTTTTGGCCTTATCATGGCTTACTTTGCGGATGCTGAAGAGCGGCTACAAGTTGCGGGGGTGACATGCTGAGTGCTGCGGAAGTCAGAAGTTACATCCTGCTGGGATTGCCCTGCGACTATGTGGCAGTGAGTGGCGAGGATGGGCAACACTTCGAGGCGGTCATCGTCAGCCCGCAGTTTGCCGGCAGGAACATGGTGCAACAGCACCAACTGGTTTACAAATCGCTGGGCGAACGCATGGGTGCAGAAATCCACGCGCTGTCGATGCGTACCTTTACGCCCGAAGAATGGGTCAAGGCCGGAAATAAAGTAAACCTGGAGAGATGATCCCTATGGATGTGCAACAAAGAATACGAGAAACGGTAACGGCCAACCCGGTCGTGCTGTACATGAAAGGTTCGCCGCAATTTCCGCAATGCGGGTTTTCCGGCGCTGCCGTGCAAATTCTCAAGGCGTGCGGAGTGAAGGATTACCTGGCGGTGGACGTACTGGCAGACCAGGAAATACGCGAAGGCATTAAATCCTACGCCAACTGGCCAACCATTCCGCAACTGTACGTCAAGGGCGAGTTTGTCGGCGGCGCCGACATCATGCGCGAGATGTTTCAGCAGGGCGAACTACAAAAATTGCTGCAAGCAGCACAAACATAGGACGATACCGGGTTGGATAAGCTGATAATTCAGGGCGGGGTACCGCTCAATGGGGAAATTTTTATCTCGGGTGCCAAGAATGCGGCATTGCCTATTCTGTGCGCCGGGCTGCTGGCGGAAAAACCGCTGAAACTGAACAATGTGCCGAATTTGCGCGACATCACCACCACGCTGCAATTGCTCGGCCACATGGGCATGCAGGTATCGATGGGCGACCACATGGAGATCGAACTCGACGCCGGCAACATCCACAACCCCGAGGCGCCGTATGAAATGCTGAAAACCATGCGCGCCTCCATCCTGGTGCTCGGCCCTTTGCTGGCACGATTCGGCAAGGCCCGTGTGTCGCTTCCGGGTGGCTGTGCCATCGGGTCGCGCCCGGTAAATTTGCACATCAAGGGGTTGCAGGCGATGGGCGCCGAAATCCATATCGAGCACGGCTACATCGAGGCGCAAGCCGGCAAGCTCAAGGGCGCGCGCATATTTATGGACCTGGTGACCGTCACCGGTACCGAAAACCTGATGATGGCAGCGGCGCTGGCCGAGGGCGCGACGGTTTTGGAAAACGCAGCGCGTGAACCGGAAGTGATCGACCTGGCGGAATGCCTGAACAAAATGGGCGCCCGTATCGAAGGCGCGGGGAGCGACGTGATTACCGTGCACGGCGTGGAGCGCCTGCATGGGGCGGAGCATGCCGTGATCTGCGACCGCATCGAAACCGGCACCTACCTGGTGGCAGCTGCCATGGCCGGCGGCCGCGTCAGGCTTGCCAACACTCGCGCCGACCTGCTCGGTGCCGTGATTGAAAAGCTGCATGAGGCAGGCGCCAAGGTGGAATCCGATGCCGACAGCATCACCGTGGAATCCGATGGCGTGCTGCAGGCGGTCAGTCTGCGTACCGCGCCACACCCGGCCTTCCCTACCGATATGCAGGCGCAGTTCATGGCGCTCAACACCGTGGCCCAAGGTGTGGCGCACGTCACCGAAACGATTTTCGAGAACCGCTTCATGCACGTGCAGGAATTGCGCCGCCTGGGTGCCGACATCGAAGTGGAGGGCAATACCGCGATCGTGCGCGGCGTGCCCAACCTGGATGGCGCCACCGTGATGGCGACCGACCTGCGCGCCTCCGCCAGCTTGGTGCTGGCCGGGCTGGTGGCACGCGGCGAAACCACGGTAGAGCGCATTTACCACATCGATCGCGGCTATGAGCGCATCGAAGAAAAGCTCTCCAGGCTGGGGGCGCGTATCAGGCGAGTGCACTAGGCTGTGTTAACATTAATTCTCTCCCAACGTGAACATAATAATTAACAGCAAAACGCCATAAATGAGCCAGATCACCATAGCCTTGTCCAAGGGCCGCATTTTCGAGGAAACTTTGCCGTTGTTGCAGGCCGCCGGCATCGTGCCACAGGACGACCCGGAAACGTCGCGCAAACTCATCCTGGCGACCAACCGCGAGGACGTGCGCCTCATCATCGTGCGCGCCAGCGATGTGCCGACTTATGTACAATACGGCGCCGCCGACCTTGGCATCGCCGGCAAGGACGTGCTGTACGAGCATGGCGGGTCTGGTTTGTACCAGCCGCTGGATTTGAAAATCGCCCGTTGCAAGATGATGGTGGCGGTGCGCGAGGGTTTCGATTACGCCGGTTCGGTACGCCGCGGAGCGCGGCTCGCGGTCGCCACCAAATACGTGAAAACCGCGCGCGAGCACTTTGCCGCCAAGGGCATGCATGTCGACCTAATCAAGCTCTACGGCTCGATGGAACTGGCCCCGCTGGTCGGGCTGGCGGATGCCATCGTCGATCTGGTGAGCACCGGCGGTACACTGCGTGCCAACAACCTGCTGGCAGTGGAGGAGATCATGCCGATCAGCTCGCGCCTGGTCGTCAATCAGGCCTCACAGAAACTGAAGCGTGCCCAGGTTCAACCCATTATTGATATTTTTGCCGAAACTGTAGCGAAACGAGACTAAGACCCATGCTGAAAATCAGACGCTATTCGACCACCGACGCCAATTTCGAAGCAGCGCTGCACCAGTTGCTGGCTTTCGAGGGCGCGCAGGACGACAAGATCGATGCAGTGGTCGCCGATATCCTCAAGGATGTCAAAACACGCGGCGATGCTGCCGTGCTGGAATACACGCAGCGCTTCGACCGCCTGAGCGCGAACAGCCTGGACGAACTCGAATTGCCGCAGGCGCGGCTGACGGAAGCGCTCGGCGGTTTGCCGGATGAGCAGCGCGCCGCGCTCAAACAAGCCGCCGACCGCGTGCGCACCTATCACGAGAAACAATTGATGTCCTCCTGGTCTTATACTGAAGCGGACGGCACCATGCTCGGCCAGCAGGTGACGGCACTGGACCGTGTCGGCCTCTACGTGCCGGGCGGCAAGGCGGCCTATCCCTCGTCGGTGCTGATGAACGCCATCCCGGCCAAGGTGGCGGGCGTGGCAGAGCTCATCATGGTGGTGCCAACACCGGGCGGCGAAAAAAACCAACTGGTACTGGCCGCTGCCGCCGTGTGCGGCGTCGATCGCGTGTTCTGCATCGGTGGTGCGCAGGCAGTCGGCGCGCTGGCCTATGGCACGCAGACCGTGCCGCAGGTAGACAAGATCGTCGGCCCCGGCAATGCCTATGTGGCTGCCGCCAAGCGCCGCGTGTTCGGCGTGGTGGGCATCGACATGGTGGCCGGGCCGTCGGAAATCCTGGTGATCTGCGACGGCAAAACCAATCCCGACTGGGTGGCGATGGACCTGTTCTCGCAGGCCGAGCACGACGAGCTGGCGCAGGCCATCCTGCTGTCGCCCGACGCCAAGTTCCTCGACCAGGTGGCGGCCAGCATCGACCGGCTGCTGGCCGAAATGCCGCGCAAGGACATTATCACCGCTGCCCTAGAGGGGCGCGGTGCGCTGATCCAGGTGCGCGACCTGGACGAAGCGGCGGAAATTGCCAACTACATATCGCCCGAGCACCTGGAATTGTCGGTGGACGATCCCGTAGCGCTGACCAAAAAGATCAAGCACGCCGGCGCCATCTTCATGGGGCGGCAGACTTGCGAAGCGCTGGGCGATTACTGCGCCGGGCCCAATCACGTGCTGCCAACCTCTCGCACAGCGCGCTTTTCCTCGCCGCTGGGAGTGTATGACTTCCAGAAGCGTTCCAGCCTCATCATGGTGTCGGCAGCCGGGGCGCAGACGCTGGGCAAAGTCGCCGTCACCCTGGCCTACGGCGAAGGGCTGCAGGCGCATGCCCGCTCGGCGGAGTACCGCCTCAAGTCATGAGCAAGTTCTGGAGTGCGGTCGTTCACGGCCTGACGCCCTACGTGCCGGGCGAGCAACCGAAGCTGCCCAACCTGGTCAAGCTCAACACCAACGAAAATCCCTACGGCCCCAGCCCCAAGGTGCTGGAAGCGTTGCGCACCGAAATGGGCGATACGCTCAGGCTGTACCCCGACCCGGAAAGCAGCAGGCTGCGCCAGGCCATCGCATCTTGCCACGGACTGAAGCCAGCGCAGGTGTTCGTCGGCAACGGTTCCGACGAAGTGCTGGCGCACACCTTCCAGGCGCTGCTCAAGCATGAGCTGCCAATACTGTTCCCGGATATTACCTACAGCTTCTATCCGGTGTATTGCCGCCTGTACGGCATTGCCTATCAGGAGGTCGCGCTTGGCGAGGCGTTCGAACTTTGCGTGGAAGACTATTTCCAGCCCAACGGCGGCATCATCTTCCCCAACCCCAACGCGCCGACCGCGCGTGCGCTGGCGCTGAAAGACATCGAGCGGCTGCTGGAGAGGAACCGGGATTCGGTGGTGGTGATCGACGAGGCCTACGTGGATTTTGGCGGCGAGCCAGCCATCGGACTGATTGACCGCTATCCGCAGTTGCTGGTGACGCGCACCCTGTCCAAGTCACATTCGCTGGCCGGGCTGCGTGTGGGCTACGCGCTGGGGCATCCCGATCTGATCGAAGCGCTCATTCGCGTCAAGGACAGCTTCAACTCCTACCCCCTGGATCGCTTTGCCCAGGCCGGCGCCACGGCCGCGATGGAAGACCGGGCGTATTTCGACAGCACCCGCCACAAGGTGATCGCCAGCCGCGAGCATTTGGTGGCGGATTTGCAGGCGCTGGGTTTCGAGGTGCTGCCGTCCGCCGCCAACTTCATTTTTGCGCGCCATCCGCAGTATGATGGCGCCGCGCTCACCTCCAGCCTGCGCGAACGCAGCATCATCGTGCGCCATTTCAAGAACCCGGCACGCATCGCCCCGTTCATGCGCATCACGGTCGGCACCGACGAACAGTGCGCGGTCTTGGTCAGCGCACTCAAGGAAATTCTTCAGCACAGTCCCTGCAGCGCCCGCTGAAACAGCTTTTCAGGCAGCCTGCACCTCGGTTTCGGCCGAATCCGACTCGCCCTTGTTGTCCACCCATTTCAGCGCCACCTTGTCGCCCAATTTGGCACCTTTGACGCGGAAAGTGAGATAAGGGTTCTTGGAGATGCCGGTGCCCCATTGCGCCTCCAGCACCGTGCGGCCATTCAAAGTCGCCGTCACCAACTGGATGAAATGCGCGGGGACAATATCGCCCGCATCGTCTTTGCGCCTGCCGGTTTCCATGGGGTGACTCAGCAGCACTTTGATCTCGGCATGCCCGTCATCCATCAACTGCGCACGTATTCTCATGGCATTACCATTTTGTTGGGTTCCTGGCATGCCTAACCGCACCCTCCGCTAGCCACTTGCACTTTCTTGCTTACGCTATAGTACCTGCCTCTGGCCTTGACGATGGCTTTGACCTCGGCGGTTTCCGCCATTTTGATGCGGGTAACGACATAAGGTTCGGCACCGTTGGCGAACATGAAATTGGCGACCAGCGGCGTGGGATTTTGCTCCGCCAAGATGGCGATGGCCTCGGTACCGAGAATACGGCTTTCCACCTCGATCTGCACCACGGCTCCATTTTCCGCCATGTCCGGCGCGATCAGTACAATCTGCGAGGCAGGTTCCGCTGTGGACACGCCCAACCCTTGTAGCGCCTCATCGACACCCTGCGCTTCGAACGCCAGTTTGTTCCATAGCACCGCCAGCGCCCGCATCGGGGCGAAAGCCAGCAGCCCCAGCAGTGCCGTACTTCCTTGCAGCCAGCGTCTTCTGTCCATCATTCCGTTCCTCAGGCATGGCTGGCAAATTCACCGCACCATGTTTCTATTTCCTTTGGGTATCCTTGTTTTTAGGATCCTTGGGGTCTCCCATTTGCTTGCGCCATTGGTTCAGCCTCGCTTCAACGATGGACTGCTGGTAAAAGTCCCCATCGTTGCTTTTCTGTGCGAGTTCCATCTGCTCCAGAGCCGCAGCCAGATCGTACTGCCTGTAATATGCTTCGCCCTGGGCTCGGTGGCGCAACAACTCCCTGCCCTGCTGGGTATAGGCCTGTGCCTGTAATTCATAAAGATAAGGATCGTCCGGGAACAGTTGTGATTTGTCGACAGCCAGTTTGAGCGCCTCGTCGGCACGTCCCAGCGACAACAGCAAATCAGCACAGCCATAGATTAGTCCGCGCTGGTTGGGGAATATCGTCAATGCCTCGCGGTATTTCTCCAGCGCCTGCCGCGGATGCCCGGTGTCGGCCTCCAGTTTTGCGGCCAGCGCTTCGATCATGGGGTGACGCTGAGCGTTGCCGGACAGCCAGTCCAATTCCATACGCGCACGATCATATTCGCGGGCACGCTCCAATGCCGTCGCCAAACCGTAATGCTGAGCCGCTTCGCTGGCGTAGCGTTTCTGGCGCAAACTATCTTCAAACTGTGCGATAGCCAGTTGTACATCGCTCTGATCGGCACGCAGTTTGGCTCGCACGTACTGAAATTCCGGACTATCCCGCACCTGCCGGTAAGGAAGTTTTTCCACACGGTTGCGCACTTCGGCAATCCGTTCCGTAGTCAGCGGGTGGGTGCGCAGGAAAGAGGGCGCACTGCTATCGGCAAAGCGCGTACCTTTCATCATATGCTCGAAAAAAGTCGGCATGGCGCTGGTATCGAAACCTGCCTGATTGAGTATTTGCAGGCCAACGCGATCCGCCTCGCGCTCATGTTCACGCGTGTAGTCGAGTTGGCGCTGGATGCCGCCGGCCTGCACCGCAGCCATGCCAGCCGACCCCAGTCCCGGGCTGGCGCGTGAGGCAAGGATAGCCAGCGCAAGTGCAGCGAGGGAAGGCGCCATATCGCGACTTTGTTGTGCAATCATGCGCGCTATATGATGCTGTACCACGTGGCCGATTTCGTGCGCCAGCACGCTGGCCAGCTCAGACTCGTTTTGGGCGGTAAGGATAAGCCCGGTATGCACACCGATAAACCCCCCTGGCAACGCAAAAGCGTTGATGGAGCTGTCCTGAATGCCAAAAAAACTAAACCGTTGCTGATTGTCCGGGCCATTGGTGGCAAGCCGATAGCCCAGCGCCTGGAGATAATCGACCACTTCGATATCGTCCACCATCTCGCCACTTGCGAGGATGTCACGCATCGTTTCTTCACCGATGCGACGTTCCACCTGTGGAGACAAGGTCGCCTGGGAAACATCGCCCAGATCGGGCAAACCATCGGCCACAGCGGAGGGGGCCAGCAGCAGGCAAAACAGAATCGAGTAAAATATTTTCATGCTTGCTATGATATATCTATCTTGTAACTAGTTCATTCAGCCTAACTATGACCCAACTTACACATTTCGACGCCGCCGGCCAGGCCCAGATGGTGGATGTCGGCGAGAAAACCGAAACACGGCGCGTAGCGCGTGCCGCCGGCCGCATCAGCATGCAGCCTGAGACCCTGCGCATGATACTCGCAGGCGATGCCAAAAAGGGCGACGTGCTGGGGATCGCCCGCGTCGCTGCCATCCAGGGCAGCAAACGTACCTCCGAACTTATCCCGCTGTGTCACCCGATTGCCCTGACCCGGGTTGCCGTCGAATTCGAAACCGATGAAGCCGCCAGCATGGTGCGCTGCATCGTAACCGCAGAAACAGTGGGGCGCACTGGTGTCGAAATGGAAGCTCTCACGGCTGCCAGCATAGCGCTGCTTACTATTTACGACATGTGCAAAGCCGTCGACCGCGGCATGCAGCTCCGCGATATCCATCTTCTGGAGAAGCTTGGGGGTAAGTCCGGGCACTGGCTGGCTCACGAATAAAGTGCATGAAATCACGTGTATTGACACTGTATTTCAGCACTATCAAGGATAGCGAGTTTGTTTAGTACCGGTTGTAACAACATGTAACAACCTGCCGGATAAGGTCTTTGTCCAGTATAGGTTACGCCGGCTCATGTGGGAAACGAATAATTGTCCAGAGCATGTGCCCCGTCCAGCATCAGCCCGGCGAGGATTCCGGCACCTGCCGGAGCCATGGTTACGCCGTAGCGAAAATGCCCCGCATTGAGCCAGAGGTTAGCAAACTGAGGGTGGCGTGCAATGACCGGAATATTTTCCGGCGTGCCTGGGCGCAGCCCGCTCCAGTGCTTAACGGGTTGCATCCCGGCCAACTCCGGCAGGATGGCAGCAGCCTTACGTTGCAGTTCTACCTTGGCAACTGTGGTAGTGGATTTGTCGAACCCCACATCCTCCACCGTACTGCCGGCCAACAAATGACCGTCGGTACGCGGAATCAGGTAGAAATCCTCGCGGTAGACGATGTGCGGCAGCCGCTCTGGCGGAATGCGATATAGCAACATCTGGCCGCGCATCGGCCGAATATCCAGATGCAGCGCATGCTCGCCCAGCAGTTGCCGACTCCAGGCTCCCGCGGTAACGACATAAGAACCTGCCTTGAATACTTCGCCGGTAGTGCTGCACCAGGCATTCTGGCTGCTGAATTTTTCGGAAAATGGTGCCATCTCGATTCCCTCACGCACCGGCACACCATACCGCTTAAGCCAGACATGCAGCGCCTGCAGCAAGCGCGGATTACGCACCTGCGCCACCTGCGGCAGCCAGAGCGGCTGATCAGCCGCAAGCTGCGCATTCATTCCGTGTTCGGTACACCAGACGTTTGCTTTATTGGCTTCGAAAGGCGGCAACACCTGCATACCGCAGGCACGGTATTCAGGATCGATGCCGGTGTCGGCATGCAACAGAGCAGACAGTTCGGGATAAATGGCCGCACTGGCCAAGGCCAGACGATTTACCGCCTCATCATAGTTCCAGGGCAGCAACGGGAACAAGATGCCGCCACCGGCCCAGGATGCTTCGGTGCCAAGTACGCCGCGTTCCACTACGCACACGCGCACACCGCGTTGCGTCAGTTTCATCGCGGTAAGGCAGCCAACCGCGCCAGCACCTATGACCAGAACATCGATGTCCTTCATTTGCCCGTCAGCAGCAGCGTTTCGGCGGCGGCAATATCTGCCGGCGTGCCGAGCAGCACCAGCACGTCATTTTCCATGAATTCGGTCCCTGGCACCGGGTCGATGCCATTGGCACCACGCCTGCGCAGCGTTCTCAGCTCGACCCGATATTTGTCCAGCTCCAAATCCCCAAGCTTTTTATCGATGGCGTATGCACCCGGCACCAGCGCCACCGAATGCATGCGCGCCTGATGCTTGTCGGCTGCCTCCAGGTCAGCATCCGAAACACCGTGGAAAAAACCGCGGAACAGTTTGTAGCGCTCTTCGCGAAACTGGCGGATGCGCTTCAGCACCCGGCTCACCGGCACACCGAGCAGC
>Ga0172367_10005717_pt1 | contig 14933 bp, 18 predicted proteins | sample Lak10m_FD_114542 | JGI IMG/M metagenome (GOLD analysis project Ga0172367, IMG submission 114542) | Freshwater microbial communities from Kabuno Bay, South-Kivu, Congo - kab_022012_10m | ecosystem: Environmental > Aquatic > Freshwater > Lake | place: Democratic Republic of the Congo: South-Kivu... | reverse complement strand
TTAATGCCATCGTGCACTTTCTTGCGCGTTGCTGCGCTCATTGCGCGAATCGTTCCTTCAACTCGGGCAACTTCAGGAATCACGTTTGTTGCAGTTCCTGCAATCAACTTGGTGACCGTGATAACTGCCGGGTCCCAAATTTCAACTCGTCGAGTAACGAATGCTTGTAGTGCGGTCACAATTTCGCAGGCAACAGGAACAGGGTCAAGAGTGCGGAATGGTTCTGATGCGTGACCGCCCTTGCCTTTTACTTCAATGCGCAAAACATCGCTTGACGCCATGATGGGGCCGCCCTTGGTACCAATGAATCCTGCAGGCAAAGAGGACGTGATGTGCAATGCATATGCAGCAGTAAGTGGTGATTCGCTTCCATCGCGATTCGGGCCAACGTCGAGAATGCCTTCATCCAGCATGTACTCAGCACCTCCGTACCCTTCTTCCCCGGGTTGAAACATAAACAACACTCGACCAGGAAGTGTTGCTTTGCGTTCGCTCAACATCTTCGCCGCACCAGCGAGCATGGCAACGTGTGTGTCGTGACCACATGCGTGCATCACGTTGTCCACTTTTGATGCGAAATCAAGCCCGGTGTCTTCTGGCATGGGAAGCGCATCCATATCACCACGTAACATCACAGTTGGGCCTGGCTTGTCACCGGTCAACATTGCGGCGATACCGCTTGTTGTTTTGTGCAGAGTGATGTCGAGTGGAAGTCCGTCGAGTGCTTCTAAAACGCGCTCACGGGTTTTCGGAAGATCAAGACCAATTTCTGGCCACACGTGCAGGTCGCGACGAATCGAGCGCGCGTATTCAAGCATTCCTGCGGCTTGCTGTTGAACGCCGGTTGCTTTGCCATGACGCTCAATTGCCGGCTGTGAAAGTGGTGTTGTAGCCATAGGGCAATGGTACGCAACGAAGGCGAATTGTTTACGATGGGTGCATGCTGACCGTGGAATTCACCATTGAACCATTCATTGAAGGTGCGCCAGGGGCGCATGTGACAGCAGCAGTTGGCGCGGTCGAAAAACGAGGTCTCATTGTTGAATTCGGGCCGTTTGGCTCTTCGTTCTCGGTACCTAAATCGGAGTTGCCAGAAGCCATTGCCGACTTGATGCGTGCTGCTTATGCAAACGGAGCAACCTTTGTCAGCGTTGACGTTGGGTCCATTGAGGACTCACACGCATGACGGTTCCTCAAGATCATCCTGTAGTTGTTGCCGCGCAACCGCTCATTGATGCTGTTGGGGCATCGCTGATTGCACGCGAGAGCATTACCGCGGGAGACATTGAGTTGAAGTGGGAGGGTGCGGTTGTTGCCGGAATCAGACTGCCGCCACTGCACGGTGCGCTTGATCGAATTATTGAAGTCGTTGAGCGCGAACTAGGAAATAAGTTGTCAGAGCTCTCGCGTAACGACAAGCAAAAGGCAATCCGTTTGCTTGACGAACAGGGTGCCTTCATCCTCCGTCGCGCGGTAGAAGATGTTGCAGATGCAATGAAGGTGTCACGCATCACGGTGTACAACTATTTGAACGCCCTGCATCGCTAACTATGTTTGACGTTGTTGCATTTGATGCCGATGACACGCTGTGGTTTAGCGAAGATTCATTTCGCAAATATGAAACACAATTCGTCGAAGTTCTTACGCCATATGTTCCAGTAGGGATCGATATCAAGGCGGCGCTTGTTGCCACAGAACGCAAAAATATTGACGCCTATGGCTATGGCGTGAAATCGTTTGGGCTTTCATCCATGGAAGCGGCGATCACACTGACGAATGGTGAAATACCAGCCGTTGAACTGCAAAAGATTCTTCATGGTGTTCGCGAGCATCTCACCGAACCGGTGCGAGTGTTTGAGGGAGTCGCAGAGGTACTTGCTCAAGTGAGTGCACAATTTCGTACCATTTTGATTACTAAAGGTGATCTTGCTCACCAAACACGAAAAGTTGAAACCAGTGGCCTAAGCCACCATTTTGAACATGTTGAAATTGTGTTGGAAAAAGACCCAGCTACTTATGCGCATGTGTTGAAGAGCCTCAACATCGACCCGCAGAGTTTTTGCATGGTGGGCAACTCCATGAAGAGCGACATTCTTCCCGTACTAGCCATTGGCGGATTCGGTGTGTACGTGCCGTACGAAATTTTGTGGGAACTCGACCACGCTGAACACCCAACAGCAAACACCGATCGGTATGTGGAACTAGAAACGCTCAGCCTGGTGCCTGAGTGGTTGGCGCAGCAGCGCAAATAGCCAGTGTTTACAGCTTTCTGAGGTGTACTTCAGTCACGCGGTGATCAGCACCTTTTTGCATTACGAGCGATGCACGTGACCGAGTTGGCGCAATGTTTTCGCGCAGGTTCTTACCGTTGATCTCTCTCCAAATTCCACGAGCCATTGCTTCAGCTTCGTCATCGCTTAGTGCAGCAAAGTTATTGAAGAAGCTCTCTGGGTTCTGGAACACGGTTTGGCGCAAAGCAAAGAATCGTTCGATGTACCAGTTTTCTACGTCCTGCTCATTGGCATCGATGTAAATAGAAAAATCGAAATAGTCGCTCACGAACTCTGCCGAGTCGGTGCCTACTTGCAAAACGTTCAAACCCTCAACTATCAAAATATCGGGACGATTAATGATCACGCTGTCGCCTTGAACAATGTCGTACACCACGTGGCTGTAAACAGGTGCAGCAACATCGCTGGAGCCGGCCTTCACTTCGCGCAAAAACTGCACCAAGCGCTTGGTGTCATAGCTTTCAGGGAAACCCTTGCGGTTCATGATTCCGCGCTCGTTCAACACAGCATTGGGGTGAAGGAACCCATCGGTAGTGATCAGTTCGACGCGTGGGTGCTCTGGCCAACGGGTAAGAAGAGCCTGCAAGATACGGGCAGAAGTGCTTTTTCCTACGGCCACACTGCCCGCAATACCAATGACATACGGCATCTTTGGTGCAATGGCACCCAAGAACGTTGCAGAAACGCGATGCAAGTTTTGCGTAGCACTGACATACAAGTTCAAGAGGCGAGTAAGTGGCAAGTACACAGCAACCACTTCTTCAAGGTCGATGCGGTCGTTGATTCCGCGGAGTGCTTCAAGGTCACGTTCGTGCAATGTGAGTGGTGTTTGTGCACGCAACTCCGCCCAATCGTGGCGATCAAATCGCAAATATCGGTCTACGTCAATTGCGTCAATCATGAGTGAGTTACCTCGAGACTATTAACGATTCCAGGGTGCAAACGGTGAAGCGGCGCCAGTGCCGCCAGTCAATACATCAACACCGGTTTCAGTGACCAACACGGTGTGCTCAAACTGCGCGGTGCGCTTGCCGTCGGCGGTCACTGCAGTCCAGTCGTCTTTCCACATGCGGTGCTGGTAAGTACCGAGAGAAATCATCGGCTCAATCGTGAAAGTCATGCCAGGTCGCATGATGGTGTTGTTGCTCTTGTCGTAGTAGTGCAACACCTGAATATCGGTGTGAAATTGCTCGCCAATTCCGTGGCCGATAAAGGCGCGAATAACGCCCATTTGGTCTTGTTTTGCGCGGGTTTCGATGGCTTTCCCAATGTCGCTTAGTGGGCGACCAGGCACTACGGCTTCAATTCCGCGCCAAATGCATTCTTCGGTAATGGAAATCAGATCGCGATTCTCTTTATCTATTTTGCCAACAGCAAATGTTGCATTCGTGTCGCCGTGAACACCGTTCATGTAGCACGTGACATCGATGTTAATGATGTCGCCTTCTTGCAGAACTCGTGAATCTGGAATGCCGTGGCAAATCACTTCGTTCACCGATGTGCACACGCTCTTTGGATAACCCGAATAATTCAATGGACTTGGGTATGCACCGCGCTCGATGCACAAGTTGTGTACGTACACATCAATTTCATCGGTGGTAATTCCTGGACGAACAAACTCGCCTGCAAGACGCAGCACTTCTGCAGCAGCAGAACACGCAATGCGCATGCGTTCAATGATTTCAGGTGACTTCACCGCAGATTCTTGCCAGCGCGTGACTTTGCCGGTCTCCGCGTACGGCGGCTTCACAATGTGGTCAGGCACTGTCAACATTGGACTGACGACACCTGGCTCAATGCGACCCTCGGTTGTTTTGTGGCAACGCTTGTACTTGCGGCCACTGCCACACCAGCACGCGTCGTTAGCTGCGGGCAGTACTGCGGGCGGCTGAGCGGCGGCTGGGTTATTCACGCTTACAAGGCTACGGGCTATATCTGGCAAGCAAAGCGACCAAATAACCCTTATGTCATTTGATCCTTTTTCATTTCAATTTGAAATCTGGATTGTGTTTCCGCAATGATCGTTGCAAATACACATCGCACCATCGGCGGATTGATTGCGATCAAGGGGGCAACCGTGTCACAACGGATGATTGACTCCTTGACGAGATCAAGGGTGCTCAACAGTTCGGACAATGTTGAGATATCTCGTGATCTCGATCAAGGTGAACGGAAGAAGAAGCGTGTACCAGATATGGCGGTTGGCATTGCGCTAATCGCTCTTGGGGTCATCGGATCCATGGCTGTGTATCGCTCTGCGTCAGCGACTGTCTCGGTAGTAGGGGTGGTTCGTGATTTGGATCGCGGACGGTTGATCGAAGCCAGTGATCTACAGGCAATTCGAATTTCACCTGAGTCTGCACAGTTTTTTGTCGATGCGAGCAACGCTGGTTCATTGCTCGGCAAAAGTCTCACAGTGTCGGTAACTGGCGGCACTCCACTTTCAGAGAGCATGGTGAGCAGTGCAACTCCTCTTGGACTTGATGAGGCATTGACTTCTGCTGCAGTACCAACGGGGAACATTCCAGCGAATCTCGCGGTAAATGACAAGGTGCGGCTTGTGCTCACGCCAGACGCGACAATCACCAACGCCTCACCGCCTTTGCTGTTTGATGAAGTGGTCACCATTTCAGCAATTGAACAATCAGATGAGATGAACAGTGCAGTGATTGTTACTTTCCGCGGACCACTTCGATTATCGCTTGCTATTGCAGGCGCAGGTAATGTGCGGATTTCGTTGGTGAGCGAATAGTTGGATATCGCGGTGAATGTAAACACACAATCCGCATCCGATCTTGCAAGTAGACGGATACGTGATGCTTTAGCTACTCGCATTGGAGAAGCACTTGCTGATGAACGATTAGATCGACAAAACAGGGGAGATACGTATCTCAATGGCAACTCTGAAATGGATTTTGCGCGCCAGGTTTCAGCAATGGAGTGTGCTCGCTTGTCAGCATCCCGTAGGCAAGAAGGTCTTCCCGCATTAACTGAAAATGAAGAGCAATTACTTACGAGCAGAGCAATTGATCAAGTCCTTGGCATGGGATTACTTCAACAAACTCTTGATGACCCTGAAGTGAGTGACATTCATGTTCGGGGCAATTCTCCGATATGGGTAAAGCTACGGAGTGGGGCACGAGAGTGTCGTTCTTCAATTGTCGATCATGATGACGAACTCGTAGATCTGATCAGACGTACCGCAGGTCGGATGGGACGTAGCGAGCGTCGATTCGATGCAGGATCTCCAGAACTGAATTTGCAACTTGCAGATGGGTCGCGCCTGTTTGCAACGATGGATATTTCGTCACGACCAAGCCTTGTCATTCGTAAACATCAGTTTGAAATTTCGTCTCTTGAAGAATTGGAGGCGCGCGGAATGATGTCGCATGGAATAGCCGAAATGTTTAGAGCCATGGTTCGTTCGCGTCGCAATGTGATCATCGCTGGGGGAACTGGATCCGGAAAAACCACATTGATGCGCGCATTGATAAACGAAGTACCACCTGAAGAACGAATTGTGACGATTGAAGATGCGTATGAACTTGGCCTTGAAAGGTTTGAGCACTTGCATCCAGATCATGACTCGCTTCAGTCACGCCCGGCCAACATCGAAGGACAGGGAGAAATAACGCTCGCTGATCTCACGAAGATGGCCTTACGTATGGACCCCGACAGAGTGATTGTTGGAGAAGTACGTGGCGCCGAAGCTTTTCCAATGTTGATGGCGATGAGCCAAGGGAATAACGGCTCAATGTGCACATTGCATGCCGACAGCACGCGCTCAGTATTCCCAAAACTTGCTGCGTATATGTCTATGTCATCAACTTCGCTACCAATCGAGACCACCAATCTGCTCATAGCGAGTTCAGTGCATTTTGTCGTTCACATTGAAGTTGTGCGTGGTCAACGAAGAGTGAGCTCAATACGAGAGGTAGTTGACTCAGATGGCTTGACCATCATGTCAAACGAAATTGTGAGAAACATCAATGGAACAGTTGGTATTGGGTATCCATTGCGCGAAGAAACACGAGAATTATTCGAAGAATGCGGTTTCCGTGAAGAGATGCTGCGATGACAGGGTTACTTGTTCTCTTGAGTGGGGCAACGTTTGGACTAGGGATATTTCTGCTCCTCTCCAAGCACGGAAGTCGGACAACTTGGCCAATACTCACAGCTTTTAGGGCTTATCAATTTCGATTGGCACAAATTGCAATCCCAATTGCCTTTGGTGCCACCCTGATGATTACTGGCTGGATTGTGGTTTCGGTCTCGGTTGCACTACTAGTTTCTGCGATTCCAGGTATTGGTAGGCCATCTATTCAGACTCGAAACGAGCAAGAACTTGTAGATGGCATAGCAACATGGACCGAGCAATTGCGAGACACTTTGGCTGGGGCACATGGACTTGAACAAGCAATTGTTGCAACATCAATCCATGCCCCGCTTGTACTGCAGACCCATGTAAAGAAACTTGCATCATTCATTGGTTATGGGCCACTAGAGGACGGACTTCGTCGATTTGGGGACGACGTGAATAACTCGACCGGCGACTTCGTAGTTGCGGCACTAGTCACTGCTGCTCAGCATCAAGCTCGTGATCTTGGAATGCTTCTTACACAGATTGCCCAATGTGCTCGAGATGAGAGCAAAATGCGCAGCCGAGTTTGGGTAGGAAGAGCAAGAACCAGAAGTGCGGTAAAGATCATTGCAACCGTAATTGCAGTGTTTATCGCAGGGTTGTTCACGTTTAACAGAACATACCTACAACCGTATTCATCAATCCAGGGCCAGATCGTTCTTTCAGCAATCCTTACGGTCTTTGCATCGTCGCTTTCGCTCATGCAAAGTATGGCGAAGATTATTGAACCCGAGCGATTTGTTCGCCGGCGCACGGTCGTAAGCAAATGATTAGATCAGTTTTCTTCGGAATCGTTCTTGCAATAGGGACTGCCTTCTGTGTTGTTCCTTCGCTTGCAACCCAAATTCAAACTGCGATCAAATCGATCATTCGCAGCAGCATGAATGCCATTCGACTGAACACGAGTGCTCGTTTGAAATCTGACCTAGTGATCTGTGACATTGACACTTCGTCGTTGGTTGCAAACAAATTGACTGGAACGGTTATTGGTATTGGCGTATCAGCATCTTGTTTAGTTGTGATGCAGACTGCTGGTATAGAAGTTTCGGGTGGAATGAAGCTAATTGCTCCACTTGTTGTTGGAACTTTTGGTTTCGTATACCCAGAACACAAGATTCGACAGATGTCAAAGGCGAGACGCCGTTCATTCCTGCACTCTTTTTCTAGTTTTCTTGATCTCACCAATATCTTGCTTGCAGGTGGCGCAGGCACGGAAACTGCGCTCATTGCAGCGTCAGAATCTGGAGACGGCTGGTCGTTCGAACAAATTCGCCGTGCACTGACCGTTGCCAAAAGCGCGAGAACATCCCCATGGAATGAACTTTCTCGGTTAGGGGAAATGTATTCATTGCCTCAAATCAAGGAAATTGCTGGGTCAATCCAACTTGCTGGAGAGCATGGAGCGCGCATTAGAACTTCGCTGGCGGCACGTGCGGAATCTTTGCGGTACCGACAAATGAGTGAAGTTGAATCATCGGCAAACTCGGCAACGGAACGGATGGGGCTTCCAATGGTGCTGCTTTTTGTTTCGTTCATTGTCCTAATCGGATATCCCGCGGTATCTCAGGTGATCGGAGGCCTCTAACGCAACACATTTGATTTGATCAAAACGAACCTAGTCAATAAAGGAGAAAACGATGTCAATTCAGAAAATGCAATTCCAGTATTTGTGGACCAGATTTCTTGCTTCGCGGGAGCGAGATACGGAGTCTGGAGAAGTGAGCGCAACGACCGTTGTCATGGCTGCTGCGCTAATTGCTTTAGCGATCACCGTTGGGGCGACAATCACTTCACGAGTACGTGACAAAGCAAATTCTCTAGATCTTGGATAAATCCAGGATGGAACGCGGCGAGACAACAGCACAGGCGGTGCTAGCAGTGCCTGTGCTGTTGCTGTTCCTGCTTCTTGGAGTTCAGATATCAATGTTTTTTAATACTGCTCAACTAGCTGCGATTGCTGCACAGGATGGGGCAATCGCAGGCTCGGTGCATGGGGGAAGTGAAACTCTTGCAATTGCAGCTGCCATAAAAACCACGGCAGAGCAAAGAGCGTCAGAGGCGAAAACTCCAGATGCACGAATAGACAATGGGGTAATTGAAGTCAAAGTGATTCTCCACGTTCCCTCAGTGGTTCCCTTTTTTACATCCGTTGTTTCCCGATCAGCCTCCGAGCCCTTGGAGCGATTTGTTTTAGAAGTTGATAGATGAAGCATGAACGAGGAAGTCTGACGGTCGAGATGGTGATTCTCGCTCCCGTGCTCATGTTTATGGTGCTCTTTGTAGTTCATGTCGGTCGTCTAAGTGAAGCAAAAGTGCAAGTTCAACACGCAGCAGACCAGGGCGCCCGTGCGGGTTCGCTGGCGGCTAAGTCAAAGATGGTTTCTGCAGCAACAGTTGCTGCAGAAAACGACTTAAAACTTGCAGGAGTCTCATGCACAAAGGTTGCCGTTGAAGTTGGACTTGTTACAACTGGCTTGACAAATGCAGTGCGAGTTCAAGTTGATTGTGAAGTTCGTATTGACGGAACCGAACTACTTGGGTTGCTTCCAGATCGAGTGCATGCTTCGTCTATAGAAGTCATTGATGAATGGAGAATTCCGTGAGTGGCAATAGTCGCTATGAACCCGGTTCAATCTCTGGGTTTGTGATAGTGCTTTCCATGACCTTTGTAGCGTGTGCAGGCCTCGCCTTTGATGGCGGAAGGATGATTGCAGCTCGAGCGGAAGCTATGGATGCAGCAGAGAATGCAGCGCGGGCTGGTGCGCAGCAAGTCACTTCCTTGCGAAGTGGAAGTCCAAGAATTGACGAAAACTCTGCGGTTACCACTGCTCATCAATTCCTGGAATCCATAGGGGTAACGGGTGCAGCGACTGCTGACGAAAACTCAGTAACGGTCACGACAAACATCAAGGTGCCAATGACTCTTCTGGGGTTGTTTGGAGTTAGAGACAAATCTGTTTCGGCGGTGCGTTCAGCTCAACCAGTTACTAGCCCATGAAGCTTCTGCGCGTACTTGCGGTAGGCACTGCATTTCTTTGCGGAATCCCAGTGGGTTTATGTGCCTATGGCCTCGGTCCGACATCGCTGTTTTCTCATGTCACTTCTCTTCAACAAATCATGGATATCGAGTTACTCGTCAGATCCTGCATCGGGGTCCTTTTGTGGGTGGTCTGGATCTACGGTGCATCGTGTGTGCTGTATCAAGCAGTGATACTCAGAAAGCACGGAAGCATTGAGCCGTCCGACAAGATTTTCGCAAAGTCTGCTGCAGCATTCGTAGTGACTTTATGGCTTTTGACAAGTCAATCAACATCAAAGAGCCTCAACCAGGAAAGTGCTGTTGATAGGTCGCAAGTTGAGCTTCCAGCATCCACTCAGGCGAGTCGAAATGCTCATCAAAGTTTGATTCCCTCCGCATTTGCGGTCATGGCGCTTCTTTCCATGATTGAAGGAAGCCATAGGCGAAAGTTACAGCTCTCGGTGAGTGGAATGTACGACGATCCAGTTTCAAATGGATCACGGCTGTTTTGGTCCAAACTTCGATTTCAGGCATCTACCTCGGCGCAAAACAGAGAAACCACACAAGTTCCTGAATCAGGAGTGATAACCATTCCGGTTGGGATGAATGGAGAAGAAACAGTACTTCTGTCAATTGGGAGGGATGATCAGATTTCTCTCAATTCCACTGATGATAAATGTGCTGATGGGTTTGGTTTGTATCTCGACTGCTGCTTGTCATCATCAAATGTTCGTGTGAAGACCGTTAACCGCAGAACTTCGGATACGTCGAGTGTCTGTATTTCACAAACCGATGATGGATGGAGAATTGATCAAAGCGGAGTGGTGTTTTCCCCTTTCGTGATGAGGAGAGAAGAAGCAGAATCATTCCGATCATTGCAGTTGGATCTTGCGAAACCATTGGTTAACAAATCAGATGATTACAACATAAGCAGGATTGGAGATTGGCAAATCTGCGTTCGAATAATGGGTCCTGTTGAGGTTGCTAATAGACGTTGGGAAACACTTCGCTTTGAACGATCAAAGTCCACAGAACTACTTACGTGGTTAGTGATGCATCGGGAGAGGCCAACGCGAATCGCTGCTCGGACAGCTCTTTGGGAGGTTTCCATTGAGGATTCAACATTTAACAATGTGGTGTCAGGTGTTCGCCGCGCCATCAATCAAAATGGGCAAAACCTACTGGCGAAGGAAAGCAATGATGTGTTCAGAATTGGATCTGAGGTCATTACAGATGTTGAAATCCTGCAGACCGCAATCGAGAAAGTGAAACTCAAAGGAGGTAACGATGAATTACTCGCACTGAGAGAAGCGCTCGAACTCGTTCGCGATCTTCCATTTGCAGGAGAGAATTTTGTTTGGGCGGATACAGAGGGAATTACTTCCAATGTTGTACTCACCATAATTAGTGGAGCACTGTTACTTTCAGATTTTTACATGTCTCAACAGGACCTAACCGGAGTCTTTTGGGCAACTGGGCAAGGACTGAAGGCTCTTCGTGGGCATGAAGCATTAATTGCAATGCGAATGAAAGCACACGCGCAAGAACGAAACATCTCAGGCATAAATTCAGAGTGGCTTGCCTATGAGCGATTACGTCTTGCAGAAGATCAGTTCCTGGATCGCGAGAGTAATGAGATTGCAAAACTCAGGGATTCATTGCTCACAACCATTTAGGCGTTAGCCTGCGGCCATGACCTCAGAGCCAACGATCATTGATAGCCCCAGCGATTGGGTTGCTGACCACATTCGTCAATACGTAGAGACCAATGGCGAAGAAGGCCACATCTGGCGGGGCGTTCCAACACTGTTGCTCACCGTGACTGGACGAAAGTCTGGCGCCTTGCGCCGAACAGCCTTGATCTATGGGCGAATCGGTAATGACTATGTGATCGTTGCGTCGAAGGGTGGACACCCAACCAATCCGCTGTGGTACGAAAACCTCTTGGCGAACAAAGAAGTGACTCTGCAAGTGGGACCGGAAGTATTTCAGGCGAATGCTCAGACCATGGCGGAAAATGTAGATCGCGAAACTGCATGGAACACCATGGTTGGGATTTGGCCAGACTTTGCGAACTATCAGTTGAAGACTGAGCGTCGAATTCCTCTTGTTCGCTTAACGCGAATTAGTTAGTCGCTGAATCTTTTCCAGCACCAAACGCGAGCGCTGCAATAAGCAGTGGAACATAGGCAATGATCACTCCGGTAGTTCCAGCAAGTTGCTTATCGGCAACGAAAAATGCAATTGGCAATAGCCACGCAATGTTGACAGCAAGAACGAGTAGCGCGACCTTTGCATGGGAATTGAGTCGGATCGCAAGATGCTGGTATGCGTGACTACGGTGCGCGACGTGCGGCTTTTGTTTCCGCAGTAAGCGACGAATCAAGGTAACTGTGGCATCGCTAACAAATATTGCAAGCAAAATGATCCACACCCACAGCAGCTCAGGGTCTTGATTCGCGGCAATGAGAGAAAGCCCACCAACCACAACTCCTAAGTACCCACTGCCAACATCGCCCATGAAAATCTTTGCTGGCGACCAGTTGTACAGAATGAAACCAAATGTGCTCGCAGCAAGAACTACTGCTGCAGCACTGTGATTGGCGACTGAAAGAACGTGGTAGTTAAGAAACGCTCCCGCAAGCAAAACAAAAATTGCCTCACTCGCCGCGATACCGTCTGTTCCATCCATGAAATTGAACAAATTGAGTAGCCAGACCAGGTACACAACGCCGAGAATCGAGCCAACTATCCCGGTGTTAACTGTTCGATCAAAAAGCGCAAGTTCTGACGGAATTCCTACTCCAACAATGAGGATAACCGCGCTAATGGCATGAAGGACCAGCCGAACGGTGGCGCCTGATATTTTCTGGCGATCATCAAGATGGCCGGCTATAGCAACGATAGACCCTGCGCAGCAGAGTGCAAGAAGCTCGGTTCCGGTGAGAGCGCTATTGAGTAGCAGAAGCAGGAAACCAATGAGGGATGTTGCAACAAACGCAATTCCTCCGCCACGTGGGGTAGGCGTGACGTGTGAACTTCGCTCATTGGGAATATCCATCTTCGAAAAACGATGGGAGTTCACAATAAGTTGACGAGTAATGACGGCAGAAGCCACAACAAGAACAACAGAGAGAAGCGTGATCATCACTTGCTCACCACCTTCTTATAGACGGCAAGGGTTTGCTCAATCACGATGGGCGAAGCAAATTCGTTCTCTGCTCGAAGCCTTCCGTTCTTAGCAAATGTTGTGCGCTGAACTTGGTCACCGAGCAATTGTGAGATCGCTGCAGCTAGCTTCTCTGGGTTCCGAACGGGAACCAAAAGCCCATTTGAACCATGGTTCACTACCTCTCGACAACCAGTCACATCTGTTGCAACGATTGCTCGCTGAGCGGCACATGCCTCAATCAATGTTTTTGGTAAGCCTTCTCGATAAGACGGTAAACACACAATGTTTGAAGACGCAAGAAGTGCTGGCACGTCGGTTCGATAACCAAGCCATGTAATTGATCCGGCAGATTCCCAAGAACGCACTTCATGCTCGCTAAAAGAAGTCGGGTTTCCTGGGTCGCAGTCACCGACTAGCTGAAAAACCGCCTTTGGAAACTGTGTGTGGACAATGTTTGCAGCCGCAACGAAATCGAGAACACCTTTATCTCGAAGAACGCGCGCAAACATCGTGACAACTTGAGTTTCAAGGTTCTCCGGGGTTGCCTGATACGAACCGAGGTCTACTCCGGCACCTTTGATCACTTGAATGTTTGTGGCCTTCACAAACTTGCCAGAAATGAGGGACGAACAGTCTTCGTCATTTTCAATGATCACGTGAGTGTTTCTTAAATTTAAAATGCGGCGAAGCATGAATCGGATGATTGGCTGAAGATAGCGAGCCTTTCGGTCACTTGATGAAAAGAGGTAGCCCATTCCGATTGGTGCACAAACAACTTGAGCTTTTCCATAGATTCGAGCAGCGATTGCACCTATGACGATTGGCTTAAGAGCAATGAGGTGGATGATGTCGGGTTTGGAAGTACGAAATACCTTGACCATTGCAAGGAGATTCCGAATTTCAATGAGCGGATTAGTCCCACTTCGTGAAATGCGGTGAGGATAAAGAGTGAATCCTGCATTTTCAAGAATATTTCGTTTGTCACCCAGATGAGCGCTGATTCCTACGTTGTACCCAACAGATTTAGCTGCAACGGCGCGTTCATGGAAGTGGGAGATAAACGCCCAATCTTCGTTAACGACAAAATGCAACTTGGTCATGGTGTTAGCGGGTCGCCATCAACAGCTTTGGTGCAACTTTTGCTTTGATTTTTCGGAAGTGCTCAATGTCGGCCACTGCAAGTACACCCATGCAAGCGAGAAATGGGATGTTCTGCCGGGTTGAGTTCCATGTTGTTTGCGAAACAACGCCATAAAAAAACAGAAATGCATGGAATAAAAGGACTTTTTGTTTCGTCAGAAATTCAGGATGTCGAAATATTGCAATGAGAAAAAGCATTGGAATCAACAGTGTGTCAAAAAAAACTATTCGTGAACGAAGTAAAGCAAGAGTTGAAGCATCGACTATTGCTTTGTCGGGGTTGTCGAGCGCGAGAAATTGCAAACCGAAGAAGTTTGCGGCCAGCTGAGAAAACTTGAACTGGGAGAACACTGCTCGAGGAGTGTCAAAACTTGCTCCTTTTTGGATAACGGCACCAATCCAGTAAGCGATGGTTCCAAGCCCATATGAAACCACTGCTACTACAGCGAGCGTGATGCTTTGAAATTTTGGTTTCCATCGAGAATAGAGAATTGAAAGAATGAATCCGAACGCGAGAGCTACGCCCAAATGGGGGCGCAGCAGAAATGCGCCAGCCAAGCCAATAACTTTGTTCTTGTAATCATTTGATGTAACAAAAAGAAGTGCAAAATATGCAAGTATCACATCTCTCAAAGAGAGCAGAGACATAAACATCAAGACCGGACCGGCAATGAGTGGGAGTTGCCAAAATCGGATTTGCATTGACTGTTCAGATAGGAATTGTTGTGAACGCTTGTACACGAGTAGCAGAGCGCAAAGTTGGAAAAATTTGATGATTAACATCGCATTAAATCCAAGAAGCGATATGAGGTAGACCGGAATCGTTAACAAATAACGTAAAGCAATTACCGCACTCAAATGAAAGCCTTCTGTGGGAAGGTAATACTCAACAACATCCTGATGAAATAGCTGATCGTTTGAATAGAAAAGAACTTGGCCATCTCTGTATCGGGCGTAAATAACAATTACCCCAATAAGCCAAATTGAGATGAGAGCGAACTGGTAGGAATCGGTTTTCTTTGAACGCGAAACAACAACCACAGCAATCAATGCAAAGAAAATTGCCTGTATGGAATAGGACGCGAGTTCGCTCATGTATTGCGGTTCACTCTCACGGTGTAGTAGCAAGCACGTTTATACGAACCGCTTGCTATTGGGCCTTTGCTGACA
>Ga0172367_10005715_pt1 | contig 14937 bp, 17 predicted proteins | sample Lak10m_FD_114542 | JGI IMG/M metagenome (GOLD analysis project Ga0172367, IMG submission 114542) | Freshwater microbial communities from Kabuno Bay, South-Kivu, Congo - kab_022012_10m | ecosystem: Environmental > Aquatic > Freshwater > Lake | place: Democratic Republic of the Congo: South-Kivu... | reverse complement strand
TTTAGAGGAGTTTGCTATGTCAAAAATACGCACTCATTACGATAACTTGAAGGTGGCCCGGAACGCCCCGGATGCGGTGATTAAGGCGGCGCACAAAGCCTTGCTGCAATTGCATCATCCCGACAAGGCCGCCGATAAGACGCAGGCGGAGCGGATAACCCGGATTATCAATGAAGCCCGCGAGGTCTTGTTGGACCCGGAGCGGCGGAAACAGCATGACGAATGGATTAAGGAAAAGGAGCGCCCGCACCACCAACATGGCCACGGTCGCGATCATGCGCGAGATTTCGAGGCGGCCCAACCGGAAAAGAAAGGTCCGGGGGTGGAGCGGCAAGCAATCGGCAAGTATGTCGCGGCCACCGACGGCACGGCGATAGATACCGAGACAGGCTTGATGTGGTGCCGTTTTGCGCTAGGGCAAACCTGGCGGCTGGATTCCGTGAGCGAGCATGCCAAAATTTTTACTTGGCAAGCGGCATTGGATGCCGCCAAGGAATTTAATCGGCAGGGCGGTTTTGCCGGACACAGGGATTGGCGGGTGCCGAGTATCAACGAATTAAAAACCTTGTTGGATGGCAATTCCGGCAACAAAAATTCGGCCATCCATTTTATTGATAACCGGGTGTTTCCCGAGAATCCGCCTTGGGTCTGGTCTTCCACGCCCTATGCGGGCTATGGCGGCGGGGCTTGGTTTGTTCATTTCAAGGGCGGCGAAGCGATTAACGAAGACGCCGGCCTGGCCCGAGCGGTCAGGTTGGTGCGGGATCATAAAGCGGCTTAACGCCGTGTTCTGTGAATTAATATTTGCCAGGGGCGGATTAATGCGATTTTCTTTATACGGTTTTATCTTGTTGCTGTGCAGCCAAAGCCTTTGGGCGGCGGCGAAAATAGATCATTGGCAAACCCAGCAAGGCGGGCAGGTTTATTTTGTCAAAACCGAAGGCTTGCCCATGGTCGATATTCGTATCACTTTCGACGCCGGCAGCGCCCGCGACGGGCAACAGTTCGGCGTGGCGGCATTAACCGCGGCGCTTTTGGATACCGGCGCGGGAAGTTGGGATGCCGACACGATTGCCGAGCGGTTTGAAAATGTCGGCGCCGAGTTCGGTGCCGGCAGTTCCATGGACACGGCCAGTTTGTCGCTGCGAACCTTGGCCGATAAGCCATTGTTCGACAATGCCTTGGAAACCCTGAGGGTAATCGTAACCAAGCCCCGTTTTGCCGAAGCCGATTTCAAACGCGAACAAAGCCGGACTTTAGCGGCTTTAAAACAACAGGAAGAATCGCCGGCCGATGTCGCCAGCATCGCTTTTTATAAGGCCTTGTATGGGCAACATCCTTATGCCCATCCCGAAGCCGGCACCTTGGCTTCCGTGGCGGCCTTGACCGCCGACGACCTTAAACAGTTTTACCGGCAATATTATGTCGCGGCGAATGCCTGGGTGGTCATCGTCGGCGACTTATCCCGGCAACAAGCCGAACAGACGGCCGAAAAGTTGCTGGGCGATTTGCCGGTGGGGCGGAAACCCGAGCCATTGCCTTCAGTGGCGCCGCTGACTCAAGGCAAACAGCAGCATTTGCCGTTCCCGTCGGCGCAAACCCATGTTCTAGTCGGGATGCCGGGCATCAGCCGTAAGGACCCCGATTATTTTAGCCTCTATGTCGGCAACCATATTCTGGGCGGCAGCGGCCTGGTCTCGAAATTGTTTGACGAAGTCCGGGAAAAGCGCGGTTTGGCCTATAGCGCATCCAGCGCTTTTGTGCCGCTGTCGGAGCCGGGGCCGTTTTTGGTGAGTTTGCAAACCCGTAACGACCAAACCGGACAAGCGTTATCGGTGTTGAACAATACCTTGGCGGACTTTATCGCCAACGGTCCGACGGCGGCGGAACTTTCGTCCGCGCAAAAAAACATCACCGGCGGTTTTGCGATACGATTCGACACCAACAAGGAACTGGCCAATTACGTCAGCATGATCGGTTTTTATGGCATGCCATTGGATTACCTGGACACGTTTAAGGACAAGATCAACCAGGTGACGGTCGCCTCGATAACCGACGCCTTCAAGCGCCATGTCAATCTCAAGCTATTGCAAACCATCACCGTCGGTCAGGGTGGAAAATAAACTGAGAATCATAGGCGGGCAGTGGCGCAGCCGCCTGCTCCGTTTTGAGGACGCGCCGGGCTTGCGACCCACTCCGGCGAGGGTGCGCGAAACCCTGTTCAATTGGCTACAGTACGACATTATCGGCAGCCGCTGTTTGGATTTGTTTGCCGGCAGCGGCGCGTTGGGGTTTGAGGCGGCGTCGAGGGGAGCCGGCGAGGTTGTCCAGGTCGAAAACAACCCGCTTGCCTGCCGTTTTTTAAGCGCCAATGCCCGGCTTCTGGCGGCCTCGCAGATAACGGTGCAAGCGCTTGATGTGTCGCGCTACTTGCAGGGGGCGGCGGAGCCTTTCGATATTGTTTTTCTGGACCCTCCCTTCGGTTTGGGTTTTGTGGAGGATACCTGTGGTCTTCTTGAAGATAGGGGCTGGTTGAAACCGCATGCAAAAATCTATGTGGAATCGGAAAAGACATTGATTTTGGATAAACCGCCGGGAAATTGGCGTTTGTTGAAAGCGAAAACAGCCGGCGAGGTTGCTTACCGATTATTTGCAAAAGAGCAACAATAGCGTGGTTTGTGTTTAATTCTTGTCTATTTTTTGTAAAGCTTAGTTTGGCGGGTATACTGGGCACACGCTTAATCCCGATGGATTAGCGGTCGCCGCCGGCTTAAAGGCGTGACATGGATGGATAGAATTAAACCAGAATTAGCCTTTTATGAGCAAAGCCAATAAGCATAACGCACATTATTTGATTAGCACCGTGGCCAAACGCTCGGGCGTAAAATCGGAATTGGTTAGGGCATGGGAGCGCCGTTATCAGGCGGTCACGCCTTCGCGTACCGAAGGCGGCCACCGCGTTTATACCGACCAAGATATTGCCCGGCTGAAATTGCTTAATCAAGCCACTAATAACGGCCATAGCATCAGTCAAATCGCTAGGCTGTCCTTGGATGAATTAAAGGCTTTGTTGAAAGATGAAGCGCAAACTCGACCCGTCCCGATGGCGGAGGAGTCGCGGCCGAGTAGCGACAAACGCTATTTGGCCGAGGATTATGTTGAAAAATGCTATGCCGCCGTTACGGCGTTTGACGCTAGGACTCTGGAAGCCCATTTTGAAAACGCCATCGTCGAACTCAATACGGATGCTTTTATCGAGCATTTGTTGACCCCGCTGTTGAACTTGGTTGGGGAGCGTTGGCGAACGGGCGAATTAAGGCCGGTACACGAGCACATGGTGTCGGCCATTATTCGCTCCCTGACCTATATTCTGCGCAATAACGCTCCTTGCGCCGATGATGCGCCGACGATGGTGGTCAGTACGCCGATAGGCCAATTGCACGAACTGGGGGCTTTGCTGGCCGCGATCATGGCGGAATTGAAAGCGTGGCGGGTGACTTACCTAGGCGCCAACTTGCCCGCCGAAGAAATTGCCGCGGCGGTGAAATTCACACATGCAAGGGCTGTGACGCTTAGTATCAGTTTCAGCGGCGATGATCCTCTTATCGCCAAGGAGCTAAGACGCTTGAAGAAATTGATAGGCCCGGAAGTGGCATTGATAGTCGGCGGCCGGGCGGCGGGGTACTATCAGGCGGTGCTGGATGAAATCGGCGTGATGAATATCCAAAGCTACGCGCATTTTAAGGAGATACTCGACCGACTGGCCGAATCTCGTATCGCTTCACCCGTGACTGATAAGGCGTTGCCGTGAGTTTTTGGCAAGAAAAAAAGCTTGAAGAGTTAAGCGACCAGGAATGGGAGTCGTTATGCGACGGTTGCGGGCAGTGTTGCCTGCATAAACTGGAAGACGAAGATACCGGGCAAATCGCCATCACCGATGTGGCTTGCGATTTCTTGGATTTGTCCACATGCCGCTGTACCTGCTACGGACAACGTGTGCGGAAGGTTCCCGAATGCGTTGATTTAAGAAATTATGGCGCGGCAGCGTTTCGATGGCTGCCCGTTACCTGCGCGTATCGTTTGCTGGCCGAAGGCAAGGACTTGCCCGATTGGCATCCTTTGCTTTCCGGGACGGCGCATAGTGTCCATGAGTCCGGACAATCAATACGTTCTTATGCCATGCAAGGTCCCGTTCCCGATGATTTATTGGAAGATCATATCATTGGCTGGCTGAATTAATCGGGCCGTTACTGCCTCAAATTAATAACGATTCCCGCGCCTTCCGCCGATTTGCGTTTTTCTGCTTCCGGTTCTTGAGACATAATCCAGCCGCCTTTTAACTGTAGCTGGGCTTGAGGTGGGTTGGACGCGGAAGCAAACAAGAAATTGGCCGTGTTTGACGGTTGGTTTGATGTGCTTTTTTTAACAGCAACAGGCCATTTGTTATCATGAGCGGTAAAAGGCACCGACAAATCCAGAATTTTTGCTTGCTTATCCGTATTTAGAGATAAAATTTCTTTGTCAGGGGCTTTTTGTTGTCTTTTTGCGACAGGTTTGCCGGAACCATCCCTTGCTTCCGCTGTTTGGATGGCTACGCATAAACAAAGCCAAGCAATTGCCATGGTTGCCCATGAAAAGTAAGGATGATTTTTCATATTGTTTCTGTAGCGTTAAGAAAAAACAAGGAAAATTCCGGCGCGTCATTTAGGCGATAAGCCTTTGCAAATTATAGAGCGACAGCGGGTTTTGACAAGGAAATGATGAGCTTATCCGTAATACCCTATTATCGAGCTGTTGTTTTTTAGCGACAGAAATAGCGGATGATTATATCGGCTCTTGTAACCTTATGTATTTGAATAGATATTTTATGTCGCCAAAGCAAGTGGGAAAACTGTTTCATCAACCGAGCCATGGCTAGATTAAGTTTATGCAGCGACTGATATGGATTACTAAACAACAGTGGCTTAAACCGGGGCCCATGACCTATATGGGGCTTTTAAACGCGCGGGCTTTTGCCGACAATGGCGTGGAAACCGATTTTTTTGTCAGCACCGATAAGAGTTATGACGTTTCCAAGGGAGAGCATGATCTCAGGGACTTCTACGGTTTGCCGGGACGTTCCGGTTTTACCGTTCATTTTGTGCCTGAAAACAGGAAGTGGCGTAGGGAAGTTTATCAGGCCGCCAAGGCAAGGATTATTGCTTGCTATGAACGGGGAGAGGAGCTTATCGTGGCCACGCGGGAATATGGCGCTCTGGCCATGTTGTTGGCGCTGAAAAAACGCCACCCGAATTTAAAGGTTTTGTACGAATCGCATAATTTTTTTATTAGTCTTAGGCATTTTGATACCCGCGGCCTATCGCTATTCCGTCAGCGTTGGGTGGAGAGGCACCAACTTCCCAAGGCCGATGGTTTAATCTGCCTGACGGAACATCAGCGGGCGCTTTATCAACATTGGTTTCCTCGATTGGCGACAGTCGCTTTGCCGTTGGGGTGCTTGAGTTTTTCCAAGCACTCAAACCTGGAACACAGGCGGCGGCAACGATGCGTGGCGTATATTGGCCATCTTTATGATTTCAAGGGGCTTGAATTGTTTTTTCAGTTGGCGCCTTATTTAAGGGATGCCCGGGTGCAACTGCGGATTTTTGGCGGCTATCCGGAGCAAGTGGAGCGGTTGCGGCAGAGAGTCATGGAGGAGAATTGTCATGATGTCCTTATTTTTAAGTCGTTCGTCGAGCCTAACGTCTTGCACTCTATTTTGGACAATGAAATCAGTATCGGTCTGGCGCCCCTGCAAGATACTTTTTATAACCGTTATTTAACTTGTCCGGTGAAGGTATTGGATTTCATGGCGCATGGCTTGCCGATTGTGGCGAGCGAGCTGCCCAGTATCCGCGATGTGGCGCGGGATGCGGGATTTTATTGCGGCAGCCGGAAGATAGCGGAATTTGCCGAGAAAATCGTTGCCTTGCTGGATGACGGCGAAGCCTACGAGCAGGCGAGCCAGGCAGCCTACCGACGGGCCGATGAGTTGCAATGGCAAAATCGGGCCCGGCATATTTTAGAGTTTTCCGAAACGATCAGCCCGTCATCGGCTTCGGAAAGGCATGCAAAGCTTGCGTCCCTTCCTTTCATGGCGGCTAGGCCGAAAGCCTAGCGCTTTAATCGATACTTTAACTAGGAATTTCCTTACCATGGCCAGCAACAGGAAAGCATTGGACTTAGGTTGTAATAATCGACCGCGCAACCCCTTCCAGTATGAGGAATTGTACGGCGTCGATCTTATGCAGAATCAGATTGAGGGAGTCGTATACGCCCAGGCCAACTTGGCTTTGGAGCCGATTCCCTTTCCCGATAATTATTTTGATGCGGTGACGGCATTCGATTTTATAGAACATGTGCCCAGGCAATTGCTGTCTCTTGAAACCGGAAAAATCAGGCTGCCGTTTGTTGAATTGATGAATGAAATCTGGCGGGTATTAAAACCCGACGGTACTTTTTATGCGGTAACTCCGGCCTACCCATCGCCCGCGGCCTTTCAAGACCCGACGCATGTCAATATCATTACCGTGGAAACGCATAATTATTTTTGCGGCGATGAGTGCATGGGCGCTATGTACGGGTTTACCGGAAAGTTTGAAAAGCTGCGGGTGGAATGGGTGGTTTTTAAAAAGGCGTTGACGCCCGAAAAAACCTTGTTCACGGACTTGTACCATTTGCATAAGCGAATTTTTAATCCGCGCCGCCTAAGCCATTTGCTTTGGCAATTTAAGGCTGTTAAGTGATTGTTATGAATAAGAATTCAGGAAGGCCTTTAGTGTCGGTCGTGATCGCCACCTATAATGGCGAACGCTTTTTACGCGAGCAGTTAGACAGCATTATCGCGCAGACCTATAAGCCCATCGAAATTGTCGCCGTCGATGATTGTTCCACGGACAACACGGTCGCCATATTGAACGAATATGCTAATCAATCCGGCAACTTCAGGGTGATCCGCAATCCCCAAAACTTGGGTTACCAAAAAAACTTTGAGAAAGGTTTTACCTTGGCGGAAGGCGATTATATCGCGCCTTGCGATCAGGATGACATCTGGTTGCCGGGCAAGATTGAGGTTCTGGTCGATAACATCGGCAATCATCCCATAGCCTATTGCAATTCAGCGTTTATTGACAGCAATGGGCGGTTAATGGGCGGCAGAATGAGCGATATTAAAACCCTGACTGATTTTGATGATCCCCTCATGTATGTGGTCGGCGCATCCGCGCCCGGTCACGCCATGTTAATTAAAAAACAAGTGGCGATGGCGGCGATGCCTTTTCCCGAGCTGTTGTCTCATGATAACTGGCTGGGATTCGTGGCGACATTTTTTGGCTGCGTTAAATTTGTCGATGAAGTGCTGGTGCATTATCGTCGCCACGACAGCAACGTGTTTGGCTACGTTGATAAAAAACGCAAGAAAAAAGAAACGTCCCGGCAGCGCATAGAGCAAGCAAGACAGCGTTTGCAATTATTGTTCGACAAGTGCCCCGACGCCTTATGGCAAAAAACGGTGTTGGGTAAAATCCGCAAAAGCTATGAGTCTTATTCCCTGGCCAACAATTTCGCCCGCATGGGTTTGTTTTTCAAATACCGTGGGAAAATCTTGGCCTACAAGAGGCACAATGCCTTAAGGCGTTGTCTCTACAGTCTAAAAGTTTTCTTTAGAATAATATAACGCATGACTTATCCAAAAAACGTGCTTATCAGCCGCACCGACAGCGTGGGCGATATGGTGTTGACCTTGCCGATGGCGACGGTGTTGAAGCAGGCTTTTCCCGATATGGTGGTTGGCATTTTAGGCACCGAATATACGCGTCCCGTCGTCGATGCCTGTTCGAGTGTGGATGCGTTTATAGCTAGGGATGATTTTCTACGGCATGAAGCGACCTTAAAGGGGCAATCCGTGGAATGTATCATCCACGTTAAGCCGGAGCCGGAAATTGCCAAGCGCGCCAAACAATTAGGCATCCCCAGCCGTATAGGCACGGTCAACAGATGGTTTCACTGGTTGACTTGCAACCGGTTTGTTAGGTTGAGCCGCAGCAAGTCCCCATTGCATGAGGCGCAGTTAAACCTGGTTTTATTAAAGGCGCTAGGCATAAATCGGGCTTTTTCATTATCGGAGATTGCCCATTTGTATGCGTTGCAAAAATTGGCGCCGCTGCCGGCAACCCATGCGGATTTATTGCAAGCTGACAAGTTTAAGTTGATTCTGCACCCTAAATCGAGGGGCAGCGCCAGGGAGTGGGGGTTGGAAAACTTTGCGGCGTTAATTAACTCGCTGGATCCGGATAAATTTCAGATTTTTATCTCCGGTACGCGGAACGAGCAGCCCGATTTAAAACCGTTGTTTGGAATGATTGATAAGCCGGTAACGGATATATCCGGGCAAATGAATTTGGCGGAATTTATGGCGTTTATCGGGGCTTGCGATGGGCTAGTGGCCTGTAGCACCGGGCCAGTTCATATCGCAGCGGCATTGCATAAACACGCGCTGGGCTTGTATCCGCCGATTCGTCCGCTTGATCCTGGACGCTGGGGCGCGATAGGAACCCAGGCACGGATTTTTGTCTTGGATAAGGAATGCAATGCTTGTAGAAAGGACAGTGGCGCTTGCGTGTGTATGCAGGCGATTCAGCCTATGCAAATAAAAGATGTCTTGGAGCGGCTTAAAGACAAGTCTAGCTTCGAGTTGGGAGCGATAGATGAAGGATGCTAAAAGCCGCCATGGGGTTGCGGCTTTTTAACAACAATAAAGCTTGGATTAAGCCATTGCCTTAACTTTCGCGTTCAAGCGGCTTTTGCCGCGCGCGGCTTTATTTTTATGGATAAGGCCTTTGTTGACGGCTGAATCTATAACCGGTTGAGCGATTTTAAATGCCGCTTGGGCTTGCTCTTTGTCGCCGGATTTGATGGCGAGGATTACTTTTTTGATAAACGTGCGCAAATTGCTGCGTTGTCCTGCATTGCGGACACGGCGTTTTTCTGCCTGTCTCGCGCGCTTTTTAGCTTGTGCTGTATTGGCCATGATGTCCTGAAGGTTTTGATTAAGTTTTAAATAGCCGCATATTCTCTTTTTAAATGCTAGTATTGTCAATATTTTAATAGGATACAAAGGATAGTTCTTGGCTGGACGGCTTTTTAAATCGACCTTGGTAGTGGGTGGCACGACTCTTTTTTCTAGTGTGTTAGGGTTTGTGCGAGATATGTTGATTGCCATGATTTTTGGCGCCGATTGGAAAACGGACGCCTTTTTCGTGGCGTTTAAAATACCCAATTTTCTGCGCCGCCTGTTTACGGAAGGGGCGGTCAACCTCGCGTGTTTACCCATTCTGGAAGACTGCAAGACTCAAGGCGGAAAACCCGGTGTGCGCTTGTTTATCGGCAAGGCGGCCGGGACCTTGGCGGCGCTGTTGATGCTGGTTAGCCTGCTGGGGATGGTGGCCGCTCCATTACTGATCGTGGCATTGGCGCCGGGATTTTCATGGCAGGGGCCGCAACATATTCTTGCCGTGCAGTTGTTGCAGATTTGCTGGCCTTATTTGGTGTTTATCACTCTGGTTGCGTTGGCCAGTAGTGTCTTCAATGCTTATGGGCAATTTGCCATACCCGCCTTAATGCCGGTTTTGCTGAACGTGTCGATGATTGCCGCGACCGTGGCTTTAGCTTCCCGCTTGAACGAGCCGATAACCGCCTTGGCCTGGGGCGTCTTGCTGGCCGGAGTCATACAAGTGCTGGCGTCCGTGCCGTTTCTGTATCGAGCGGGTTTGCTACCCCGGTTACAGGTTGATTTTTATGATACTGCTGTCACTCGGTTGTTTAAAAACCTGCTGCCGTCCGTTTTCAGTGTCTCCGTTACCCAGTTGAACGTGTTGCTGGACGCCTTGGTGGCTTCGCTATTGGCCGCCGGCAGCGTGTCTTGGTTGTATTATTCCGACCGGTTGGTGGAATTTCCGCTGGGAATTTTAGGCGTCACTTTCAGTACGGTTATTTTGCCGCGTTTGGCGAATAGCCATGCCACTGAAAATCGGGTTGATTTTTCTCATGCCCTGGATTGGGGCTTGCGCTGGGTGTTGTTGGTGGGGGTGCCGGCCATGTTGGGATTAATGCTATTGGCGGAACCGGTGTTGTCGACGTTGTTCCAATATCACGAATTCACGGTCAGGGACGTGCAAATGGCTGGGCAAAGCTTAAGAGGCTATGCGCTAGGTTTGTTGGGGTATTTGCTGGTTAAGGTGCTGGTGCCGGGTTTCACAGCGCGGGAAGACTTCAAGACGCCCGTCCGTTTCGGTGTTTACGCCACCTTAATTAGTTTGGCCTTGAATGTCTTGGCTTGGCCGTTTGCCCACGCGGGCTTGGCCTTGGCGACGTCATTGGGAGCCTTGGTCAACGCGGGGTTGTTGTTGAACAAACTGCTAAAAAGTCAGGTTTATAAGCCCGGCGATGGTTGGCGGTTATTTTTGCTGCGGGTGGGCTGCGCCAGTTCGGCGATGGCCGGGGTTTTATATGCGCGGGTCGATCCCGGCGCGTGGTATCAACAGCACGCCATGGGTAGGGTTATCGACCTTTTAATTTGCGTGGCGCTGGGACTTGCTGTTTATGCTGTGGTCTTAATGGTCGTCGGCTTGCGGCCAAGACATCTTAAAATGCGGAGAGATACGTCGGTGTGAAACTGGGACAAACCCTGGAAATCATGGAGGGTTTGTCCCGTTGCGGCGTTAATGGCAGGTCATTTAGAAGGAATGAGTTTTTGATAAATGCCTTTTAATTGCTCGGGGATGTGCAGGACTTTATCTGTGGCCTCGTCCATTTTTTCTTTGACGGGGTCGAACAGTTGATGGGTGATTTTTTCCAAGCCTCCGCTTAAATCCGGTAACTTGGCATTAGCGAATAAGCCTTCAATTGGACTGCCCGTTATAGGGGGCTGCGGCTCGTCGGTTTTGGGCTGGGCGGCTTTTGCTTGCGGCGCTTGTTGCGCTTCGATGTCTCTTTCCAGTCTAGCGATATGGTTTTGTTGGGCGGCTAGCTCGGCTTTCAGGTTCTCGATAGCGGCGTCTTTTTCCGCCAAGGCTTTAGTATCTATCATGCCGGTTGCCGTTTGCTCTTGCGAGGCGGTTTCAGCTTGCGGCTTGCCTAGGTTTAGGTCGGTTTTGACGGTTTCGAAAAATTTGCCAAACAATGGTTGTCTGGGTTGTTGTTTGATTTCCTCGGCTAATGGGCTAGAGGGTGTTGGCTCTGTAGTTTGTATTGCCGACTCCGTGGTTTGTTGGCGTAAATCGTTTTCTAAATCGGTAATTTTTTGTTGGGCCTGGTTCAGGTCTTCGATAGCTTGTGCATGGTCTTGCTTGATTTGCGCCAATTCGGCTTGGAGTGCGCTATGTTCCGTTTGTAACTTGGCCGTGGATTCGGTTGCATTCGAATCTTGCTGATTTTTACCGGCTAGCTCGGATTGCAATTGTTGGATTTGCTCCCTAGACGAAGCTAATTGGTCTTCCGTTTGTTTGTTATCTTGTTCCAGCTTGGTCAAATTCGTTTGGAGTTCCGTGTTTTCCGACCGTATTCTGTCTACATTGACGGCGTTATCCTGTAGCTGCTGTTGCGTGGCGTTGAGCTCGATTTCCAATTGTTGAATTTTGTCTGTCGCCGAGGTCAATTGGCCGGTCGCTTGCTGAAGGTGTTGAGCCAATTCCGTGGTTTTTTGCGTGGCGAGATTCAATTCATTAAAAGTTGCCATCCGCGCCAATTCCAATTGATCCAAGTGGCTTTTATAATGGTGGTTCCGCTCCTCCAGCTTGGCGATTTTTGCCGCATCGTCCTGAGATTTTTCAGTTAATTCTAAAAGTTTGGCGGCATTCATTTCCCATAATGCGTCTTCGGATAGCGTATCTAAATCATCGGTGGATTTTGAAACGGGCAAGGCATTAAAGCCCGCCGTTAAAGTTCGTAAGGAATCTAGTCGTTGCAACGCCAGTAGTTCGGAATGTTCAAGTTGCGTGCGCGCGGTTTGCAGGTCTTGGGTGATTCGCGTTAAATCCGCTGCATTTTTTGCTTTTTCCCGGCTCAATTGACCGGATTTACGTCCCGAGCCGATAAGGGCCAAGATTGTTATCAGTGTTAAGGTACCGATGATTCCCACGGTAACTTGGGCTATCGGCAAGCCCATACTCGTCAAATACTCTTCAAACACGGACACATAAGTTTCCATCGTTCACTCCTCATTCAAATAGTGGGCTTTTGGGCAGGGGATTGTCCACTAAGCCGTTATTATTATTCAGCGAGGTCAATGGACGGGGAAAGCCTTGCCATTGGCTTGCTCGCTTATTTAATTGCCTTTAACATTATGAGTCAAAAGGGAATTGCCCAAATGGTAACTGATGTTTGCGGCGATAATCCAGTGACTTTATCGGTATCGTCATCATTTTTGAAAGTGGTGATGCGGGCAGACGTCTTCCCGCAAGCTGATAATCGGCCAATTCGCGGTGTTGGCATACTCTCTTAGCTTGTCGTCGGGATTGACGGCGACTGGATTGTCTACTCGTTTCAGCAGCGGCAAGTCGTTGTGGGAGTCGCTATAAAACCAACTGCCGGCCAGAGTTTCGCCGGACTGCCGTAGCCAAGTTTCCAATTGCTTGACCTTGCCGTCTTGGAAACAAGGGATGCCGGTGAACCTGCCGGTATAGCGGCCGTTTTCGAATTCGGGCGTGGTGGCCAGCAAATTCTCGATGCCGTAGAGCTTGACGATAGGTTCGGTGACAAAGCGGTTGGTGGCGGTGATGACCATTAAGGTATCGCCTCGTTGCCGGTGCTTGGCTATCAATTGGTGAGCGGGCTTCAGCAATAAAGGCGTGATGATTTCCGCTACGAAGACGTCCCGCCATTGGTGGAGTTGTTCGGGTTCGTGGTCCGCCAGGGGTTTTAGCGAGAAGGCCAGGAATTCGGCAATATCCAGACGGCCCCGCTTGTAATCGTCATAAAATTTGGCATTGGTCGTTTCGTAATAATCTTTATCGACGATGCCGCGGTCGACCAAAAATTGCCCCCATAAATAATCGCTGTCATCGCCTATCAGGGTATTGTCCAGATCAAAAATCGCAAGGCTCACGTCAATCTCGTATCTAAGTTGCTAGGAATGGCTATGTAGTATGGCTTATGTGGTTTTTTTATGGAACAATGTCCGTAAATAGGCTGTCCACGATGTTTAGTTTATCACAGGCAGAACTGACACAAGTCGGACTAAAAATTACAGGTTTTAATATGATTGACTCTAAGGGATACCGGCCTAACGTCGGCATCATCCTTTGCAATGACGAGGGTCGCGTATTTTGGGCTAAACGGATGGGCGTGGATGCCTGGCAGTTTCCGCAGGGCGGCATTAATCAGGACGAGGATCCGGAAGCCGCCATGTTCCGGGAGTTGTGGGAAGAAACCGGACTGACGGAACAGCATGTCGAAGTGCTAGGCCGTACTCGCTATTGGCTCCGCTACCGTTTGCCGAATCGCTATATACGCAAAAATTCCCTGCCGCTGTGCATAGGCCAAAAACAGATATGGTTTATTCTGCGCTTGTTGGCTACCGATTCCAATGTGCGCTTTGACCATTGCCCCAAGCCGGAATTCGATAGTTGGCGCTGGGTGGATTATTGGGAGCCGCTTAACGATGTGGTGTACTTTAAGCGCAAGGTTTATCAAAAAGCGATGAGCGAGTTGGGGGTTATCCTCAATCTGCACGGCATTCCGGTTGCATTGACCGCGCCCTTGCCGAAACCGCAACAAAATCCCAAGAAAAAAGCCTTGGTCGCCGTCGGTTAATAGCCTTGATTATCGGTGTCCAATCCCTCGGGATGGCCCGGTAATCGGAACACGCCGCTGTCCATGCGGCCGTCGGCGTATAGTTTAAGGATACGATAACCCGGCGCGGTGTTATCCACTTTGAAAGTTGCGCTGGCCGGGGCAAATTGAAAACAGGTCGATGGCGTCGCCAATACCCTGATGGCACCAGTCCTGCGGTCCATTTCCTGATGGATATGCCCGGTGAGCACCACTTTTTCCTGCTGATGGCTATCGACTAGAGTCAAAAACGCCTCATGGTTAGCTATTATCATGGTGTCCATCCAAGCGCTATGGGTGGGCAGGCAATGATGATGCACCGCAATCAGCGCATGATGCTTGGGATAGGCGCTCAGGCAGTGCTGCAAAAACAATAATTCCTCGTCCGGCAATTGTCCGGCGGGTGATCCGGGAATTTGGCTATTCAGACAGATAATCTGCCAATTTCCCAGCAGCAATTGTTTACGACAATTGACCTGTTCGGTGGCCAGAATTTTCCGCATCAAGTCGAGATCGTCGTGGTTGCCCGGCAGGCAGACGGACGGTATCGGCGCTTGCTCCAAGTGCTTTAGCAAGTACTCGTAGCTAGCGGGGTCTGGGTCTTGGGCAAGGTCGCCGGTTAACAGGAGCAAATCCGCGGCTTGTTGTTCAGACAAGGCTTGTTCAAGCACGGCATGAAAATAATGGGCTGTGTTCATGCCCAATAGTGTGCCGTCCGGACTGGCCATAAGATGCAGATCGGTGAGTTGCAGGATGGTAACGGCATCGGGCGCTTGAATCATGTCGGCAGTCAGGTGATGTCTTTATAAAATGCCTTGGATTTTCGTTCAGGGTTGTAAAACGCTTTGAGCGGTTCCGGTAGTTGGTTGGTGTCCACCGCTTGAAATCCCCGTTCAATGAACCAATGCGTGGTTTGGGTCGATAGTGCGTACAAGGTTTTTAAATGCAGCTGTTTGGCCCTGCGCTGGGCGTGATCCAATAGGCGGTTGCCGCGCGCCGAACGCTGGTAGTCGCCATGCACGGCCAGGCAGGCGATCACGCCGATTTGCCGTTGCAGGTTGTTGTGCAAGG